>Ga0256826_1000245_pt1 | contig 31203 bp, 20 predicted proteins | sample CV79metaG_FD_185975 | JGI IMG/M metagenome (GOLD analysis project Ga0256826, IMG submission 185975) | Hydrothermal vent microbial communities from East Pacific Rise, Pacific Ocean - CV79 | ecosystem: Environmental > Aquatic > Marine > Hydrothermal vents | place: Pacific Ocean: East Pacific Rise...
TACGCTCTACCGTCTTTGTCTTTAAATTAATAACAATTAAACGCTTAAGATAATCATAAGAGGAGGTATTGTCTTCATCGTGAATTGAAGATACATAGAGTTTATTGTTAAAGTCTACATCCCCTAAGGCATACATAGAACTTCCTTGTGGTAGCCCTGTTACATGGATATTCTCTACATTATAGTCTTTATCAATCTTGACCACATCCATTGTCTTATGAGAATCATTATTAAATCCGATACCATAAATAAAGTTATCTTTAACATTGTACCCAATAGAGTTTATCTGTCGTGTTCCAAACTCTTTAATAAAACCATAGGTCTGGTTTTCCAAATCAACAAAAGAGGCATTTGCTCTTGGGGCTGTTTTGTATTGTGCAGATAAAATAATTCCTTGATTGTTACAGGTAAAAGGGGTGGTTGCAGGTTTTTCTTTTACAATGGTAATCTCATGGTCTTCAACCTCTCCATCTGGAGAAACCATCAGTCCACTGTTATTTCTTGGAATGGGTTCTGTTGAGAGACGAATACGCATTATGGCTTTACCCTCTGTAGCATTTTCAATCGCTTTGGTGTTGGCATCGGTAGTATTATCCCATGTAATATTAACTCTTTTGTTAGAATCACTAGACTCTACCAAAACATTTTCGGTGTTAATCGCTTCACTATATTCAAAAACTCCATTACGGTTAAAATCAATCCATGCTGTAAGGTAAGCAGGTTTACCACTGGTATTGGTTGGTAGAGTAAGAACATTATAATAGTTCGCTCCAACCTCTAATGGGGGTAGCTTTCCAAACATGATACTACCATTTTCATCTTCTCCATCTCCTGTGGCATGAGGGGAAGATTGCTGGTCATTTTCTGCATCAGGAGCTGAATCCCATCCTAAAAATAGGTCATCTGAGATAATATGACTTACGTGTGCATAGGCGTTTGGTGCATCACCAAAGTCTTTTAGTGGTTCTTCAACTGTAGCCGAAGAACACATAGCTCCATCATTTCTTTTTAAGGTTTTATTTACAGTAGAAAAATAAGAGGCAGTACTGGAATTGGCAACATCAATTTTATATATTTTTCTTGATTTATTTACAGAAACATAAAATATACCATATTTATCAAAAAAAGCTCCTCCAAGGTTACCATCTTCATTCATACCAGTATCTCCTAATGGGGTCACTGTACCATTACTCGGATTGATTTTATAAAGTTTGTTTGGATTGCTACTGTTATAAGTGTTTCCAGATTTAGTAACAGCATATAAAAAACCATCTATTGGATTAAATGCCCAATCATGAATATCCAATGTTTGTGATAAATTAAAGGGTTTAATCTTAGTTAGGTAGGTGTTGGAATTTGGGTCTAAATCAATAACAATACCTGTTTTACCAGTCTTACTACTAGTTTTAATATATAAGTGACCGTTGTTATCAACATCACCGATATAAGAAGAGAAACTTTCACCAGCTATTTTAAATTTTTGAGATACATATTGTCCATTATTGTCAAGTCCAATACGCACCAATGTACCATCTTTACTTTCTTGGTCAACTGCCCAAATGAAACCATCTTTTTTATTGTATCCTGCACCATTGAGATGAGTAGAACCTAAGTCTATAGTAATATCATTTAGCGTACCAGACTTTAAATCAAGAGTAGATAACTCAGCAGGAGCATCTAGCGTTGGTGTATGGAGCATAAATGCTGAGGATTGACAGGGGATTGGCTCTTGTACTTTTTCTAAAGGAAGATACTCGATATCACCGATACCTGCTGATTTTTCCCATGAAACTCCTACTCCAGCATAAAATTCACGTGTACTAGCCATTGAGGTGATTAAATCTATGTCATTACTATTGGTTGCTGCCTCTTGTCGTCCATCTTCTGTTAAGATATAACGTGTTCCTCCTGTCTCCTGTGCCAATGGATCCATCAAGTTTGCTAAAAGGGTTTCTTTTCCTGAACAGTTTGTAAGTGCCATACCTCCTAAAAAAGTATTGGTTGCACCTGGTCCCCAATGGACAAACTGTCCATTTTTAAAAAAGCTATTTTGTCTCTCATCGGAGTCATAAGCAACACTTGTCCAATTTGAGCCATTAGGTACAGCATGAAGAAGATACCCTATACTTTCATGAAGTGTAAGCATATCATTACTATAAGGAAAATAATTATTAGAAGCATATCTCCAGTTATTAACACTTGAAACTCCCACAATCATATTGTTGTTTTCATCAATCTCAATATTGGTAATAATAGGAACATATTCCCAATACTGACTAGTATCATTGTCCCACCAATAAGGCCATTTGTATCCTTTGACATCAGAAAGAACTGTTTGAAAGGTGTTCCCTGAAAGTTTCATAACATACCCTCGTATATCGTCTTCACTTTTATTGGTTTCTCCTGAACAGTTAACCCCAATATAAAGAGCTCCTTTCATATAGTCTACTGCAAAAGGTCGAATATCATTACTCTCTTGACAACCTGGATTGTTAACAGCATAACGATGAGTTACATGTTTATTTGCTATATCAATAGCCAAGACTTGACGGTTGGTTAAGTCCATTACATAGAGTGTTGAACCATCATCAGATATGTCTAATCCACCCAATCCTTGTTTGGCTACACGAGAGAAAGCCCAAACATCATGACTAGGGGTAAAAGGTGTACCTAATTCTCTATTAGATGCTGTTTCTGAAGGGAAAAGAGTTGCTCCAAAACCTAAATGAGTTATACTGTTTAAATTCATCCAAAGTTGAGGAGAACCTACTGTAGCTGACGAGCTAATATCGTTAAGGTCAATTTCATAAATTGCCCCCAATCCATCAGGTGAAAGGTCAGCATGTCGTCTTAGAAAAGAAGCTACATAAAGTTTTTTTGTATTTGGATTGTATGCTTTTCCCCAAACTGTACCCACTTCAGAAGCAGAGGCTAATTGAATAGGTGAAGGAAGGATTAATGTTAATCCCCTTTGTGCATAATCAAAAGCAATGACAGAAGAGCGATTGGTATTTGAGGCATGGGTTCTATCTCCTGATGGCATAATAGAAGTGATAACAGAACCACAATCACTTGTGTTAATCGTTTCTACTGCAAAAAGTTGAATATTTAGTATAAATAAAAATAGAGTATATCTGAAAATATATATCATGGGTTAACCTTATATTAAAAAAGTATCTATTGAAATAATAGATACTTTTCACTTTAAAAAGGTTGATTAATATAATAAAATATAATTAAAATATTAAATTAATAAAATTATAAGTTTATCTGTTAAATAGAGTTATTTTTAAATATTTTTATTCATATTAATGTTTTACTCTATCTATAAATATATTTTACCAAGAAGACTTTTTAGAGTTCTCAGTGTTGGGTTTTGTTCCAATAATATGTCCAACTTTACCAATCCCTGTCCATTCTGAAGGGGAGCTATTGGTTTGTGGAACAACATATTGAGGATTACCATTTCTTGTAGAATCAGGGTCATACTTTAGCTGAGAAGGGACGATAACATCCACACGATTAAGCTTATTGTTTCCGTTAATAACAGTACTCATTATGGTAGAGTTTTTACTATTTATAAAACTCTGGTTCAAATTTGGTGTAACATTTAATCCATTTGATAGAGAATTAAGTCTTGTAATATTTCCATCTAAATTCTGATTATGATTGGTTGATATATACCAACCATTTTGTCTGTTGGGAGAGGCATAACGATCGGTATTATTCAGAATTTGCATATTATTACAGTAACCGTTTGGTATATTACAGAAAATCTCAACACTTAATGGTGTATTGATAGCAACAGGTTGACCTGAGTAGACAACTCTTGGGTATACATATTCAGAAGGTCTAACTCTAGCAAAGTAAAAATATTTAAGTGTGGCAAGTATTTTACTTCCTGTTGGGATATAATGGGTTTTTTGTTCAGCATTAGAATGTGCAGTTTTTGAATCTATATGAACAGCTTGAAAATTAACCGATACAGGGTTGATAGGTTGAGTAATATTTTTATCAATGTTGTAACGTAAATCAAGATCTAATTTTCCTGCTCTTGTACTATTTCCATCTAAAAAATTTACTTTATTAATGCCTATAGGGGCAGTGATGTCATTCACATGTCTATTTATATGGAATGGAAGGCTATTATTAATACTTCTTAGCCTATTAAAGAATACATCGCCTCTTCTGTTATCATCGTTAGGAGTTGTTTGAAGAGGAGTATTTAATCCTCTATCTGAAGTTATATTTGCCTCAAGCCATAAGTTTATATTTTCTGCGACACATCCAGAGGTAAAGTTTGTGGTTCTTGTATCGTTTTTACTTTGTGCTGTAATAGACCCTGCAAGTTGTATCTCCATACCATGATTGAGAGCCGTTATTTCATTCATGTAGATAAACTCATCATGATTACTGTTTGGTAGGTTATTAATCGTTAAGTTAACATCAAATTTATAAGGGTGAAATTTTAAATTAATAGCATATACAGGGAGTTTTATTTGACATCCTGATTTTTCATATTCCCTAAATGAGGTGATAGAACTGTCACTTAAACAGTCCCCTTTGACTCTATCCACTTCTGTCCAGTTATTGTCCTGAATATTATTGAGTACATATTCTCCTACATTATTGTGGGTAAAGTTAAGGTCATTGTATAAGCCATCTACAAATTGAATCTCTTCTTTAGGGCTACTTTGATCTATACATCTAATACTATCGTTAAAATCTAAGGTTTGAATCGCTTTTGAATAATACCCTTTTGCAGGGGTAGAGGCATCATATATTCTAGCCATAACAGAGAGGTTATAATCATACCCAGATGCAACAGGTATGGCATAGTTTATTTTTCTATCACTGTCACGTAATAATTCTGTATTATCAGAAAGTCTAATATAATAACTCTCTGGACGGATAGAAAAGTTGTCTTTTGAGAGAATGCTTTTTGTTTTAGGGTTAAGGCTTAAATGTTCATCATAACAGTTTTGGTAGGTTTGTCTGGATCTACATCGGTGTTGTAAAATATTTCGATTATCTTTCTCATCTACAATATAGGTGATTTTAAAAATAGCATCTCTGGAAGCATTTATATCTTTTAAATCTATTTTAGAGGTGACATGTACACGGCTATCTTTTTTATTGTCTTTTGTTTCGTAAGGGTAGTATTGGTAGCCTGTATAAAGTATGGCATTATTCTTCCCTTGGTCAATTAGTTCAATTTTGAGAGGTACACCCTCTAGTGTTTGCTCTTTGGTTATATTTTTATCATAAAAGACAATGTCATAATCAAAATCTCGTCCTGTTATTTGAGTATAGAGGTTAAAATCTAAATCATTATAAATACTATTTGTTCTTTGAATATTAAATTTCCCCAAAATTTTCTTTTGGGAAATAATACCTGCTTCAAGATTGTTACTTTCACCCCCAAATTTACCATCTTCGTTTTTTACTCGGATAATATAGTTTCCTGTTGAGGCATTTTTATAGTTGATATAGGCTCTATTTTTGAGTGATTTACCTATGTATTCTGGTAAATCTTCTTGAAGTCTTACTGAAAATTGCATTTTGTATTCATCATTAATGGCGATCTCATCTAAGGTACACCAAACTTTTTTCTTATTTGCATCATATCCACAAGTAGCATTGCTATTCCAACGGTTACTGTTTTTGTATGAGAGCTTAATTTTACTTCCATCAAAGGTATCTAAATCAAAAACATCGACGAGCTTGTTAAATTCAAAGTTGTCAAATATCTCTATATCTCTAGCTATCTCTGTACCTGTGTTTTTAAAGGTTAAGGTGTAGAGTAATTCACTCCCTTCATAGACAGGGGTAGAAGAGTTAACAGGTGTTGCTTTTCCATTTTCATCAAGGATAACAGCCTCTTTTTTAAAGCTACTAATATCGGGAACAGTTAAAGAGGTTGCAAAAGTAAACATACTTAAACTATACCAGTCAACTCCACCACTTGGTGTGGCAACATCAAACCTAAAGGTTGTATCTTTTTGATTGTTAACCATAAAAGAACTTACATCAATAATATCGGCATCAACACCAAAAGTTTGTGTAACACTCGAATCAAGAGGTGTACCAAATTTTGCAATTGAACCATTGAGCAAGTTATTTTTAGGATTGCTATTATCTCCCCCAACATAGTCAAAATTATTTGTTTTCCCTTTTCTCATCTGAGCTACACCACCCACAGCTGGATCACCATCCCCTGCAAAAAATGCAATAGAAGCATTTATAGGACCACTAAGTGGTGTAACAAAACCATCTAAAGAGAATTGAAAATTGTCTCTATTGACATAATCATAACCATTAAAAACAGAGATGTTTTTATAAGAAAGAGAGTTGGATGGATCTTCATAAATAATAAGGATTGTCCATCCTCCAAAGTGTCCACCATTATTTTGCATACCTGTAGAAAGGGTCATGTTTGCTACACCATATGTTCCCTCTTGTTGAACCAAAGAGGTTACATCTAAAAAAGCAGAATATTTAAAAAAACCACTATCGCTTATTATATTTAGACTACTTGCAGTAATGTTTGTGTAGTTATTGCTCTCTGGTGTCAAAAATAAAATATTTCCTACTGTAGCCTGTTGTGCTAAGGTGGTAATTGTCCCCTCCCAATAGAGTCCAGCCCATTTTATATCATAGTTGTTATTTAAAGATAAAGTGGAAAAGGTAGAGTTTGTTGTTGATTGGTCTTGATCGTTGTCGATGAGTTGCATATTGGCTTGGTCATTATAACTGACATTGGCATTACTTCCTAGATTGGCATTACCTATTAATGTTATATCTCCGTTAATGTTGTATTGAAGTAGTTTTTGAAAAGCTGTAATCCCAGCAATGTTACTGTTTTGTTGAATGTTTGTATTGTTACTCATCCAGTTATTACTTAGGTCTGAATCTTTGGTTGTTGTTTCAAGTTTAACGGTATTGTCAATTGTACCTTCATCGGCAGGGGTATTGACTTTAAGTGTGATGGTAGAGGTATGGTTGGCAGGGTAATTACCCCCATTTCCTACATAATCACAAATAATTGTTGCTCCTTGACTACAACTCCAACTTTGACCATCATCTCCATCATCAATACTAACAAAGGTTACATTCTCAGGTAAAGCATCTAAAAGTTGAACATTGTTTGCGATAACATCAGAGAGGTTCTCAACTTTTATAGTATAAGTTAAAAGAGATGAAACCGATGCTGGGTTTGGTGTGCTGGTTAATTCTACTTTTAAATCAGTACTTTTTGAGTAAACTTTAGTCACCTCAGTAAAATGATTATTATCTTTATTTGGGTCTCTGGTAGTACTTGTTATTTGGGTTAATAACTCTATATCCCCATTTTCAGGTGGGGTGGTAATATCAAGTTTTATCTCTGGATAAGATATAGGAAAATTATTGTTAGCTAGGGCTTGACTATAGGTACATTTTACTTCACTTCCCTTTAATTGACAATCCCAATTTGATCCAGCAACACTTTGAAAGATTGAGTCTTTAGGAAGTTCCATCACCACTTCAATCTGAGAAGGTTGCTCCTCACCATTATTAATCGCTTTAATTGTATAGGTTAAATTTTCATTTATAGCAACAGGGTCACTTGAATCGGTCACTTGAATACTTAGGTCTGCAAAAGGGTGTTCTGGGTCATCATCTTCAATTATACCTATGGCTTGATAATCTATAATTTTTCCTATAGAACTACTTGTTAAGTTTAAATAAAAACGTTTAGTAACTTCAAACTCCGTATCCCCGAGTATTGGAACAGAGATATTACCTTCCCTCTCTCCCTCTTTTATAAAAAGAGAACTGTTAACTTCACTATAATCTATATCTTTTAAGGCTGAACCATCGCTAGAGTGGAAATCAATATTTATCCCTCCTAAAGGAGCTACTCTATTAAGAACTACTGGAAAGTTTAGTATAACAGTTGAGTTTTCTTCTCTAATTGTTTGGTCAGAAATAGTAATATTAAGTTCTGTTATCTCTTGATCATCATCTTCAATTATCCCAAAAGCTTTTTTTGATTTTATTGTATAGCTATTGCTCAACTTTTTATCATCTATCTGTTCATCTTTTTCAAAAGAGATTTGAATAAACATCTGTTCACGCTCTTCATGAATCTCATCATTGACTATATCAATATGGATAATCTTTGAAGTCTCACTCCCCATAAAGGTAACTTTCTGTTTTTTCAGAGGGATATAATCTTCCCCTTCTTTAGCAGAATCATCATAGGTGCTATAATAAACATCAACTCTGTCTCCCATAATCATTCCAAAATACTCTTTGCCTGGGGCTTGGCTTAAGGTGATTTCAAAATCAAGAGAGTTGTGATATTCAAATACAGTAGAGGCATCTTTAATGTTGACCTCAATCTCTGAACCAGCATATAAAGGATAAATAAGAAAAGAAAAAATAACGAAAAGGGTTTTAAAAATATGTTGCATAGCCAACCTTTGTTTATATTTAACAAATAATTAATTTTTAATATAATAAAAATATTTAAAAAATAATTAATATTTTAGGATAGATTGGCTTTAATTTAGTTTATGGATTTTATATTTATTTAATAAATATAGCTTCTTGAAAGCTCTATTTTTGAGTAACTTTAAAGGCTTCCCCCACAGCTTTTATAAAAGAACTTCTAACCGCACCTTCTTCTAACGCACCATAGGCAGCAGCTGTAGTACCCCCTGGACTCATCACCGAATCTTTAATCAAAGCAGGGTGTGAAGAAGCAATAAGTGGAGCAAAACCTTTAAATAATGAGTTAGTTATCCCTATGGCATCAGGACGCTTCATCCCCTCTTTAACCAGTCCGTCCATCATCGCTTCGGCGACAAGCGTTAGCAATGCAGGACCAGAACCAGCTATGGCTGTAGCAATATCTACCTCTTTTTCAGAGTCAACCCAGAAAGTATCTCCAATGGCTTTAAAAATAGAGATAGCATCCTCTTTTATGGCTACATCTCCTGTAATAACTGAAGTGGAAGCCCCAAACTTGGCAGCCACATTTGGCATAACTCTCACATGATTTTTTGCAGGAATGTTGTCTCTTAATGCACCCAATGTTGTTCCTGCTAAAACAGAAAAAACAGTAGAAGCTTCACCCTTTATTTGAGAAGCCACATTTGCTAAAGCGTAAGGTTTAACGGCAAGTAAAATATTTTTGTTAGAAACATCAAAGTTGTTTAAATCATAAATATTACAATTAAATTCTTTCTTTATGCTTTCTAGTTTAGAAATGTCTCTTGCAACAAATTCTAAGGTATATATCTCTTTTAATCCCTCTGCGATTGCGATTGCCATTGCCCCTGGACCTATGATTGTTAATGTCAAAATTGACTCCTTTTTTTATGGTGATTTTAGGCTATATTTTGCGATTATAGCAAAATATAATAGACTTTGAGGTATTATATTTTTTATAAATAAGATATAAGGTAAATGATGAATTTAATAATGAATATTAAGCGAACATTTTTAGTGATAATGTTTGCAGTTCTTTTTTTTGGATGTAGTACGAAAGACAGTGTAAAAGAGTATGATAAACCAGCACTCTATTGGTATAAGAACATTGTTAATGCGATTGCATCTTCAAACTTGGATAAGGCAGATAATCTTTATATCTCTCTTCGTAGTGAACATATGCGTTCACCACTTCTCCCAACAGCAACCATGTTTTTAGCTCAGGCTCATATGGAAGATCAAGCATTTATAATGGCTGATTACTATTTGGATGAATATTTGAAAAAATATGCAACAGGTAAAGGTGTAGAACAAGCAAAATTTCTAAAAATTAAAGCAGCATTTTTAGGAATTAAAGATATTAATAAAGATCAAAAACTTATGTTGGATACGCTAAAAGAGGTAGATGTTTTTGTTAGTGCTTATCCAACTTCTGTGTATTTACCTGTTGTTGAAACGTTGAAAGTACGTTTAAATATGAGTCAATATATGTTAAATGAAAATATCTCTAGTCTCTATGCTCGTATGGGTAAAGATGAAGCAGCAAAAATTTATAAAAATAAAAATGCAAATTCACCATTAAATATGGCAGATATAAAAGCTCCAGAAGTTAGCTTTTTAGATAAAATTTTTAACTAAAAGTAGGTGAATTTATGCAATTAAGCAATTATGAACCTTTCCCTACAGAAATACCAGTGGTTATAGAAGATACACTTTTTCTTTACCCTTTTATGATTTCTCCTGTTTTTTTAACAAAAAAAGAAGATATTGATGCTGTAACTTATGCCATGGAGAAAAATTCTCTTATTTTATTAACCACTACAAAAGAGGGCTTTGAAGGTTCACGTGAAGAGGAAAATATTCATAAAGTGGGTGTTGTCGGTTCTATCATGCGTAAGGTAAATATACCTGATGGACGTGTTAAGATTCTCTTTCAAGGTTTGGCAAAAGGTGAGATACGTGAAAACCTAGAAACCATTGAGATAGATGACAGCTTATTTCAAAATGCTTTGGTAGGTTTAATTGAACATCAACCCTATGATGGTTTAAAAGTTAAAGCATTGGTTGAGATACTGAATGAAAAGATTAAAATCCTCTCAAAAGTAAACAATAATATTCCAGCTGACCTTTTAAAAACCATCTCTGAGACAGACAATCCGTATCGTATCGTAGACTTGGTCTCTTCGCTTTTAAAGCTATCAAAGTCAGAAGCTTATGAGATGTATGAAGAGAACGATATTGAGAAACGATTACACAAAGTGATAGATATTATTGTTTCTGAGATGGAGTCTGCACGAGTAGAACGAGAGATCCGTTCTAAAGTTCATACAAAAATTGAACAAACCAACAAAGAGTACTTTCTTAAAGAGCAGATTAAGGAGATAAACAAAGAGTTGGGTGTTGATGCTCAACGTGAAGAGGAGATAGCTGAATTTCGAGAAAAAATAGAAGCATTAAAAGAGCATGTGGAGGAAGATACTTATAAAGAGATAGATAAACAACTCTCCCGTTTTACTAGAATGCACCCAGATTCAGCAGATGCCTCTCAAATACAGAGTTATTTAGAGTGGGTTTTTGACCTCCCTTTTGGAAAAATGACAGAGAAAGATTTAAAAGTTTCAGAAGTACAAGAAGCGTTAGACCGAGATCATTTTTCTTTAGAGAAGCCCAAAGAGAGAATTGTAGAATTTTTTTCAGTTAAAGAATTGGCTCAAAGAAGAGATATTATATTAGAGGGTAGTGCTGGAACAATTCTATGTTTTTGGGGTCCTCCAGGGGTGGGTAAAACTTCTTTGGCAAACTCCATCGCAAAAGCTTTGGGGCGACCTTTGGTACGGATTGCTTTGGGTGGACTTGAAGATGTTAACGAACTTAGAGGGCATCGTAGAACCTATGTTGGTGCAATGCCTGGACGCTTGGTTCAAGGGCTTATTACAGCTAAAAGTATGGATCCGGTGATTGTTTTGGATGAGATAGATAAAGTGGGACGAAGCAACCGAGGTGACCCCACCTCAGCACTTTTAGAAATCTTAGATCCAGAGCAAAATAAAGAGTATCGAGATCATTATTTAAACTTCAATATGGATTTAAGTAAAGCGATTTTTATAGCAACAGCCAATGATATAGGGCAAATCCCAGCACCTTTACGGGATAGAATGGAGTTTATCTCTGTAAGTTCTTATACCCCTGGAGAGAAGTTTGAGATTGCAAGACAATATTTGATTCCTCAGGAGTTAAAAAAACATGCACTTTTAGAAGATGAGTTTGAGATTACAGATGAGGCTTTGAAACTACTGATTGATGAGTATACTCGTGAACCAGGGGTGAGAGGTTTACGTCGAAAAATTGCAGGGGTGATGCGTAAATCAGCACTGAAACTTTTATCAACTAAAGAGGAAGCGTTTAAAGTAAAAATTAAAATCGAAGATTTACCAGAGTTTGCTGATCAAAAAGTATTTGAAGTCTCAGCCATAGATAAACAACCTTTAGTGGGAGTGGTCAATGGTTTAGCCTGGACAGCTGTAGGGGGAGATGTTCTCAAAGTAGAAGCGATTAAGTTAAGAGGAAAGGGTGCTGTTAAGTTGACAGGTAGCCTTGGTGATGTTATGAAAGAATCTGCTTATATTGCTTTCTCTGTTGTAAAGATTTTAATCGACAATGGTATGTTAAAAATCAATAAAAACTTAATCCCTTTTATCGCTAAAGATGACAGTAAAGATAAAGTTGAGGTGAGTGAGATTTATAAACGTTATGATTTACACATTCATGTTCCTGAAGGGGCAACCCCCAAAGATGGACCAAGTGCTGGAATTACCATGGCTGTAGCTATTGCATCTATTTTATCAGAAAAAAAGATAGACAACCGTATTGCTATGACAGGTGAGTTAACCTTGACAGGAAAAGTATTGCCTATCGGTGGACTTAAAGAGAAACTTATTGCTGCTTATAAATCAGGTGTAACCAAAGCATTGATTCCCGATAAAAATTATGAGAGAGATTTAGAAGAGATTCCTGATGAGGTTAAAGAGGCGATTGAGATTATCCCTGTTTCTGTCATAGATGAAGTTTTGGCTGAGGCTTTGGTTTAATTTTACTAACTATTTACAAGTTTTTGAGAGGATATAAGGCTATAATATTTTCCTAGTAAAAGAATAGGAAAATAAAAACAGTGAAAAAAATATTTGATAAAATTTATAGTTCTATCGAGCGTTATTTCTCTATAGAGTATGGTACTGATGTAGGTAGTGAAAGCTTTTTTTCTGCCATGAAATGTTATGACAATGAAGAGTACGAAAAAGCTCTTGCTCTATATAGAATAGCCTTAAAACATGAACCAGATTCTGATGCTACTTATAATAATATGGGAAATGTTTATTTGGCTCAAAAAGAGTATGATCAAGCACTTATCCATTATAAACAAGCTTTACTATTAAATCCTCAAAGTTTAAATGTTACCCGACATATTGCTTGGGTTTATCATGAGCAAGAAAACTACAAAGAGGCTTTATCTTATTATTTGGAGTCTTTAAAAGTTGATACCGATACTAATATTGAAGAGAGTTATATCAATATAGGGTATTGTTATTATTATTTAAAAAATTATGAAGAAGCCATTGAGTTTTATAAAAAAGCATTGAAGTATGAGTATAAAAAAGAGTATTTAACTGATTTATCCTATGTATATTACTTAACAAATCAATATGAGGAAGCTAAAATTTCATTTGATAAAGTACTTACATTAGATTCTAAAGATGAATATGCACTTTATATGTTGGGGATACTTTTTTGGAAAGAAAAAAATTATAAAAAGTCATTACATCTCTTGTTAGAACTTTTGAAAATAAATAAAAATCATAAAGATGCCTTGAGTTATATCCCTTTAAATCTTTTCAAATTAAATCAACTTGAAAAAAGTATAGAGTATGGTCTAAAGCTATTAGAAGCTGAAACTGATAAACCTACTTATTATTGTAATTTATTTGAGGCAGAGCTTATATTGAATAGACCATTTACTGAAAAACTAGAAATACAATTTATAGAAAAATTTAAAGATGATAAGCAAAGTTTTATACTTTATAGCCATCTAAAAATTTTAAAAGATATTTTTTTACAAAAAGAGGTTGATTTAGATAAATGGAAAACTACTTATGTAGAAATCTCTTTTAATGATTGGGAATTTATAGCTTTGGAAAAATGGGCAAGAGGTCAAGAAGATGGAGAGGTAAAAGAAAAGATTTTAGAAGCTTTGGACTGTTTTCAAGAAAAAATAAATGACTCTTTAATCTAAAAAAGAGTTATTTGTAGTAGAGTTCTTGCAAAACTAGGAAACGATGGCTTTAGCCTCGCCATGTTCGGGACTAAAGTCTCCGATTCCAAAGGGTTTTGCAAGATGTTTAGTTAGCATAAATAATTTTATAATCCACCTATAACTTCAGAAAGTTCACTGTAACTTGCTCCACCATCAGCAAAGGTTGCTTCGGTTGAACCGTTTTTAATAATTTGTATAAAAGGAAGAACTCCTGTCCAACCATAGGTTGTCCCTATATAACTCAAGACATCTCTTGCGTTATCACGTTCTATAATAGGATAATTCATCTGATACTTACGAATAAGACGTGAGGAGGTGGATGAACTCATTTTATCTTGACCTTGAATCGCTATAATTTGTAGTTTATTTTGGTACTTACGTTGTATTTTTTGAATGATAGGCATCTCTTTAAAACAGTATTCGCATTGTTTACCAAAGATTTGTAATAAAATAATTTTTCCTTGATATTGAGGAAAGTTTAATCCTGTACTTTGTTCTCTAACACTTATACTTTGACCTTGAATGCTTTGTAGTTGATAACCCGATCCTGATGATACTGGAGGAAGAGGGGTATTGTTTTGTTCAATAGGGGTGTTTTCTATCACTTGGCTTTGATCTTCTATTTGAGAAGGATATTGATTGAAAACCTCTTCTGTGGCTATTACTTCTTCAGGTATTACTTCTTCAGGTATTACTTCTTCAGGTATTACTTCTTCAGGTATTATTTCTGTCGTTTCTTCATATTGATTATAGTGAACCGTAGTATTATTTGTAACATATCTATTGACAGACTCTACTTGTGCAGGTTCTGGAATATGATTAGATATAACTGCTGAACGTTGTTGTCTAATTGGTTCATGATAGGTTTGAGAGTTTGTTTGAGGAATCGGCACAATAGGTATTATTGGAGATGTTTTTTCTGCACACCCTGTATTTAAAATGATACTTGTTAATAAAATTGATACCAGAGGAAAGTTTTTGTTCATGTAATAGCCCTTTTTTATGTATGTTGTTAAACCTTTTGTAGAACATTTCTTAATGACAAAAAGTCTATAAAAAAATTATTATATCACTTGTTTCTAAACATAATAGTATGTAGAGTCTATTTTATGTGTAAAAAAATAGCTTCTATTGTTTAGTTTGAGTTTATCTAAGGTATAATTTTGGAATTTATTTCGAAGGACTAGACGATGAACTGGACACCAAGCTCGTGGAGAGATTTTCCCATTAAACAACAACCTACTTATGAAGACCAAGAAGCACTTAAGCATGTAGAGTCTGAACTTGGTTCATATCCACCCCTTATTTTTGCAGGAGAAGCACGTACCTTGCGTGAGCAGTTGGCTAAAGTGGGACGTGGAGAAGCGTTTTTACTTCAAGGTGGAGATTGTGCTGAAAGTTTTGTTGATTTTAATACACCCAATATTAAAAACTTTTTTAAACTTATGTTGCAAATGAATATGGTTATGATGTATGCAACAGGCAAGCCTGTAGTAAAAGTGGGACGAATTGCAGGACAATTTGCAAAACCTAGATCCTCTGATTTTGAAGAGATAGATGGTGTAAAATTACCATCTTATCGTGGTGATATTATCAATGGCATTGATTTTACAGAGGATGCTAGAATTCCAAATCCTCATAATATGATACGTGCGTATAATCAATCAGCTGCGACACAAAATCTTTTGAGAGCATTTTCAAGAGGTGGTTTGGCAGATTTAAATAAGGTACATCAGTGGAATCTAGAGTTCATTAAAGACAATGAACTTGGACAAAAATATAATGAGTTAAGTGATAAAATTGACCGTTCTGTTAAGTTTATGGCTGCTTGTGGTCTTTCAAGTGATCAAGTACCTCAGCTTCACCAAACAACCATGTTTACTTCTCACGAAGCATTATTACTAAATTATGAAGAAGCTTTAACTAGAAGAGACTCAGAAGGTGATCAAAAGTATTATGATTGTTCATCACATATGTTGTGGATAGGTGACAGAACGAGAGAGCTAACAGAAGCTCATATTGAATACTTTAGAGGGATTGCTAATCCTATTGGGTGTAAAGTTGGACCAACCATGGGTGAAGATGAATTGATAGAGCTTATTGATGCACTTAACCCTGAGAATGAAGAGGGTAGATTAAACCTAATTGTCCGTATGGGTGCTGATCAAATCGAAGAGTTTTTCCCTAAATTACTTAAGAGAGTACGTGATGAGGGTAGAAATGTTGTATGGTCATGTGACCCAATGCATGGAAATGTAGAGAAGAGTTCAACAGGGTATAAAACCAGAGATTTTGAAAATATTTTGTCTGAAGTTGAGCAGTTCTTTGCGATTCATAAAAGACTAGGGACCGTTGCAGGTGGTATCCATTTAGAGATGACAGGAAATGATGTAACCGAGTGTACAGGTAGTCAGTCATGTTCTATTACAGCTGAAGATTTGGCAAATCGTTACCATACACAATGTGACCCAAGACTTAATGCAAGTCAAGCGTTAGAACTTGCCTTTATGGTGGGAGAGATGATTAAAGAATAATCTTTTTTTCTCTTTTCTATTCCTCAGTTTTGGCTGAGGAGTTCCTCTTTCTTTTTTTATTTTTATCTTAAAATTTTTTATTTCTTTTTTTATTCAAAATAAATAATATATTTTTAGGAAAAAGTGTAAAGCATTGCTCTTCACTTTAAGTATAAAAATATTATAATTTGTTATATATTTGAAAAGGAGTCAATGATGGATTTAATGGTATTACTCGTATTTATTTTATTAATGGTTATTATAATGAAAATCTCAACGGTCTCAAATAGATTGGATGAGATAGAAAGGTTTTTGAAAAAACAAGCAACGATAAAAGATAAACCTGTTCAAAAAGTAAATCAAAAGAAGGTCTTGGCTACGGAGAGGAAAGTTCCGAAGGTTGAAATAAAAAAAGTTAAGCCTTTGGTAAATAAACCAAGAGAAGAAAAGAAAAAGGTGAGAGCCGTTGAACCGATTCCACCCAATCTTCCTACACTCTCTGAACGTTTAAAAGAACACTTTGGTGATATCTCCTTAGAAGAGATACTGTTTGGAAATATTATCTTAAAAATTGCGATTGTTGCATTTATTTTGGGGATTGGTCTCTTTTTAAAGTACTCCATAGATAAAGATTGGATTCCTATTTGGGGGCGTGTGCTTATTGGTGTTGTGGTAGGTATTGTTATGCTTATTGCAGGTATAAAAATGATAAACAACAAACATAAACTTTTCTCAGAGAGTCTTTTTGGTGGAGGGATTGCTATCCTTTACCTTTCCATTTTTGCAGGGTTTGCATTGGAAGGGTTTATGTTTATCTCTGCAACATATGCTTATGTGTCGATGATAATTATCACCATTTTAGCAGGTCTTATCTCGGTTCGTTTTGATGCAAAATCAACAGCCATATTTGGTCTAATAGGTGGTTTTGCAACACCGTTTTTATTGAGTACAGATTCAGGTAATTATGTGGGTCTTTTAAGCTATATGCTGATGTTAAATTTTGGTGTTCTATTTATCTCTATCTATAAAAAATGGTCACTTCTTTCATGGATGGCATTTGTTATCACCTCTATGACAGCATTGGGAAGTGTATGGGAAACAGTTGATGACTTTAAGCCATTGGTACTTTTATATGCACTATTCTTTATTATCTATTCCATTGTCCCTTTTATCAATGAGATACGAAAGAAAGAGCAACAATTGGAAAAACCTTTTGTTTTTCTTTTCTGGGCAAATTTTCTGGTGGTTATATTGAGTTTCTTGGCACTGTTTAAACACTACCATATTGATTTGCTTTATTATGCAGTGGTTACTGTGGCATTGGCTGGATATTTACTCCTTTATGCTTCTGTTTTATCAAAGAAAAATATTTTATTGAAAAACCTTTTTTATATTGTATTGGCACAAGCCATCGCATTACTTTTGGTTACCCCTGCCTTTATTTTCTCTGGTTCTTCGTTGACCATTGTGTGGGCTGTAGAGTCACTTATGTTGCTTTGGATAGCAATAAAAAGTGATGAACTTACTTATGGACTTTTTGCACTCCTTGGGTTTATAGTAACCACGGTTCGATATTTGGGAGTAGATATTATCAATGAGTATGGACGCTTACACTATATGGGTGAAAGTGCTTCTGTTTTAGTATATGTTCAAAGTTTGGCTGTTACTTCATTGTTTGTTATTGGTTCAATTTTTATGGGATATAAACTACTTAAAAAGAGTCAATTAGACTTTAAATATATCCCAAATGATTTGATACAGTTGATACTTTTTATGTTGACATTTTTTGGAGCATACTTGGTCTCCACTTTTATCAGCTCATTGTTGACAGAACTTTATGCTGTAGATATTTTCTCTATGGTTTATATGATACTGATTGCCTTGTTTGCCTTTATTTTGTATAAGAGTGACTATAAAGAGCAGGGGAAATCTATTTTTTATCTCTTCCTTGGACTATTGTTTATCGGTTTTGTAGACAATATTGCCCATATTTCAGGGACAAATACGTTGATTTCTCTTTTAAACTTTTTATTATTTATGGCTGTGGTTGGGTTTATCTATACCCTCGCCTTTAAGGAGTCCAACTTAACGGTTTCAAACTATAAACTTTCTAATCTTATGTTGGGAGCAGGGGTAGGGTTACTTTTTATCTTTTTAAATGTTGAAATTTATCATATTGTTAAATTTTATAGTCCCAATGCAACCAAGTTTGCCATCACCTTATTGTGGATTACTTTTGGGATTGGTTTGTTTGTTTATGGTGTTATAAAAGATGTTAAAGTGGCAAAATTGGTGGGTACGGTACTTATATTTTTAGCCATACTCAAAGCGTTCTTTGTAGACTTGGCAAACCTTGATTCTATTTATAGAATTGTGTTGTTCTTAATTTTAGGGGCGATACTGTTTGGTTTATCGTATTTTTATCAGAGTAAAAATAGTAAAGGGAAAGATGAATGAAAAAAATAATGTTATTAATTTGTTTGAGTGTAGGGATTTTTGCCAACACTCAGCCTTATAAAAAAGATATTGTATTGGAAGAGTTAAATGAAACAATGCTGGTACAGGTCTCTTTGGACAACGCGTTTTATCAGCATACAAGTAAAAACTATTCTGATGTACGTTTACACAGTACAAAAGGGGTAGAGGGGTATTTTATTGCACCCTATTATCAAAAATATTTTTTGAATCAGCAGAGCTTAAAAGCCAATCTTTATGATAGAAAAAATGCCACATTAACCTACCTCTTTAAAGAACCATTTGAGATAGAAGAGATAAAACTTCATATTGAAGATAGAAACTTTGAAAGCAGTGTAGATGTTTATGTTGACGATGTATTGGTTTTAGAAGATGGTAAAATTTTTGACTATAGCAATGAAACAGGAGGGCGAAACTTTACACTTAAAATAGAAAAAGTAAAAGCCAAAAAAGTTACCATTGTTTACCATTTAGACCAAACAACTTCATTTTATAAAAAGTATAAAGATTTAAAAGAACTGAGTCAATATTTAACCATTAAGTCAGCAACATTTTCAAACCATATGAAAGCCCACTCGGTTTTTGAGCATAGTGTGATTATGCTTCACTCAAATAAAACAAAAAAGAAAGTCTCCTCTTATCTGTTTAAAACAAAAAACATACCCTTTTCAGAGATAGAACTTAATATAGCTGAGAAAAATTTTAAAAGGTCAGGGGAATTATACTCTTCTGAAGATGGTGAAAAATGGAGATATCATAAAAGTTTTACCTTGGAGTCTTCTACCATTACAGGGCGAAGTGATACACGTATCCATTTTAAAATACGAACCCCTTACCTTATGTTAAAACTCCACAATCAAGATAACAAAGCTTTAAATATTAAGAGTATTAAGCTCTTTACTGTTCCTAATTATCTCTATTTTTTAGCAGATAAAGGGGAGAAGTATACACTTTATTTTGGAGATAAAAATCTAACAACCCCCTCTTATGAACTAAAAAGCTTGGTCAACAGGGACTCCTTGTCTGTAAAAGCAACATTGTCTAAGATAGAACATTTAAAAGTTAATGTTATAAAAAATAACTATTTATTTTTTGAAGAAAATAAAAAAACTCTTTTTATATTTGTTATTTTTCTCTCCATCTCTGTAATGGCATATATTGCTTTTGGACTATTAAAAAAAGAAGAAAATTAATTATCTTCTTTTTGAAGAGCTTCTACAAGTGATTGAGTTAAAAGCCCTTTTTGTGCATATTTTTTGGCTTGTTTTACTCCAGCGAATTTCCATGTACCATTTTCATTGATGGCAAGAGTTCTACTTAGGTGATTAATAGAAAAAGTATGCTTCTCTTTGTTAAAATCAACTGACCCCTTCCCATTTAATCCTTTTTTTATCCTCTCTAACATATAGGCTTCAAATTTTGGATTATTAGGCATGGGAGATTTTAATGTTGTACTCATAGAGGAGGTGATAATGGAGAACATCCCCTCTTTATAGCTTTTAATAGGTTTAATATTTATGTGTTTAACATCTGTAACCTTGGGTGCATTACCACTGTTGTATGCCATTGTAAGTATTTGAGTCATTTTATCTTTTGGGACAATGGTGAAAACTTTTGGATAAATAAAATTTATAAGTTTAGGTATATCATTGTCTATGGTGGCTTGAGTATATAATGCCAAATCACTTTTTAGCGTTTTCATTGAAGAGTTGTCTGAAACCTCTATCTTTGTGCTTTTGGTAGGTGTTTTTGTATTACATCCTGAGAAAAAAATAAGAGTAATAAATAACATTATTTTGTACATATAAATCCTTTGTTATTTGTGTTTTGAAGTGTACAATAATTAGAGTTAATTTTTATTGGTTTATTAATATTAAAATAATTATTTAAATTTATATTTAAAAAAATAAAAAAAAATAGGTATTTTTACCAAAGCTTAACAAAATATTAATTATAATTCTTAATATATAAATTAAAAATAATATAATAATCAAGAAGAGTACATTATGAAAAAATTAATTATACTGTTAAGTCTACTAACTTTAATTTCAACAAATAGTCATGCTAGAAATAGCTATAATAATAGATATAAAGGTTCTTATGTAAGTGTTTCGCACTTACATAAAATTTTCGATAAAGTTAAAAGAACCAGCGATGTAAGTCAAAGAGCTTTATCTGAAGCTTTTACTTATTATGAAAAAAATCGTTATAAAAAGAAATTATCACCAGATTATATAGCCATTGCTGACTATACAAAAAGTGCCATGCACAAACGTCTTTATATTATCAATTTACATAATGGAATAGTGAATACGCATATGGTTGCACATGGTAAGAATTCAGGTTCAAAAGGTGGAAGAGTATGGCGTTCAAGTAATGTTGTTAATAGCTATATGACTCCATATGGTTTTTTTAAAGTGGGATATCGTGAAGGTACAACATATAAAAAGAAATATAAATATCTATCGGTGCAAGGTTTAGAATGGAGCAACCGAAAAGTGGGTGAACCTACCAAAAAAGGTGGAAGAGATATCCTTCTACATACAGCAAAATATGTGGCTACTGGTGGAAGAAGTTATGGTTGCTTCTCTATTCGACCACAAGATAAAGGGGCTGTTTTTAATCGTATAAAAACAGCTTTACTTTATAGCTATACTGGACGGTAATTCCTCCCAAACAGTCCACTTGTTCTGTTTAAATAGAGCTTTTGCTTTAGAACAAAGTGGGGCTTGAATATAAATATATTTTCTTTTAATCACAATATCTTTATGTTCCTCTAATCTCTTATGAAACTCCATTAATTCTTCAGCTTCTTTTTTTAAAATACGACTTTTTTTATGAATATGTATAATACAGGTGTAATACTTTTTAAGGTCAACTCCCAAATAGATATTGATTTTTTTTCGGCTTCCTAATATTTTAGGTTCTATAGGGTTTAAGGATTTAAATATTAATTTTTTTTCTTGTAGTAAATGGATAATCTCTTTGATATATAGTCCTTTATCTAAAAGTATCGGTTGTTTTTAGTTTGTAAAGTTCTTGGTCTTTAAAGTGGAATTTTTCTTATCGTAGGTCTGAAATATAGCTCTTGATGAGTTTTTTTCAAGAGCTTTGTTTCTTTGTAGTTATAAATACTTTTAAAAAGTGATGGGTAGGCTCGATTTATTTATAACTTAGGCTATTTAAGTCAATAATCTCACTGTCATAATAAAGTTTCCCATTTGAAACAAAAGCATAGCCTTCTACTTCTGAAACTTTATATACTCTATGTTTGCTAAAGCTTTTATTAGAAACTATTAGGTAACCTTGTTTATCTAAAGCAAATACTTTATCTTTATATACTGTGGCAACAGAGAAGTGTGCAAATCTAAACTTTTTTTCTGATTCTATAGATAAAGATTCATTCAGTTTTAAAATTCTTCCATCTTTCGCAAAAACAAAGATAGAATTATCATCTATTATCACCTCAGAAATGGCAGTATCTAACTCTTTTTTACCTTTGTTACTCACCGACAATACTTTGTTTGGCGTTGCAGCCACAAGGGTATTGTTGATTCGACTTAAATAGATAATATTGTTTAAAGAACTCTCTGTACTAACATACATCTCTTTTGCAATTTTTAGTGTATTTAAATCAAGTATGGTAAGTTTTCCATCTAGGGTTGGAATAACAACCAACGCATCTACTTTTAAAGGGTTTGCAATTCTTGTGTCGATGGCATAAGCTTTTTCAGCTTTGTTGGCATAAACAATTGATTTTTTTTCAAAATCATAAACTCCAAAACTGTTGTTTTGTAATACAAAAACCAAATATTTCCCAATGAGTGTTCCTGCAACAAGTGCTTTAGGAAACTTGGTTGAAGCCACTGTTCCTTTTCCATTAACAATATTACAATTACCTTGCATATCCGCTGTAATAGCAGCACTTTGACTGTTGTTAATAAAGTGAAAACCTTTTTCAAGTTTTAGATTAACAGTTTCATGTTTTGTCAGTATTTTTCCACTCGCTAAGGTTGCTCCATCACGAGAGTAGTGAATAATTTTATCTCCCATATTTGAAGAAGAAAGACTTTGTGTCTGCTCTGGCGTGTAATATTGTTTTGAACCACACCCTGTAAAAAGTAGGGTAGCCATGGAACTAGCAAGTAGAATTTTTTTATACATTATTGACCTTTTACACTGTAGTGTTTAATCATTTTTGAAATATTGTAAACAGGTGACTCTTCAGGAATCAGTTCTAGTTCTTCCTTTGCTTCGGTTACTTTCCCCTCTTTGATTAAGAGGTAAGCATTGTTTACAAGTGCAATGTCACCTTGCAGTTTAGATTCGGCTGGTTTACCTTCTAAAATAGCCAAATGGTAAGCACTTAAATCAGCAATGATTTCATTGGTGCTTGAAGTTAAGGTTTTAAGTGTGGCTGTATCTTTAGATTTTAGTGCTTTTTGGTAAGAATATAGTTCAAAAAGTTTAGGATTATTTGTTTTCAATTCTGTTAAAGCAGACTTATTTTTAGGGTCATCTTTTAGTGTTAAATATGCATTATTGGCTGTCACCAATTTTTGTTGAGCTATACTGTCCATAATAGCTGTACCACCAAAATAGAGTGTTGCTAGGGCAATCACTGAAAATATTTTAATCTTATGTTTTTTGTAAAATTTCTCTAATTTAAATGCAGATGCCAACATCTGCTCATCATTATTTAGCTCTTTTTTAGCTTCGTTTATAGTTTCTTGAATACTCAATGTTGTATCTCCGTAATTTAAAAATCCTATTATTATATCTAAATACTTTTATGTTTTATAGTTTTACTATTGTAATTCCAAGGTTTCCTTTTTGTCCATGAAAGGATTGTAGTTTAGGATATGCTTTTAAATAATCTATGATAACCTTTTTTAAGACCCCTGAACCCGTTCCATGAATAATCTCCACTTCATTAAATCCTGAGACCAAAGCATCCGATAAAAAAACATCGAGTTTATCTATCGCTTCGTCGGCATAGTTTCCAAGAAGTTTAATGGAAATAGAACCTCTTCCCGATTTCTCTACATTTACAACAGTTTTAGGTTTTTTGACCACTTTTTTCTGAACAGATTCTATATAACGCAGTTGAGAGAGTGGGACACGCATCTTTAATCCATCTACCTCTATGGTTGCTTCTGTGTTGCGTATGCTTAAAATATCCCCCTTAGAAGTTCGATATTTCACACGGTCTCCCACTTGTAAAACACGTTTGTTGGGTTGTTCTGCTTTCTTGGCTTGATTTGAGAGCTTTTTATGTTTATGAGCTTCGTTTAAAAGCCGTCTCCCTTCAGTAGACTCTTTCACTTTCATCGCTTCCAAGGCACGTTTGGTCGCTGCGTTATAACGGTTTTCTAAGGTGGCAACAGCTTTTCTTTGTTGCTCATTCAGTCGCTCTTCAATGTTCTCTAAATCTTCCCGTTTCCGTTCAACAGCTTCTAGCTCTTTCTCTATTTTTTCAAGTTTTAGACGCATCTCACGTTCTAAAGTAGTTGATTTTTCTATTAGTTCATTGAGATTCTCTTTGTCTTCACCATAAACCTCTTTTGCTTTTACCACAATGTGTTCAGGAACTCCATAACGCTGTGCTGTTTCAAAAGCGTAAGATTTTCCTATGCTCCCTTGTAAAAAGGTATAAGTAGGCTGTCGTTTCTCTTCATCATACAACGCTGCGATGAGTTCCACATCATCATCGGCACTCATGAGTGAAGCCAAACGTTTGTGGTGAGTGGTGACAATAAACGTGATTCCCTTTTTCTTTAGTTCATCAAGCATCACCCTAAACAGTGATGCTGCTTCATCGGAGTCTGTTCCAAGCTCTATCTCATCAACACCCACAATGGCATTTTCTTTCTCAAACAGTTTGGCAAACTCTACCATACGACCTGCAAAGGTTGAGATATCATTTTTGACCGATTGAGGGTCATCTATAACAGCTTCGATGCTTTTAAAATGACCCACTTCTGTTTTCTCCTCATTACATTTAAATGGCAAAAGATTTTTAGACATAAAGACAGCAGAGAGTAGGGACTTTAAGAGCATGGTTTTACCCCCAGCATTGACCCCTGTAACCAACATGACAGATTTTTCAAGATTTATATCAACAGGTTTTGGGTTTTCTAGGGCAGGGTGACAAAAACCATCTAACTTAACCACTTTTCGTTTTGAGGGAAGGATAAAACTGTAGTCATAAGCACGAGCAAAAAGTACACGAGCCTGATAGTGGTCAAATTTGTCATATTCACGGTTGATAAACCTCATAAACAAAAAGTGCTTATGGAGTATGGCTGAAAAGTTTTGACAATAACGGTAAATCACCTCCTCTTTACGGCTTAAAAGTATGGATTCTTTCTCTTTTAAGTGGGAGATAGATTGAGGTAAAATATAAAAAAATCCCCCAGAGGTACGCCCCACAACAGAGGCTTTCACTACTTTGTTAAACCCACCACGCACCATTAAAGTTTCTTCCCCATTTAAAAAGTGTACTTGGGTATCGACCAAGTAGTCTTTTAATGTAGAGGAGTGAGCGAGTTTATAGAGTTTCTCTTTGAGTTCAGATTTGTTTTGTTTTAATGCTTTTTCTATCTCATACAGTTCAGGTTCACGCTCAAGGTTGATGTTCCCTTCATTGGTGAAATACAAAATAATATCAGCAATCTCTTCATGCACTGTAATCTCACGAATCCATTTGTTCAGAGGTTCAGGTAAAGAGGAGGCTTTGAGGGCATTAAAATACTCTATCATCGTTACAAAAGCATAAATATCCTCTAAAGAGAGAATCCCCTGTTTTTTTATCCGATTGAGTTGTTCATCGAGGTTAGGAACTTCTTTTATGTTTGGAAACTCTACGGTGGAGAGTGCCGAGATATACTTAAAGTGTTGATTGATATCCCCCATCATCTCTATGGCTTTATCACGAGCGTAGAAGTTTTTAAAGTTGTTTATAAATAGGTCTAGGTCTAGTTTTTGTGTTATGGTTTTCATTAAAGAAATTATAGCCTATTTTTAATTATTATCTGTCAAAACAAAAGAATCAGTATATTGACTAGGGAGTGAATCTTTAATCAAGTAGGCTTCCTCTTTGGTTCTATATGGACCAATAAATAGTTTAAAGTAATTGTATAAACCTATCTGTTTCTCCTTCAGTCTTAAAGGGTAGTTCATCTCTTCTAAGTGGTCAAAGACAATTGTTGCATACTTCATATTTCTAAATGTACCTACTTGAATATAAAACAATTTATAATCTTTTTTTATTTCAAAATTATTTGTTTCTTGAGGTTTAGATAGGATATTTTGGGCAAATATACTGTGGGTAAGTGTAAGCAATATAAAAAGTATTTTCATAATTTTTTCTTCTTTATTATTAATTTATTTTTCTAAACTTATGATACTAATTTTAAGATAAGTAATACTTTAATATTTTTTAAAATTATAAACTAATTTTAAAAATAAATTTAATATAAATATTTAATTTTAAGAGTATAATCTGTCAAATTTATTTATTTATATTAAGGAACACTTTTATGGATTATCAACAAATACTTGAAGAGATTTACCAAGAGATACAATCAGAATTAACCGAGGGAAAAGTCGCAGACTATATTCCAGCACTTGCCGAGGTAGAACCCAATCAGTTTGCCATGACCCTTACTTTAGAAGATGGTCAACAGTTCTCTGTGGGAAAAAGTAAAGAGTACTTTTCCATTCAGAGTATCTCTAAAGTTTTGGCTTTTTCATTGGCAATAGATACTTACTCCAAAAGTCTTTATAAAAGGGTAGGGGTTGAACCTTCTGGTTCTGCTTTTAACTCTTTGATTCAGTTGGAGTATGAGGAGGGAATTCCTAGAAATCCGTTTATTAATGCAGGGGCTATTGTGGTGGTGGATGCACTTATGAGCCACTTTGGTGGTGATTATGCTACTTTGGAAAAAGTGATGACTTTTATTAGAGAGACCTCGGGAAACAGTGCCATACAGTTTGACCCCATTGTTGCAAAATCAGAGATGGAACATGCTTCGAGAAACCTCTCTTTGGCTCAACTGATGAAAAGTTTTGGAAACTTTGAAAATGATGTTCATGAAGTGGTGAAAACTTATTTTAAACAGTGTGCCATCTCTATGAATACTGAGGATTTATCTCGTGCCATGATTTACTTAGCCTTTAAAGGAAAAGACCCCATAACCAAAAAACAGTTTTTGAGTGAAGCACAAGCGAAACGGGTTAACGCACTTATGTTAACTTGTGGTCATTATGATGCCAGTGGAGAGTTTGCTTTTCATGTGGGACTTCCTGCTAAGTCGGGTGTGGGTGGTGGTATCGTAGCTGTTGTACCCAATGTTATGAGTATTGCTGTCTGGTCGCCAAGGCTTAATCGTTATGGAAACTCACATGTTGGAACATTGGCTTTAGAGTTGTTTACAAATAAAACTGGGTTGAGTATTTTTTAGTTTTTTTTATGTTAAAGTGTTATAATATCTTGTCATAATAATTAAAAGGATATGTAATGGAAAAAGATTTTAAAGAATCAATTGAAAAATCAAAAGAAGCAGTAAAAGGCTTAGAGCAAAAAGTTGATGAGGTCTCTGGTGACTTAAGTGAAAATGTTGCTGAACTGTGGAAAAGTTTCCAAGCAAAACTTGATCAAATTAACACCAAATTAGAGGGTTCATATAAAGATTGGGAACAAGAGGGTGATGAAGCAAAACTTCAAGCCAATCTTGGTGCAATGGAAGCCAATGATAAAATGCAAGAGATTAAAGAGAGTCTTGAAGAGTTTGCAGATAAAGTTTCACAAAATGCACAAGCTGGGTTAGATACCGTCGCTGTAAAAGCCAATCTTGCTAAAAAAGAAGCAGAAGCACTATGGGAAGAGAAAGCTCCAGAAATTCAAAAAGAGTTTGAAGAATCAAAAGAGAAGGTTTCTAAAATGGCTGTAGAAGCTATTGATGAGATTACAAGCTTTTTCAACAACGTGATAGATAATTTATCTGAAAAGAAAGAGGAAGTTAAAACAGAAGAGGTAAAGTCTGAAGAGACAAAAACGGAAGAAACGAAAGCTGAAGAAACAAAAGTTGAAGAAACAAAAGCTGAAGAAACAAAAGCTGAAGAAGCAAAAGCTGAAGAAGCAAAAGTTGAAGAAGCAAAAGCTGAAGAAGCAAAAGTTGAAGAAGCAAAAGTTGAAACAACTGAAAAGAAAAAGGACTAAGCTTTAGCCCTTTTTTATAAAACTATAAGATGGATACATCTATCTTATAGTTTTACACCTCCCCTCTAATTTGATAGGTAATATCACCCGCACCAAAAGCAGTAATGAGGTCTTCTCTATATTCTGTAATAATGTTATTGTCTTGAATAATCTGAACCACACCATCTTTACGTGTAATACTGTCAGCCATATGTAGTTTATAACGGCTAAAAGCACCTTTTAGGTCGATGTCCACTTCCAGTTCTCCTGCTGACCAAATAGGAAGTATAACCAACTCATCAACCCCTTCAAAACACTCTACAAAAGCTTGTAGATTATCTAATGTTCGGCTATATTTATGAGGTTGCCAAATAACATTTAGTTTATTAAATCCTCTCAATGCCTTATAGGCTTGAAGTGATTCCATGGTTACTTTTATCTCGGTTGGATGGTGTCCATAGTCATCTATAACCACACAGTTTTCTTGGTTTTGAATAATATCGAAACGTTTTTTGATCCCCTTATAGTTTAAAAGGTTACTTCTTATGGTTTCAATATCTTCCCCCATCTCCAAAGCACCTAAAATAGCCAAACCAGCATCGAGTGCTATGTGATTTCCAAAACCAAATACTTCAAAATCACCAAACTCTTTAAAGGTAAAGCGAGTATGAGGCTCACCATGTACCAAAACAAACTCTATGTTTGTAATCTCTTTAGATGGGTAGAGTTTAATAGCATCTATATCAAGTGAAGCTAAGAACTCATCTTCTGCATTGATAATGCGAACTTTTGCAAGGTTTAGAAAATTTCTGTAAGCGTTATAAAATCGCTCCTCATCATACTCATAGTATTCCATATGCTCAGGCTCAACATTGGTCACAATAGCTAAGTGAGGGTTAGAGTTTAAAAAGCTCTCATCACTCTCATCGGCTTCAAAAACCACTTTGTTGTTGTCTGCATAACGAACGTTTGAACCAAACTCTTTGCTAATTGCTCCAATAAGAGCATTAGAATCAGGAATAATAGACGACAACATCGCCGAAGTGGTACTTTTACCATGCGCCCCACCCACAGCATAAACCTCCTTGTCACCAAGTATGGTTTTAAGTGATTCTTTACGAGAAAGCAGTTCAATACCTAACTCTTTAGCTCTTTGGTACTCAGGGTTAGTTGGACGAACAGCAGCCGAATAGATAATACGGTCAACCCCTTCAACAGCATCTGCATGATGAGGTATGGTGATTTTTGCTCCAAAGTTTAGAGCTAAATCATTGGTGATTTCAGTCTGTTTAATGTCTGAGCCACTTATCTGATGACCATCATTTGCTAAAAGTTTTGCGAGTGCTGAGAGACCGATGCCTCCTATTCCTATGAAGTGTATTTTCATTTTTGTTTTTCCTATGTATTTAATTATGTATGAAGTATTTAAAATGATATTTTACATTGAAAACGTTACTATTGACTTATTTTTTACCTGTTTCCCCCATTAGCTTTTTAATTAACTATCTTTTCTTTGTCAATATGTGATGCAAGTTTTTTTGAAATCATTAAAAAATCTCATCTATAACAACATCTCGATGTACCAATTCATTGTAATATTCATTTTTATTGACCCCAAAAGTTGTTACAAAAATTAGTCGTATGTTGTAGCGATATTTGGTTTGTCTGTTAAATACATTTATCTTGTTTCGTAGTTCTTCATAATATTTTTTTGTAATGGTAAAAGTGTCATCATAATATTTACATTCAATAATATCAATATTTTTACTACCATCAACATATTCCAAAAGCATATCTATTTGAGCCCCTTTCTCTTCTTGAGTTTGGGCAATATAGTTCCAGTAGTGTAGTTGGGTATTGACCCCTGAAACACCAAGAGCATGTTTAATCTCATCAATATGGATATGACAAATATTTTCAAATGCAAAGCCTGACCATATTTTGTAGGGTTGAGATAGGGCGATATTTTGCCATTTGATATTTTGATGGTTTACCATCCATTTGTTGTAAAAATAAGAGAAGGCATCGGTGGCTCGGTAAATTTTTTCTCGGCTTTTTTGTCCAAATTTTGGTACAACAGAGAGAAAACCTGAGAGTTCAAGCTCCTCTAATACATCTTTTATGACAGAGGAAGAGGTATTGAGGTTTTTTGCAATCTCTTTTTGAATGTAACCACTCCACTTTTTTGATAGTAAATTCATCACTTTGTAGTGCCACTCTGAATTTTTAAAGAGTGACTCATAAAGCTCTTGATACTCATAAACCAAAAGACCATTTTTGTCAAAACATTGAAAATTTATATTTTCTAATTGTTGTTTGTGACAATCCATATCGTTAATGTATTTAGCAACACCACCCAAAACCATGTAAGTATCGACAATAGATTTTGGGGTATATCTACACCCTTTTACTTCTAAAAGTTTTGAGACAGCTTTTAGTTTAAAGGGTTGCATGTTGATTTTATGGGTGACTCGGTTGTGTAGGGTTTTCTTGTTGCGTACAATTTTATTTATCATATATGAAGTGGCTGAACCACAAACAATGAGCAAAATATCATCTCGTCTCGTACAGAAATCATTCCAAAATTCAGAAAAAGCAGTCAAGAAACCTGATTTATGTGTGTCTAACCAAGGAAATTCATCTAAGAAAATAACTTTTTTAGTTTCACTTTGTGTTTCAATGTAATCTTCTAGTAAAAAGAAAACTTCTTGCCAGTTTTTTGGTTTTTCTGTTATTTTGTTTCTGGAAACCCTCTCTAGTTTTCGTATAAAAGAGTTGATTTGTGAAGATTTATTTGCTCCATAAACACCTGTAATCTCAATGGCACTTAAGTTATTTGTTTTGATAAAATGTCGTATGGTCTCTGTCTTTCCAATTCGTCTTCGACCATAAACCACCATAAATGAAGATGCTTTTTGATAAAGAAGGTTGTTTAAGAGAGTTAATTCCTCTTCTCTTCCTACAAACATTTAATACCTCCTGAATCTAAATAATTTACTTATTATAACGAATTATCTACTAAAAAAATAGAGGTAATTCGTGGTAATAATGAATTATTAAAGATTACCTCTTATTTATTTTCCTCTAAAACCTTCAAATCTGCTTTTCCAAGTTTGACATATTTACCGAACATATTTAGTAAAATATCTGTTGGTTGTTTAAAGTTTTTGATAAAAAATGCAGTTGAGTCATTTTCATCTATGTTGTCTGTATCAGCAAGGTCTTCAATG
>Ga0256826_1000246_pt1 | contig 31199 bp, 35 predicted proteins | sample CV79metaG_FD_185975 | JGI IMG/M metagenome (GOLD analysis project Ga0256826, IMG submission 185975) | Hydrothermal vent microbial communities from East Pacific Rise, Pacific Ocean - CV79 | ecosystem: Environmental > Aquatic > Marine > Hydrothermal vents | place: Pacific Ocean: East Pacific Rise...
TAAATGTGCATTTCCCCCAAATTCAACTTGTCCATTTATTTTAAAATCATCATTTTTTGTAAATGTTTCTTTTGTAGTATTTGAACCAGAAAATAAATATTCACCATCAACAGTTGTATTTGCTAGTGTAAGTAAATTTTCTCTCATACCTTCAAAATTTGAGGCAACTGCTAATCTATCTGGTCTAGTCATACCACTATTAAGAGATTTTAATAAATCAACTTTCATACTATCTAATGTTAGTTTCATTTCATTAACTGTTGAATCACTTACATTATTTTGTGCAGTTGTTTTTTCAATTTGTTTTTCTAGACCTTCATATGTTCTTAAACTATTTTCAACACCAAGGTACTTTCCATATAAAACAGAATCGTCACTACCTTTTTCTAGAACTTTTCCAGTACTCATTTGATAAGATATTCTTTCATTTTCAACGTCAAGATTACCAATTCTATATATCATTTGGTTTGTTAAATCAATCATTTGTAACTCCTAAGAATTTATTTATAATTTCATCATAAGAAAATGTACCATTAACATCTTGTATTAAAAATTCTCTTATCTTCTCTTTTTTAGCTAAAGCACGATCTAATTCTAGATCCATACCTTTTTTATATGCGCCAACTCGTATTAAAACTTCGTTTTCTTTTATTAACGATAATACCCTTTTTAACTTTAAAAAGCTATTATACTGTTCTTTTGAGATAACTTTATCTATAACTCTTGATGCACTTTGAAGTAAATCAATTGGAGGATAAAAACCTTGTTCTGTTAATTCTCTAGTTAAAACAATATGACCATCAAGTATAGATCTACTTTGATCAGCAATAGGATCACTCATATCATCTCCATCAACAAGTACTGTAAAAAAAGCCGTAATAGTCCCTTTTTCATTTGCACCAGCTCTCTCCATTAGTTGAGGAAGTAAAGCAAACACTGAAGGTGGATATCCTCCTCTACCTGGTGGTTCTCCTGTACTAAGACCAATCTCTCTTTGAGCCATTGCAAATCTTGTAACTGAATCCATCATAAGTAAAACATCATGACCCTGATCTCTAAAAAATTCAGCAATTGCAATTGCAGTAAATGCACCATATTTTCTCATTAAAGATGATTCATCACTTGTTGCAGTTACTATTACAATATTTTCTAAGTTTCCTCCAAGATTATAGTGGATAAATTCTGGTATTTCTCTACCTCTTTCTCCAATAAGTGCAATCACTTTTATTTGAGCTTCACAACCTTTTACAATCATCCCCATAAGTGTAGATTTTCCTACACCAGATCCTGCAAATATACCTACTTTTTGACCTTTCCCACATGTAAGCATTGAATCAATTGCTTTTACACCTGTTGCAAATTTTTGGTCAATTATTCCTCTTTTAAGTGGAGATATTGATTCTTTATTAATAGGTGATGTTTCTGTAATATCTTTAATTTTACCTTTTTCATCAATTGGTTCTCCAAGTGCATTAACAACCCTACCTAATAGTCCATATCCACATTTTACATTAAGTCCATCATTTTGTAAATATACTTTATCATGAATTCTAAATCCATCTATAAAAGAAAATGGAACAACTGTAAATTCATTGTCTATAATAGAAGCAACCATTCCTAATACTGTATATAGATGTTTTTCAGACTCTATTTTTACAACATCTCCAATAGCAACAATAAGCCCAGATGCAACTATTGTAGTACTATTTATTTTATGAATTCTACCAAAAGGGACAATTAAATTATCCATATTGATATTGTTTAAAATATTATCTATATCAAACATTTAGAGTTTATCACACATTTTTTTATACATAGTATCTACATTCTTTACATTTTGACATTTTTCAATCATATTTTTATATCTATTTATTTTTCCAAGTTTTTTATAAATTTTTGACATTTCAAAATATATTTGTACTAAATCATCATTTTTTATTCTTCTTGGATTTTCAAGAGCCAATTGTAAATACACCAATGCACCACTATAATCATCATCGAGTTTTGCTTCTAAAGATAATTTCATCTCAACAAATGGAGAATATATAAATGCATCCATCTCTTTTTGTTTATCATATAGTTTTCGTAAAATTATTATTGCTTTTCTTTCTTTATTTTTTCCTAATAAATATAAATAATATTGATAATAAAAGTCTATAATCATAGGGTTATTTTCATTATTTTTTATATATTCTTCATGTCTTAATGCATAATCAAAAAACTTATCCATTGAAAATTTATTATTTAATTTTCCATATATTAAAAACTTATACAAAAATTCATCAGATTTATATTTTTCTTTATCTTTTGTTAGCATATCTAATTTATTTGATAGTTTATAAGCTTCATCATTTAAATTAAGCATTAAAGCAATTTTTTCAAGATATAAATATATTTTTCCATCTTTACTATCATTAAATGCTCTATTTGCAACTCTAAAAGTAATAGGATTTGGTTGTTCAAGTAAACACATAAACATTTTTTCATTTGTTTTATTATCTTTAATAAGTTTTTTTAAAGATCCTATATCTATTTTTGATAACACTTTATTTAACTCTGAACATTGATCATTTTTTAAATAATACTTAATCATATCAGTTTCCATATTTGTAAAAACTTCTTTTATATTTTCATATCCAAATCTATTTGCTGTAACTTTACTTATTTTCTTATAAACCCTTTTTAGTTTATTAATTCTATCATACTCATGATCTTCTATTTGTGTTAAAAGTTCTTGCATAAGAGCTTTTTCTTGCATTGGTTCTGAATGTGGATATTTTTTAGCAATCAAAGAAGGTGTCATTTTACCTTCTCTCATTAGTATCTCATCTATATACATTTTAGCTCGTATTTTATAAGGATTATCATCTTTTGAACTTACTAGATCTTTATAATATTCTTTTGCTTTTAAAATATATTTATGATCTAAACTTTTTATACTCATATATGCATTGGCTAGCTTAAATTTAAAAGTATCAATACTCTCTTTTTCTTTTGCATTATTTAAAAGTTCTTCTAAAATTGTAATTGCTAAATGTGGCATAGAAGCTTCAATAAGTTTATCAACTTTTTTTAATGCTAAATAACTATCATTAGCATAATATTGAATATTTCTTTTTAAAACTTTAGATGCAAGATTATAAGCTTTTTCATTTTGTCCATCTAAAATATAAACATCATATAATTCATCTGCAACTACAGTTGCAACTTCAATATTTTTTGTTTGTACCAGTATTTTATAAAGTATTCGTATTGCCTTTTTGTACTTTCTTCTATGAATGTCTATTTGGGCTTGGGCTATTTTTCCATATGCTTTTGATAAAGGATCATCAAAGCTATTAATAATAGCCTTAGCATAATATTTTGCATCTTTTATTTTATTTATTTTCAACTCTAATTTTACCAATAATCTTAGTGTATCCAATAAGTCAGTTTCAACAATTACACCTTTATTTATTCCATCTTTTAAAACTTTTGCAGCTTTTATTGCAAATTTTTTACTACCCCTTTTATACATAATATCTGCATATGTTAATTCTATTGAAGAGAATAATACCTTTATTTTATTCTCTTCTCTAAAATTTGATATATATTTGTAAGCATCATTTATTCTACCTTCTCTTACTAATCTTTTTATATAAATTAATTTATCATTACCTTTAGTAATTTTATTTTTTTTATACTCTTCCATTTGCTCTTTATGTTCATCTATAAAACTATAATAAAAATCTTTTTTAGCAAAACTTACACTAACAATTAAAAATAAAGATATTAAAAAATTCATGTTGTGTCCTATTTATTTAATTCGTATATATATGTAAAGATTTCAGCAATTGCAGCATAAAATTCTTCCGGTACTTCTTGTTCAAGTTCTAATTGATCATGCAATGCACGAGCTAATGCAGGATTTTCAATAATTGGTATCTTATTTTGTCTTGCTACATCTTTTATTTTAATTGCAAGGTAATCTATCCCTTTTCCAACTATCTTAGGTGCACTTTGTTCACCTTGTTTATACTGCAAAGCAACAGCATAATGTGTTGGATTTGTAATTACAACATCAGCATCTGCTACATCTTTCATCATTCTTTGTCTTGACATCTTCATTTGTATTGAACGGATTCTACCTTTTACTAAAGGATCACCTTCCATACTTTTATGTTCTTCTTTTATCTCTTGCTTGCTCATTTTTAAACCATCAAAATAGTAATGTCTTGTGAAGAAAAAATCTATTATAGCAAAAATGATTACAATTAGCAAAATAGCTATAACAAAGTAAGATGTCAGAGTTATAATCAAATCTAAAGTTGCATAAATACCCATATCCATCATAGCAATTATATCATCCCATACAAGTACTAAAATTATAACCATAACTATAAATATTATAGTTAATTTTGCCATAAGTTTTAATGCTTCAAGTGCTTTTTTAAATGAGAATACATTCTTCAATCCAGAAATTGGATTAATTTTTTCAAACTTTAAAGCTAATGGAGTAACTACAAAACCAAACTGCATAACATTAAATACAACAGCTAATACTAATACAAGAATAAATAATGGAGTTAATGTATAAAGTAATTCAGATACAACTGTACTTGTTAATTCATAAAGAATTCTACCATCAATTTCAGAACCAATAAAACTATATACATATAACATCATTTTTCTCATTCCCTCAAATAAACTTCCTGCAAAAAAGAGTAAATATATTGAAGAAAAAAATAAAATAGCAGCACCAGGTACTTCAGCAGACTTAGGGACATTCCCCTCTGATTTAGAGTCTTCTATTTTCTTTGACGTGGCGTCTTCGGTTTTGGAGTCTTTATCTTCGTCTGCCATACTTCAACTTTAAGAAAATTTTCCAATAAAATAGTTTTGTAAACTTTGAGCAAATATATCAAGTCCTAACATTAAAAATATAAATATTAGCGTAAATTTAATTTGAAAAGTTACAACAAAAGGTGAAAATGCTGGCATAGATTTTGTACCATAACCATAATAAACATCAAGTATAAAACCTATAAAAAATAAAGGAAAGGAAAAGGAAAATGCAAAAATAAACATATTATTTATTTCAGTAATTGCTATTGTTACAATATCATAATTATGTATATTAAATGCACCTAAGTGTATCATTCCTAAACTACTAGCAAGCATTAATAATGTCACTTCATACATTCCTGTTTCAAAATAAAGTACTAAAACAAGCATAAATAAAAATCTACTAATTACACCTTGTTGTGTTCCTGTTGCTGGATCAAACATATTTGCCATAGAAAGTGCTGTTGCAAATCCAATTAAATCCCCAACTATTTGAACAGCTGAAAATATTATTTGTACTAAACCAGCAGCTACAAGTCCAAGTGTGATTTCACCAATTAAGCTTTTAACAAATATTGCATCACTTGTAATATGTACAGTATTTAAATCAATTAAAGGGAATAAAAATAATGAGAAATAAAAAGATATTCCTATTCTCATAGTAGGAGTTACACTTTTATGTCCAAAAATTGGCATAAAAGCCATAAAAGCTAATATTCTTGCAAGTAAAAGTAAAAAGGCAAATATTTTATCTTGACTTAATAATTCAACTAATGACTCCACTATTTAAGTCTCATTTACATATAACTTTTTTCTTGTTCTATTTCTTCTTTTTGCTCAATTTCATCATTTGTATCTATACTATGATTTTGAGTATTCTGATTTTTTTGCTCTTCTTTAAATTGTTCAAAGTTATTATTTGAGTCATCACCCTGCATTGAAAAATTCAAATTAAAAGAAGTATCTGAAGTAAATATTTTATTTAACACATTTTGTAATACATTTTTATTATCATTAAATGTTTCAAGTGTAGAATTTTGAGACATATTTAAACTTACACTAATACTATTTGTAGCTTTATTACTTTTCATAGTAATTGCTATATTACCAAGATTTAAAGGGTTTAAATTTATTTTAAAAGATGTAACTGGTGGTTTATAATTTAAATACATATTTCTAGCAACATCTGACATAAATGAATTCATTTTTTGTTTTGACTCAACTATTTTTGTTACCATATTTTGGGCAACAGTTTGTTCGACAACAATTTCAACATCTTTTTGTTTTATAACTTCTTCAGTTTTTTTAGCTTTAGTTTCATCATTTTTTTGTATATGTTTAGTATCTAATTCTTTAAGTAACGATATAGATTCATGATCTTTTGTTTTATTTAAAAACATTTTATTTAACATATTATTTTGTTCATTCATTTGCTCTTTTAAATTTTCTTTTGTTTTAGTAGTTTTTAAATCTATATCTTTTTTATCAGTAATATCTTCTTTTATAAGCTCTGATTTACTTGCATTTAATTCTAAAGTATTTGCAGATTTTTCTAAATTTTTAGCCGTCTTTGGCTCTTTTTTTATAATCTCTTTTACTTCATTTAATTTTTGCTTTGAAATAATCTTTTTTTGTGTTTGTTGATTTGACAAAAATATTTTAGCTTGTAAAGGCATATCATTTTCTTTTTGATCTTTAATACCTATTTTACTATTTTTATTAGTTGATTTATCACTATTTTCATCTTTTTTTATCTTTATATTACTATTTGTAGTTTTCAATAAGCTTTCTAGTAATGAACCTTTTACAACTTTATTATCAAGTTTGTTATTTGTACTTGTCTCATTATTTGAATCATCTTTTCTTATTTGAATTTTTTTATTTTCAAGTAAATCTTCAGTTAATATTTCTACGTTTTCTTTTGTATTTGTATCTTCTTGAAGTTTATTTAGAATAATTCCATTATTTTCTTCTGTATCTTTTATTGTGCTTTGTTTTAGATCTGCTGTTTTATTATCATTTTTTACAATAGTATCTGTTTTTACAACTTTAATATTATTTTTTATTTCATGCTTTGTAGATATATTATTTTGCATAGTTTTTTTATCATTTTTAATACTATCCTCAAGATTCTTTTTAATATCTATTTTAGACTCATTTTTTCTTAAAGATGATTCTTTAGATTCTATTTTTGATGATATTTTTATTGTACTTTGTAGCTCTTTTAATTCAACTTTATTATTTTTTAGTACACTTTTTGTATCTGATTTTTTATCATCTGATTTTAATATTAGTTGTTCTTTAGTATTTTCTTTGTTTTCTACAGTTTTACTTGAAGATATTAAACTTTTTTCTTTATTAGAATCAATTTTAATATCTTTTATCATACTATCAAGTAATGACATTTTAGTTTTAGTTGTTGAACTTTTTTCTTTATCAGTTACCTTAACAGTGCCTATCTCTTTTTTTGGTATTTGAACTGTATCTTTTTTTACTTTTACTTCAGAAGAATTATTTTTATTTTTCGCTAAAATAGAGTCAAAAAGTGATAAACCTTCTGTTTTAGATTCTGAAGATTTTATTTTAGATGTAGAAACTTTTTTTGTACTATGTACATTTTCACTACTTAATATCTTTGAATCCATTTATTTTAACCTTTTAAAATATCAATAGTTTTTGTATCCATTGTTTTTTGTGTTTTAAAAGCCGATAAGTTTGCCTCATAAGATCTCATAGCTTCTATTAAATCTGTCATTTCAATTACAGGATTAATATCAGGATATGCAACATATCCATCTTTATTTGCATCTGGATGAGTTGGCTCATATCTCAAAACTGGTTGCCCTTTTGCATCTACTATCTCTCTTACTCCTACCCCAATTGAAGGTAATGCTTGATTAGTGTTAGTATTTGAACTAAAGTCATCCTTTTCTTTTTGTTTATTTAATAAAATTTCTTGGAAAACTACATTTTGTTTTTTGTATGGTCCACCATCAGCACTATGAGTTGTTTGTGCATTTGCAATATTTGAACTTACTGTATTTATTCTTGTTCTTTGAGCAGACATACCTGATGTTGCTACATTATAACCATCAAAAAATCCCATATTATTTCCTTTATATTATCTATACTTGCATTCTCATTATCTCTTTATATGCAGATAATGCTTTATTTTTAACTTCAAGTGCAAGTTTTAAAGATAGCTCAGCTTCTTGAATCTTTTGAACTGCATCTTGTAAATTCTCAACTTTACCAGTTGCTAGTTCTTCCATAGCAGTATAACCTTTTACTTGAGAATCATTTACATCACCAATTGCTTTATTTAGCATTGAAGAAAATGATTCCCCTTTTACATCTGTATTAATATTTTCTTGAGAAAATAGTTTATCTGTACTTAGTCCTTTTATTTGTGTTGATATTTCACCAAGTGTCATCTACTATTCCTTTATATTTTGATTAGTTTTTATTTTTGCTTGTTGTAATGATAAGTCGTGTAATAAACTATTCACATGCAATGCTGATTTTTCAAATTCGATAGATTCATCTTTAGTTTTTAAGTTAAATAACAAAATAACTAAAGAAACCATCATATTTGAAACACCTTTAAAAGCAATAGTTACAAGAACTATTCCTGTCATCATCTCCATTGGTGTATAAGAATTAGCATTTAGTACAAAAAAAATCAAAGTAGCAAAAAAAGCTGTTGCTACATAAGTATTTACAATATTACTTGAAAGTACTTTTTTTGAAAAATCTTCTACTAACAATCAATTTCCTTTACTAATAAATGTACAACTTTATCTAAATCCATAGCTGACACGCTACCTACAAACTCTTTTACAAACAATTTTCTTAATCTTCCTGTTGTTGATATATTTAAATCAGGAACTATATTACCTACATATTTTACCATAAAATTCTTATTTAAACGATTTTTTAAGGCTAAATCTTTTAGTGATTTTGTAATTGCTTCACCTATTTTATAATTTGCAGTTTGATTAAATACCAAAAATAATCTTTTTTTACTTAAACTTAACATCTTTAATAATGCATAAACATCAGTTAAAGCACTAGGATCTGGAGTAGTTAAAGCAACTATTTCATCTGAAATTCCAAGAAATTCTTGAACATGATCATTTAATCCAGCCCCTGTATCAATTAATAATATATCAAACTGATTTAAACTTGCAATATCACATACAATTCTTGAATATATATCAGATGAATTTTGATGAGTAAAAGTATGTCCACTTTTCCCAGCTATTAATGATACATCCTTATAAGGGGTAGGAAGTATCACTTCATCTAATCTTACTTTATTTTCAATATAATCAAACAGTGTAACTTTAGGTTTAACATTAAATAATATTTGCATATTTGCTAAACCAATATCAGCATCTAAAACAGCAACTTTTTTTCCATATAACGAAAATAAATAAGCCATATTAGCTGTCATTGTTGACTTTCCAACACCACCTTTTCCTGATGTAATTGCAATTATTTTAGTTTTTGTTTTTATATTTTTTCTTTTTGTAAGATTAATCAGCTTACTAGCTTGAGAAGATATTGAATTTAACATATATTTACTTTTTAGATATTTTTAAATTCATAAAACAATCAATAATATAATTTTCATCAGCACATATTAAATCATCAGGAACATTTTGACCAACAGATAAATAACAAATTGATTTTTTGATTTTATATGCAAAAGATATAATATTTCCAAAACTTTTTGTTTCATCTAATTTTGTAAAAATAAGATTATTAATTCCTAGTATTGAATAATGATCATAAATTTCAAGCAAGTCTGTTCTTTTGATATTAGCAGGAAGTACTAAAAGTTTTTCAATATTTATATCTTTTAATTTATGTTGATATTTATTTATTATTTCTATTTTTTCTACATCATATTGACTACTTCCAGCTGTATCAATTAAAATATAATGACAATCTTGAAGTCTCAAAAGTGCTTCGATTATATCATCTGATTTTTTAACAACCTCAAGTGGTATTCTCATAATATTTGTATATGCTTTTAGTTGTTCAACTGCACCTACCCTAAATGAATCTAAAGTTATAATTCCAACTTTATAATCTGTACCCATTTTATAAGCATATCTTGCCGCAAGTTTAGCAATTGTCGTAGTTTTCCCAACACCTGTTGGTCCTACAAGCATCATAATTTTTCGTTGATGTGTTCTAGCTGGTACTTCATATTTAATTGGAATAATTCTTCTTAAAATTAATCTAAAAAAATTATTTATTTTCTCTTCACTAGCTTTCATACTTAGTGGTAATTGATGAATAGTCTTTTTTAAAATTGTATATGTCATCTCTTCATCAAATTCATTTTTTTCAAATAAAGCATAAATATCTATAAATTCAGAAGGGATAACTAAATCATACAATTTACTTTTTGGTTCCCATAATGTTTTTTGTACTTTTTTTATCTCTTCTTGCATTTGAAGTATCTCTGTTCTAAAATCATAAAATTGCGCATCTATTTTATGTTCACTATTAGAAGAATCTGCCATTTGAATTCTTTGTTTTACGATTGCTGCTTCTTCTTCATCTTCTAAGGCAACTAAAATTTCATACATATTTTTGCTATTTTTGCCCTTTGTAGATATTTTTTTTGTAGAGATAACAATTGCATCTTCACCACATTCTTCTTGTGCTTTTCTTAAAGCTAAAGTTGGAGTTTCCCCTAAAAAAGATAACATATTCATCTTAATTGTCCATTTTTATATATTTTATCAATTGTTCCATCATTGTTTTTTATTTTTATAAACTTTTTAGTTTCACCAACTATTTCACCATTTCTTTCTATTACAATATTTCCAAAATCATATTTTATTTTTTTAGTAACTGATAATTTTACATCTTTATTGCAGATTGGTTTATTTTTTAATATATAATGTTTTGCTTCATATACATTTGATTTTAATTTTTCTTTATTAAAAGTAATACATCTAATTCTTTTATTTGCAGTTAATGTTGATAAATTATCATAATTTAAATGTTGTTTATATTTAATATTTACATTAGATACTAATATTTCATTAGCAGTAACATTTAACAATATGAAAAATAAAATGATAAATAAAATCTTCACTATGCTGTTACCTCAAATAATGATCCACCATTTTTAAGTGTGATTTCATCAATAATCTCTTTATACATCTGTTTTACAGGAAGAACTATAGAAGCTAATTTTCCATTTAATTCATATAATTCTCTTAAATGTTCTTCAAGGCTATTTACACTATCTCTAAAATTATCAACATCTTCTCCATTTGCAATTGCATTTGCAAGAAGTTCATTAAGTTGGGCATGAGAGTCAGATATATTTTTCATTAAATTTAATTTTTCTTCATTCCTATCTAATAACTTTTCATGATTAGCATTTGTAACATCATCTATATCATTTGTAATCGCTGCTTTTAAACTAATAGCTAAACTTATCATTTCATTTACTTTATTGTTAATCATATTATTTACCTTTTTGGCTTAAAAATTTATATAACATATCACTAATTCCCATAGTTCCTGCACTTACTCTTGATATGTTTTCAGTATACATACCTTTAATTATCTCAGATCCAGTTTCTTCTCCTGCAACATTTGTATTTTTTAAGGAGATATCTAAAAGTTGTTGAGTGAAAAATGATTCAAAATTATCACATACTTCTCTTAAATCATCTTTTTTCATATTCTTAGTATTTATATTTTTAAAATCTTTTTGATTTAATGCAGATATATCTACATTACTACTTAACATATCCATATTCACTCCTAATTATCAATTCTTTCAAAAAAATTATCTGATGCAAACTCATTTTCACTATATCCTGTAGATATAAATTTTAATTCTACTCTTCTATTTGCATTATAATCATCACTCTTTGGTCTATAAGAACCATATGCGGAAACTTTAAGTCTTGATGGCTCAATTTTATTTTTCATTAATTCTTTAATAATTTCAATTGATCTTAAAGCTGATATATCCCAAGAATCTCTTGGGATTGAATCACTTGATACTTCGCCAACACTTGAATATCCAATTACTTCAATATCCATACCATCAGACATAGTTCTAACAACCCTTGCAATTTTTCTTATAAATCTCTTTGCTTGAATATTATCTATTTTATAACTTCCATCTTCAAACATAAGTGAAGATGGAATATCCATTGAAAATTCATTGTTATTTTTAATAGTAACACTTACTTCATCTTCTTGGCTAGCATCATTTGTATCGTTATATTCATTTGCTAAATCTTCAATCTCTTGAGTAAATTCTCCATTATCATTTCCACCACCCATATCACCTTGATTTCCAGCTTCGCTAGAATCTCTATGATCGTTTGATTGACTCTCTTTTTCAGCTTCTGCTGTATCAGCTGCACCTTCTAAAAATCCCATACTTCTTCTCATAATTTCAAAGTATTCTTCAACTTTTTTCTTATCCATAGTAGCCATAGATAATAGAAGAATAAAAAAGCAAAGAAGAAGTGACATAAGATCACCAAATTGAACTAGCCAACCTGGTAAACACTTAGGACAATCTGGACATTTATTTTTAGCCATTATTTTTTATTATTCCTCTACTGATGGTAAAATTGCATTAAGTTTCATTTTAATATTACCAATTGATTCTCCAGCTGCAATCATAGATGCACCTTGAATAGTAACTTGATGAGCAATCATCTCAACAGTATTTTTTTGTTCCAATTTAGATTCAATAATACCTGCAATTGCTGTACCAATTAAGGCACCATACATTGTAGTAAGTAAAGCAACGGCCATAGCAGGACCTACAGCAGATGGATCAGAAAGATTGGCAAGCATTGCAACTAATCCTACTAGTGTACCAATCATACCCATAGCTCCAGCTGATCCACCAATATTTGAATATATAGCAATTTGTGTTTTATGTCTACCTTCCATATGTTCCATTTTAGTTTCCATTAATGCTTCTAAAACATCTGGTTTTGTATTATCAACTAAAAGTGCAAATGCTTCTTTAAAAAATGGATTTTGTTCATCCATAATTTGTTGCTCCATAGACATTACACCATTTTTTTTGATTTCAGTTGCATAGTGGATAATTTTTTCAATAAGTTCAGGCATCGGCTCAACTTTAACTTCATTAAAAGCTACACCAGCGGACTTTCCAAGTTGACCTAAAGCAGGTCCTTCAAATTGTCCAGCTGTAACAGCTGCCGTACCACCAAAAACAATAATTACAGAAGGGATATCAATATAAGCACCAAATCCAGCACCACCAAGAATAATAGCTAATGCTACAAGTCCCCAAACTCCAGCCGTTCCACCTGCGGTCGTTTTATCCATATCTTACCTTTAAATTTCTAGTTTTTCTTCGCCGATATATTTGATTTTAACACCAAATCTACCTTCAACTATTACTGCTTCACCAACACCAACTTTAGTACCATTTATTAAAATATCTAAAGGTTCATTAACCATCTGTTCTAATTCTATAATCTGACCAATATCCCAATTTACAATATCTTTTAAAAGAAATGTTTTAGTACCAAGTCTTACTGAAAACTTTAATTGTACGTCAAATAATAATTTAAGATTATCAGTAGATTCTTCACCTAAAAGAGATAAAATAGGATGATTAGCTAATGCATTTGATTGCTCAGTATCTCCAGCAGTTTCTTCTTCCGTTGGAATATCTTCTCCTGATACAATTTTATCTAAATAAGAAAGTGAACTTTCATCAAATCTGATAAATAAATTTAATTTTTCACCTGAAAAAGTTAATACAAATTTATATAAATTATCATAAGAATCTAAACTATCACCTTGTATAATATCAGATGATTTTACAGAAGCTTGAAACTTTGAAAGATCATCAAATCCTTGAGCATTTACCGATGTCCCCATTGATCCTGAAATAGTAGAAATAATCTCTTTACTTGCATCAACAATTTCATCATCAATTACACTTTTAAGGTCCCCTATTCCACCTAACATAAAATATTCAAATTTTGTAGAAATTAAAGTTGGTAAATAAAAATGCCAAGTACCATTAATATTACTTGATTCTATATTTACAACTACATCTATACATTGTTCATTTTCTATGTCACTTTTTGAAGATAAAAGGATATCATCAACTGTAGCGTCAACTGATAATAAACTTTCAAATGTGTTGATTAATTCATTTTGTATAATACTTGATATATCTGATGCCAATTATTTTTCCTATAGTTTTATTTATTGATCTTGCTCATCATTAATTTGAGTTTTTAATCTCATAATTTGATCTGTTGAAAACTGATATTCAACGCCATCATCAACTTGACGTACGAAAAATTCTTTTGCTTCTAGATCAAAACCAAACTTTGTATTATCTAAGACTACTTCATTTTTCTTTACTGGTTGCAAACCATCTTCAAGATCTTTATATTTTTCATCTTCTACAATTGAGTGATAATCATCTACATTTTGGACTTTACTTATTTTTTCAATATGTTCAATTTTTGATTGATCCATAATTTCTAATCTTCCAAGTTGCATAAAGTCCCCCTTGTAGTTTTAATATCTATTAATTATATCCAAATTATTATAAAGACTCTAAAAACTCATCATATCCTTCAAGTTTAAAGTCAATTAAATAACCTTTATACTTGTCTCTAAATGAACTATTTGCTGTATTTAATTTAAGACTTTGTAATAATTGTACTCCATTTAAAAATTTTGCATCATTATCATTTAATTCAAATTGTAACATACCTAATGTTGCACTAGCATTACTGTAATCATTTGCTAATAAAAAAGCAGAAATTAATAAATATGATGTATATTTATCATTTAAATTATATTTTTCTTGTAGATTTTCCAAAATCTTTATACTTTGAATTGGGTATCCATCATATAATTGAACTAGTGCTTTAGTTCTTAAATAGGTTGGTGAAGTTTCACCTTTTATATGAAAGTCAACAATATCAAATATACCTAATCCTTTTAAGACATCAATATAATATTGAGTAATAATTAGTGGACCTTTTAAAAAATAATCATTATAAGTTTTTGGTATTTCATTTTGTAATCTAGAGATATATTCATATCTACTTTCACCTTCTTTTTTAGCCAAATTTCTAAGTAAATAAACTAAAGGATCTTTCATATCTGATGCCAATAAAGGTTCATTCTCTTTTATACCATCTTTATTTACATGTTCCATAAAATATAATGCTCTTAAGAAAATAGATTTTTTTGCAGTTCTATTTAGTTTCTTTTTATTTAATTTTATTTTAGGATTATAAATCAGTTTATAAATATATTTTCCCATATATTTATATGTTCCTCCATGAGATATTAAATTTGTACTAATCTCTTTTTTTGTAACTTTATTAATTTTTAAATCAGCCCTTTTTGCACTAATTAAAGTCATTGCACTATATAATTTATTTGCATGATTTAAATCATAAGCTTTTTTAAAATATTTATGTGCATTTAAAAAATCATCAATTTGGGCATATGATAAAGCAAGATTATAATACTCATATGATTTTGTATCATATTTTTCATTAATCATTTTTTGCAATTTATTAACTCTTATAATTGGATCATCTTTAACAATTGATAAAAAATCTTTATTATACTTTATCATCATATCTAAAGAATTAATATTATTTTTATTTTTAAGGACATACCCATATGCTGAATCTGAATATATCTCTTTTTTATCTATAAATATAAATGGAGCAAAATAAAAGATCATATCAATTTTTCTATTAACACTAAAAGACACTACTCTTTGAAAATATTCATTTGCAGTATATTTATCAGGATTAAAGTATATTTTAAGTGGCATTTTCTGATTTGCAGTAAATGATTTTTTTCTTTCTTTAATTAATGCAATATTATCTTTAAGTTTAATAATATTATTTGCTTTTAAATTTACAAATATTTGAAACCATAAAATTTGATCAATTTCTTTATCGTTTTTAGTATCATCTAATGCTTTTTGTAAGTTTACATCAGCAAGTGTATAATTTCTTGTTTTTACATATAAAAGTGCTAGTTTTATTTTATCTTGCTCTTTCATATGTTTAATAATTTTAATTGCTTTATCATACTCTTTTAAGATTATATAAGTATCTGCAACTAATCTTCGTACATGTTCATTAATTTTCTCTTTTTTTACACTTTTTACAACATCTAAAATAGTAGTAATATATTTTCTATCATCAGTTAGTAAATATAGATAATATGATGCACTAATATAAGAATATATATCTTCTTTTGCTGCTTCTTTTATATCATATATTTTTTTTAAATATAAATAGGAATTATTATATGAGTTTAGTTTATAATATGCAATTCCAATATTTAAAAAAGATGGTATTTTTAATATTTTTGCAGTTTTTTTAAATAATTTTATTGCCTTTATATATTCTTCTTGTTCTAAATATAAAACTGCATTATTAAAATCTATTTGCAGTGCAATTGATTGTTCTTTTTTTGTTAATTTCTTAAAATTAAATATAATATTTGGTTGAGATTCATATATTTGAGCTTCAATACTATAAGAAAAACTTACAAAAATAATATTTAATATAGCAATTTTTAATACTATTGATAAAAAATTATTTTTCATCTTTTATCTTATATCATACCAACAGAAGAGTAAAGTTCATCTACTCTTTGTTGTAATAGATCATTTCTATGTTTTAATTCATTATTTTGTAGTTTAACTCTTTGTACTTCTTCTCTAGCTTTAGTTAATGTATTATCTGATTCTTTAATCGTTTCTAAAGCATCATTAAAGCTATTTTCAAGTCTTTTTATCTCTTTTATTCTTGTATTATTAGAATCATCAATCATCTCTTTTTCTTCTTTTATTTTTCTGTACATAGATTTATAAACACTCATACTACTATAATAATATAAAGCTAAAACTCCAAATATTGATAAAAGTAAGATATTTTCCATAAATTAAACTTATCTTTTTAATTGAATTAATGTATTTAAAATAGTATCAGCAGTGGTAATTGATTTAGCATTTGCTTCAAAAGCCCTTTGAAATACCATAAGATTTACTAAACTTTCACTTAAATCAGCCGTACTTAATTCCAATGTATTTGCTTTCACATCTGCTGTTTTATCGTTATTAAGATTAAAAATAGGATCTCCACTTGCTAAAGTTTTTTTAAGTAAATTATCTCCCATAGGCTCTAGCCCTCTATTTGTAATAAACTTAGCAATTGCAACTTGACCAACTGCAAACATTGCTCCATCTTGACTCATAGTAATAAGCCCACTGCTATCAACTGAAAAATCACCAAATGCACTATCAGAAATATTTAAAGTATCTAGTCTTAGCTGTAAAGAACCTTTTGAAGCAGCTTGATCAATTTTTGTTTTGATTTCCATAAACTCTGCACCAGCACCTTCTCTACCACTATAATCTGCATTTCTTTTGATATCTACAGATGCTCCTGTTACATCTTTTAAATCTCCTGAATATTCAACATCAAAGTTACTATCTAGTGTTTTTATAACCAAATTTCCATTTATATTGTAGGCTTTAATATATGTAGGAAGATCATTAGATGCCGTTCCTGTTGTTCCTGTTGTTGTATCATTAATTGCATCAACTATTTCATCAACATCTGCCATATCTGATAAATCAAGAGGATCTGTAGGAACAACAACATTTTCTTTTAGTGTTTTATTATAAATAGTAATTTGATATGTAAAATCATCTGTACCAGCTGCATCAATTGCCAAATCTGATGCAGTATATACATCTACTTGTTTACCTGTAATTGCTTGATTTAAAGCATCTCTTACACTTTCTAACGCACCTAATCCACTACCTGAATTTGATGCAAGATCCATATTATGAGTACCAGGCTTATCATTTCCAGCATGTACCATTCCTGTACCTGTAATAGTAAATGTAGAACCAGGAATTATAGATTCAATTTTAATTGTACCTTCATTTACATCTCCCATAGCAGTACTTGGTGTATATGGATTTGCAGCAGTTGCAACATAAGCTTTAAGACCTGGTATTTCAGAGATCTTATCAGCAAAAGCTTTCATAGTTTTTCTATATCCATCTTCAGCTGCACTTTCATCAGCATCAGCAGTATCTCCATCAGCATTTAGATCTGTTGCAATTCCTGGTATATAAGATTGGGAAATTTTATTTCCATTTATATATACATAAACTTCATCTCCATCTTGTTTTATTGCATCAGTTGCATTATTATTTGGTAGATCAATATGACTAAATTGTACAGATGCACTTGCACTTGAGCTATTTGGATAGTCTTTTAAATTTTGTAATTTTTCAGTATATGCTTTTACTAACTCTTCAACATCAGCAATTTTCCCATATTTTGTTTTAAGTCCAGATCCTGAGAATACTGCGGGATCATCATCTTTTGCTGTGAGCGTATAATCAGTAGCTTTTGCTGTAATTGTTTCTACAGCACTTGTATATTTTATAATTTTTGATGATAACATCTTTGTATAATCATTAGTAAAAATATCTACATTTGGATTTGAACTTTCAACAGTAGGAATAGATGACATTGCCCATCCTTGAACATCATTTCCTGTAGCATCTTGCAATGTACCACTATCTCCCATCCTAAAATTTCCAGCACGAGTATAATACACTTCACTCGTACCTCCTCCTCTAGTATTTGATACAGAGAAAAACCCATCCCCAGCAAGTGCCATATCATAGTTTACACCTGTTACTTTAAGATTTCCTTGAGTATATAGTTTTTCAGCATCAAGTATTTGAGTACCTTTACCTATTCTATCTTGATACATTTGATCTGCAAAAGATATTCTTGATGCTTTATAACCAATAGTATTAACATTTGCAATATTGTGTGATTCATTATCTAACGCTGTTTGTTGTCCTGCAAGTCCTGATATACCTGTCCAAAGTGCTCCAACCATAATAATTCCTTCATAATGAAAAATATATTTTTAAGAAAATACTTAAAAATTATTTTTACTGTAAAATTAGATGAACATAATTAAATATTCAAATATAAACTTTCAACTAAAAGCTTATATCTAGATATAAAATATAAAAAGCCCTATATTATTTTTTTAGGGCTAATGCTGTTTTTAAAAACTCATCACTTGTAGTAATTGACTTACTACTTGCTTCAAATGATCTTTGGTATACCATAAGATTCACTAAGTTATCACTTAAGTCACTATTACTTAATTCTAAACTTTTTGACACTATTGCATTTTCATTTGTCACCATAATCGCATCACCAGAATCTGCTGTAGCAGAATATAAATTTCCACCTTTTGGATCAAGTGATTCTTCACTTATAAACATAGATGTAGAAACTTTACCAATTGCAAATTTATTTTCACCTTGACTCATATAAATAATTCCATCAACTATTTCAGGGGTACCAAAAGAATTTGAAGTATAACCTAAAGTATCAAGTTTTAATTGAATATCACCAACAACTGTTTCTGTTGTATCCAATGATGTATTTTGCTGTAAATATTTTGCATCTGCTTTTTCAACAGCATTTTTAAGAGCAATCTCAATAGCCTCAAGTTTTGCTTTTCCACTACCTATTACTGCATCAGTAGTATTTATATTTGCTTTTTTTTCACTTTGAGTTGAAATATTTACAATTTTAGCATCAGCGATATTTATACTTTTACCAGGAAGCATTGAAGTTATTGTTAGTTCTCCCGTATTATTAACACTTGCAGTTATTCCTTGAATAGATGATATTTTATTTGCAAGCAAGTTCATTGTATTTTGAGTATTATTTTGAAAATTTTGTTGTATTTTTTCATTTCCAACCATGATTTCAATACTATCATTACTATTTTGTAATTGTGTCATATCATAATCAACAGTAGATTTCTGACTACTAGGAGTTTCCCCTTGAATTTGTGTTGAAGAAAATAAATTTAATTCAGTTTTATATGCAGAAGCTAAAAGTTCAATATCAGCAATTTTAGATTCTTTTGTTTTATAATTTACACTTGGATCACTTAAAATATCATCTTTTGCACTTAAATTATAATTTGTAGTTTTTACATTAATATTTTGAATTCCTGTATTATCACTTGACTTAATAATTTCTGATGCTATAAAATTTGAGTATTCATCAGTAAATACTACATCTGCAGGATTTGTAGAAATTGTACTTGTTATTTTAGAACTAATTCCTTGAACATTATATCCATTTGGCATTTGTAGTGTTCCATCTTCAGCCATTCTAAAATCACCAGCTCGTGTAAATTGCATCTCTTGGGTATTTCCTTTAACCATAAAGAAACCTTTCCCTTCGATAGCCATATCATAAGCTCCACCAGTATTTTTAAGTGACCCTTGTTTGAAATTTTTATCAATTACTTCTGAATTTACACCCATTCCTATTGAATTTTGATACATAAGATCTTCAAAAGATATTTGATCAGATTTAAATCCTACTGTATTAACATTTGAAATATTATTTGATTCTGTATCTAAGGCACTTTGAAAACTATTCAAACCTGAAATTCCACTAAATAATGCACCAATCATATCTATCTACCCATGTACTTTTGTAATACTTGTTACTGGTATTTGTGTTAATTTATCAGAATATAATGGTAACATTGAAGATATTTCGTATTTATTTAATAAATCTTCATCAGTAATTGCTTCACCATCATTATCTACAAATTGATATTTACCATCAATTGTTGTAAATGATCCATTTTCACTAATTAATACATTTACACCACTGTCATTTCCATCTTTATCAAAAATTTTACCATTTGTATCATATTTTAAATTTGTATAAACTGTTTTACCATCAACTTCTTCTGATGTTCTAATACTATGATAATACCCAGTTTGTGCTTGAGCATTTAAATATACTTCACCATCTATATTTTCAACAGTAGAAACCTTATACGCATTTAAAAATCCACTTTTATCATCAATTGTTCCATTTTCTATAACTTTACCCATAAATCCAACTGCATTTGAAAGAGAAGATGCTGCATATGATTTTGTAAGTGCAGCTAAAGATTCGGACATATCATTATTTGCTTCAATTGTTGACATTTTTAATTGAGAATCCATTAATGCTGTTGAATCCATTGGCTTAGTTGGATCTTGCATTCTCATCTCTTCTAAAAGTAATTTTAAAAAATCATCATTTGTTAGTTTATCATTTGATATTCCTGTCGTATATGAATTTCCATCTACTCCAACTGCACTGTTTACATCTACACTATCTACTGCCATGACAATCCCCTTATTTTATAAAACTTCTTCATTAAAGAAATATCCAACAACATTATCAACATCCATTGCATCTTGAATTCTTACTGCAAGTTTTTCATCTATTACGATAATATCGCCCATACCAATAATTCTTGAATTTACATAAATATCTCCACCTGCACCTGCTAGCTTGTCCAAAGATATTATATCACCAGCACTTAAGCTTAAAAATTTTTGAATAGAAATATTTGTACTACCAAGTAAAACATCTACTGATATTTGAGCATCAACTAAACTACTATAATCTTGTTCTGTTATTTCCATATCCATATCTTTTACATAATTTTATTTATTTTAACATAATTTTGCTAAGTATTGTGTATAGCAATAAGGAAGTATAAGTATTTTATAGTTTGTTAAACTAGTCTAAAGAAAAGGATTTTGTTTTACTTATACAAATAAAAAATATTTATTTGTATATTTATATTAAAGTATCAAGAGATTCTAAAATTGTTTGTATTTTTGCTTCTATATTACCATCGAAATTTCCTAAATCACTTGCAATTACAACACCACCAGCAGTAACATTTGGATCTTCTTGAATAAGTATAAAGTCATCTAAATTTAATTCATCTTTTAATACTATATAATCTTTAGGATTTAAATGAATTGTGATTTGGGATGCTGATTTGATTTTATTTAATATATTTTCAATAGTAACTTTTGCAATTGAAGCAGATTGTTCGCCAAGCTCTACTCCTATAATTTTTTGTGCAATATTCATAGATGTTTTTAAAATTTTTGTTTCCAATTGAAATGTTGCTTGTTCAAAAAATGTAGCATAACTTTTTAAATCTTTTAAAGCTTGAATAAGTTGTTTATCTAAATCTTTACCCTTGATACCATCATTTTCTATATTAACTACTTTTTGCTCAATACTTTGCAACTGAGATGTTAATTTTTGTATCTCGATTAATACAGGATCAATATTACCATTTAATGATTTATCATTTAATGTAGCTTGCATTTTCATCTCATCTGTTTGAGATACATTAACATTATTATTAAATGTCCCTAGAGTATAAGACTGTGTATTATCACCAGATATAATTCTAGCTTTTGAATTTACATTGTTATTATTCATCCATATCCCTATCAATTGCACCTGATGCAATTAGTGACTGTGCAACATCTAACATTTTCCTTTGAGCTGCTTCAACATCTTTAACTTTAACTTTTCCTAGCATCTCAAATTCTTCATTAAATCTATCTTTAGCTCTTGTACTCATAGCATCCATTATAGCATCTACATGTTCTTCTGGTGCACCTTTTAGTGCAACTGCAAGATCTGCAGTATCTACTTCTGCAAGTATTTTCATAAGATCTGCTGATTCAAGATCTACAAGATCTTCAAATACAAACATATTATCTTTAATATCTTTTGATAATTTTGCATTCATTCCGTCTATTGTTTTTAAAATATCTTGAGATTTTTTTCCCATTCTATTTAAAACATCAGCAACAACTTTTACTCCTCCAACTTCAGAAACTTGAGATAATAATGATTCAAGCTTTTTTTCTAATATTGCAGACATAGTTCTAACTATTTCAGGAGATATATCTTTGATTGTTGCCATTTGTATTGTAACTTTAACCCTATTTTCATCATCAAGAGTATTTAATAACTCTGCTGCTTGTGATGCTTCCATATGTGATAAAATTACTGCCATTGTTTGAGGAGATTCATCTTTAATAAAATCTGCTAGTTGTTTTGGATTTATATTTTCTAGATATGAAAAAGAAGCTTTAGCTTGAGCCATTTTCGATAATTTTGATAAAACACCATCCGCTTCACTTTTACCTAATGATTTATATAATAGATCTTTTGCATATTCAAAACCACCTGCATTTAGATATGCATTAGATTTTGAAAGTACATGAAATTCACTCAATATTGCTAAAGAGACATCTTTGTCAATTGCAGAAAGTTGTGTAATAGCTGTTGATATTTGCTCTACTAATTGTAAAGGAAGATTTTGAAATATTTTAACAGTACCCTCTTCTCCTATTAAAACACAAAACATTGCTACACGTTCTAGCATTGGAATGTTTGCTAATATTTCACTGTCAACTTCTTCCATTTTTTATCCTTGCTTTAACTTTGATTCACCTTCAGATAAAAGTAACTCAATCATTTTGGCTATCTCATCTGGGTGATTATTTATTTGGTTATCTAACTCTTCAACCAAAACTTCATAACGTACTACTGTTTCTTGATCTAAACCATCAATATTAGATAATATTTGATTTCTTACTTTATTTTTAAGTTTATTTTTTTCTAATGCAGGATTAAATACATCAAAATCAAAATCTTCATCACCGACACCTACTGCTTCAGATTTTGAAGATGTTGAAGATGATAAATCAATTTCATTTGAAGCAATAAATTTTTTATAAAATAAAAATAACAATATAGCAGAGATTAAATATTGTATATATTCTCCATAATCTTGAATAACAGCTTTAGCGGCAATTCCAGAATCAGGTGAACCTAAAGAGCTAGCCATATTTGTTCCATTAGAGTCAAAACCTAAGAATTTAAATGCTTTAACTGTAACTTTGTCACCTCTTTTTTTATTTAATCCAACAGATTCTTCAATAATTGATTTTATATTGCTAAGATATTCTTCTTTGTTATCCACTTTTTCTAAAATTGATGAATCAAAAGTAACTGCTGCTTTAATGGTATCAATTCTAGCAAATGCATTATCTTTTTGTTTGATTATTTTTTTAGAAATTTCATAATTAATAACATTTTTAGCTTCTTCATTAGATGCTGTTGATTTTACTTCGCCTGCATCTTCATTTGGATTTTGAATATTACTTTGAACTCCTGGAACATCAGCATTAACTTTTTCTTTTGCTTCTTTAGATGAAGTTGATTCTGTTGTTTGTTGACTTCTTATTGTTCCTTCTGGTTCAAAAATTTCTTGCTCAATAACTTGATTTTTAAAATCTAATGCAATAGTCACCCTAGCTACAACTCTATTTGTTCCAATAAATGGTTCAAGCAAAGTTATAATTTTATCTTCATATTCACTTTCAAGTTTTAATTTATATTTTTCATGAGACACAAATTTCAAACTATCAATATCCTCTTGATTTTGAGCTAATAAAGATCCATTTTGATTAATAAGCTTAATATTTTCAGGTTTTAATTTTGGAATTGCAGATGAAATAAAATTTTTAATACCTGTAATTTGTTTTTGAGTAAGCATTGCACCATCTCTTAAATTTAGAATTGCAGATGCTGTTGGTTCAGTCTTTCTTTGTGTAAACACAGATTCTTTAGGAATTGCAATTTTTACTGTTGCTGACATGATTCCTGATAATGCTTCAAGAGAACGACTAAGTTCTCCTTCTGTAGCTCTTAAATATTTTACATTATTTTCAAAATTAGTTGTACCTAATGAACTTTTATCAAATATTTCCCAACCTGTATGTTTATTTGTAATTGCTTCACTTGTAACTAATTTTATTTTCGCAATATTTACATTTGCTTTACTAGTTCTAAGTGTAAGAGAATTCCCATTTCCAACTATTGCAAAAGGTATTCCTGAGGCTTCAAGTTCATTTGACGCTAACATTATTTGATTTTTAGTTAAGTTTGAAGCAATTGTATAATTTAATTTTGCATCATTTGCTTTTACACTAGAATAAACTAATAATCCTATTAAAAATACAAATAGTATTGAAAAACCACCAATGATTACAGCTCTTTGTGCTGCATTTAAATTATTTACAAAGTTAAATATTTGTTGCATAGTATCCTATCTAATTTTTACCAGATGCATCAACCATTAGTTTAAACCATTGCGCATCTTTTTTAATTGAATTTGTTATTGCATCATACATCACAGAATTCTTTGCCATTTCACTCATTTGATGATCTAAATTAACATTATTTCCATCATTTTGCTCTTCTAAACCTTGAACCTCATAAATTTCATTTTTAGATACCTTTTTATTTGAATCATCATAAAATGGAATATGATTTACATGTGTTGTTGTAAGTTTTAAATCTTTTGAACTTACAACTTTTGACATATGATCATCAAAACTTAATGCTTTTGTTTTATAATTTGGTGTATTTAAATTTGCAATATTACTTGCAATAACTTTTTGATTATCACCACGATTTTTTAATTGTTCAAATAATAAATTAGATACATTACTAGCTGTCATTTTTCTTAACTATTCCCAACTTGAGTTATTAATTTACTGTTTATATCATCAATTCCTGTAATTGCTTTTTGAGATTGTTCTAATCTTCTTTGAGAATCAATCAATGCAACCATAGCACTTACAGTATTTACATTACTTCTTTCTATTGAACCTTGTAACATATGAGTATCATTTAGAATAATATTATCTACTTTTTTAATATCATTTGTTTTATAATTATTATTTCCAATTTTATCAAGATTTGTAAATGATGTTTTAACTAATGCAATTTGACTTTCAAAACCTTCTTGTACTTCAATTGGTTCATTATCAATATTTAAAATCTTATCACCTTGAGCTGTAGTTAAAAATCCATTTAAATTTTTAAAACTTCCATCTCGTGTATATACTATATCTTTTGTATTTTTATCTTCTACTTTAAAAAATGTTTCATTTTGACTTAATGCAAAATCCAATTTATTCCCAGTAGTTGTAATACTTCCAACATCATTTTTAATATAATCACCATCAATTTTAGGAATAGTGTTATGTATCATACTATCTTTTGATGTTTGAAGATTTTTCTCTTGAGCTTTTTTCATATAGTTATTAAATGAACCTTCAACAAGATTATCTTCTTTAAAACCTGTTGTATTTGCATTTGCTATATTATTTGAAATAACATCAACTCTATTTAGTTGATTTATCATCGATGCGCTAAGTGAATATATACCTGGATTCATTTTAAACTCTTTTAATTATTAAATTCTGCTATTAAACTATCTAAGTCATCATCAGTAACTGTATCTTGACCATCTCCTGAAATATGCTGTGCAATTTGTACTTCTGCTTTTGTTGAATCATCTGCAAAAATACCACTTAGATAATTTGAAAGTTTTCTTATAACTGCCATTACCCTTTCAATTTTTTGTCTATTGATATCATGAAATTGCATAAGTTCCATTGCTTCAAATACTTTGTTGTTTTCTGCATCTATAGAATTACTTATCTCTGTCATTGATACTTTTATATCATTTGCTTGATCTATATTTTGTGAAAAAACATCAATATTTGGAAATTTAGTATTTAAAGTTTCTAATAATTTTATTTGATTGTCTAAAAATTCATTTACTTTTACTGTATTTTTACTAACCATATCATTTTCATCTAAAATAAAACTCAATACATCAAAAATTTGAGAAGCTTTCTCTTCACTATCTTCAGCCACTTCATTTAGTTGATTTACAACTTTATGTTCATTTTCAACTGGCATAGGATAAATACCACTATTTATTTGATCGTTTATTGAAGGAGCTTTTGGTGCTTCTGCTATTGGTGTAGGAGCTGGAGTATCATCTACTACACCTTCTATCCCAGCTAAAATATCATCCATATCAGAATTTGATAATTCTTCTTGAGGTTCTTCATCAACAATTCCATCAATGCCAGCTAGAATATCATCAATACTTTCTTCAGCCATACCTTCAGTAGTAGATCCATCATCAACAATCCCATCAATACCTGCTAAGATATCATCAATATTTTCTTCACTAGCTTCTGGTTCAGAGTCATCAGCCATAGATGTATCATTCATCAGTGCTTCAATTTCTTCTTGAGTCATACTCATAATAAATCCTTAGCTTTTAAAGAATGGATCTAGTTTTTCTTTTAATGTTTGAGCATTAAAAGGTTTAACTATATAGTTATTTACACCTGCTTTAAGAGCAGTAATAACTTCACCTTTTCCACCTTCTGTTGTAATCATAACTGTAGGTGTTTTTTTATGAGAACTACCTTCACTTCTAATTTTCTTTACTAACTCAAGGCCATTCATGTTAGGCATATTCCAATCGGTAAGGATAACATCATATTTACTCTTTTGTAACATATCCCAAGCAACTACACCATCTTCAGCTTCATCAAAATCGCCTTTTTGAACACCAAGTTGTTGAACTACATTTCCAATTATTCTTCTCATTGTTGAACTATCATCTACAATTAAAATTTTCATTTTTATATCCTTGAATCTTTTTAAATAATTTATTTAGTTCATTATATTTAATTTCAAGTAAATACCATCTTAAAGTAAAATTGTCACTTTTACTTTGTATAAATATTAAATATAAATAAAAGTTTAAAAATAATTTAGATAAAATATATAGATATATAAACTAGGAGTATGCAAATGGTAAGAGGTCTTTATACAGCAGCAGCAGGAATGAACGCTCAACAAAACAACATTGATGTTACATCAAACAACATTGCAAATGTTAATACAACAGGTTTCAAAAAAGATAGAGCTGAATTTGCTGATTTAATGTACCAATCACTAAATTATACTGCAAACGCTACAAGTGAAAACACTAACAACCCTACTGGAATGGATGTAGGACTAGGTGTTAGAGTATCAGGTATACAAAAAAGTTTTATACAAGGTTCTTTAAAAGAAACTGGTAATTCACTTGATATTGCAATTCAAGGAAAAGGATTTTTTCAAATAGATACTCCAGCAGGTGACACTGCATATTCAAGAAATGGTTCATTTAAATTAGATAGTGAAGGCTCAATAGTAAACTCTCAAGGATATAAACTAATTCCAGAGATTGTAATTCCTGCAAATATGACAAATACATCTATTGCTGCTGATGGAACAGTATCTGCAATGAACCCAACTGATGGAACTATAAATGTGTTAGGTCAAATAACACTTGTTGATTTTATAAATCCAGCAGGTTTAGCACCTAAAGGAAATGGATTATTTTCACAAACAACAGTATCTGGTGATGCTATTGAAGGTATTGCAAATACAGAAGCATTTGGAGCTTTACAACAAGGTATGCTTGAGTCTTCAAATGTACAACTTGTAAATGCAATGGTTGATTTAATTACAGCACAAAGAGCTTATGAATCAAATTCAAAATCTCTAACAACAACTGATCAAATGCTTCAACAAGTAAATCAACTAAAAAGATAATAATTTAGTATGAATTTAGATGAGTTAAAAAGAAGGAGAGAAGAAAATATCTTAAAGCATAAGCAAAAAAAGAAAGCTTATTATCTTAAGAAAAAACTCTCCAAACTTAACGAAGAACAATCAAAACCAAAAGTAATAGATTATGAAAAAGAGTTATTCTCTGGATCAAATATAGACTTTGCTTCAAAAATGAAAGAGATTGCTAAAAAGCAAAAACTTCATGTTGAAAGTAGAGAAGAGATCATATTACAAAAAATGCAAGAATATAAAGCAAAAAAACAAGACTATTATAAAAATCATAAAGAGCAAAGATTACAATATGATAAAGAATATCGAGAAAGTAAAAAAGAAGCTTTAAAGGCTTATAGAAAAGAATATTATAAAAAAAATAAAGAAAAAATTCTTGCAAAACAAAAAGAGACTAGAGAAGCAAAAAAAGAAGTAAATAAATAATGGCAACTGATTTATCACAATTATTTAAAGAGATAATTGCAAGTACGCTTGAGACTAATTTATCCAAAACTGTAAGCGTAGATAATACAGCACAAGTTCAAATTGATGATATTAAAGATTTAAATCTAGTAGCATTGGATTTAGTATTCAACTTTGAAAGTGTAAGTATAATAACTAAATTCTTAGTACCTGCATACTTATCAACTTCAATTTTTAATACAATGATGATGGAAGAAAAAGAACCATCATTAGAACTTGATGAGGATACACCAGATGCTATAAAAGAAGTATTTGGACAAGTATCTGGTTCACTTGAAACTGCAATAAATGGCTCAGATTTTGAAGACTTAGGAGCTACAAAACAACAAACTGTTTCCTCTTTTGAAGTTATCAAAGGTGAAGAATATACTATTCAAGATAAACTAATAGAATTTACAGTTTTAATGGATGAAATCCCTTTTTCTTTATATGTTGATTTTGCAAAAGAAGGATTAGCTTACCTAGAAGATATAGATAATACACCTGTAAAAGAGAAAGAAGAAGCAGAAGATGTTAATCAAGAAGATAGCAATAACAATGCAGAAAATGAAGAAGATACACAAGATGAATCTTCTAATGAATCTGAAGATAACGATATAGATGCAGATCAACTAGATGAACAAAATAATGAAGATACACCTCAAGACAATATAGAGGACAATGAGTCTAGTAAAGAAGAATCTACTGATAAAACAGATGATGATAAAAAAGATCCGAATGATGATTCTACTAAAGATGAAAATAGTGATGAAGTTTTAGATGAAGATGCTAAAAAACAAAAAAAATTAAAACTTTTAATAATGATCGTTGGTGGAATTCTTGCAACTGTTATTATAACATTTACTGTTTTATTTTTTATGGGTACATTTGATCCCCCTCCTGTAGTTGTTAAAGATGTAAATAAAACTGTAGTTCCTAAACAAGATATTTTAATTTTAAATATCAAAAATAAACAAATTGATTTTAAAATGGAGATGATTAATACAAAAAGATTAAATAGAAGATTAGCTATTTTAACAAAATACCAAATTTTAGAAGAAGATATTTTAGAAAATTTTAGAAAAAGTGAAAAAGAGAGACTTTATCAATTAAAAATAAAAAGATTAGAAGAGTTTGCATCAAACAATAAAGAAGAATCATTATTCAATAAAGATATAAATGCAAAACAAAATAACAATAAGAAAAATAGATTCTCAAATAATGACAATAAAAACGTTTCTGCACAAACTCAAGATATAATAGATAGTGAAAAATTAACATTTGTACAAATTTCACCATTAAAATATAAAAAATATAAAAATATTATAAACAAAGAGAAGACAAAAAATGTTCAAATATCTATTTGTAAAAATACTAAAGGCAAAGTTGATGTATACATTGGGCCAATTTATTTAAATGTTGTAGTAAATAATATTATAAAAAAAGTATCTAAAGTTAGTTCAAAAAGTAAAAATGATGCTAAAATAGTAATAATTACTCGAAAAGAGTTTAATAAAAGATGTGATTTTTAAATCACTTTAAGTGAATTAATAATATAAAATTATTAAGAAGCTTCTAGTATACCAATAGCATCTTTAACTAAAATAGTTTTTTCTTGAAGATTTACATCTATTATATAATTATCATTATATGGCAGTAAAAAAGTTTTAGCTAGCTTATCATTGTTTTTAAGTAATTCATCTGCAGTTTTAATCTCTAAATAATCATCAATTGGGTATCTATGTATTTCTGTAATTACTCCTAGTAATTTATCATCTTCATAAACATTACAATCCATCATATCAAACCAAAAAAATTGCTTATCTTCTAATTTACAATTTTTAAGAGTATCTTCTTGTGTTGTAAATAGTTGAGAATTTGTAAATTTTTGTGCTTCTTCTATTGTATTTATACCTTCAAACTTTACAGTTTTACTTGTAGTATTAATAGATTCTATAACTAGAGTTTGTCTTTTGTGAGTTGTTAGTATTGCACCTTTTTTAAATTGTTCAGGAAAATCAGTATCAATATGAATTTTCATTTGACCTTTTAGTCCAACAGTTTTTCCAATTTTTGCAATATATATTTGTTCCATAAGTTTAAGTACCTTATGCTTTTAATACTTGAATTTTATAAGAGATTCCATCTTTTGCTTTACAACCATTTACCATAGTTTTAAGAGCATTTATCATATTTCCACTTTTTCCAATTAGTTTACCTAAATCTTCATTTGCAGCATATATGATAATTTCCTTAAAAGTAGGGTCAACTTCTATTAACTCTACTTTTATATCTGATGGGTTTGAAACTATAAGTTTCGCATAGTCTTTTATAAAATCAACTATCATTTTGTATTATTTTTTAGCTGTAAGTTTTGCAACTTTTTCAGAAGGTTGAGCACCAACGCTTAACCAGTAATCTAATCTTTCTTGATCAAAT
>Ga0256826_1000247_pt1 | contig 31174 bp, 32 predicted proteins | sample CV79metaG_FD_185975 | JGI IMG/M metagenome (GOLD analysis project Ga0256826, IMG submission 185975) | Hydrothermal vent microbial communities from East Pacific Rise, Pacific Ocean - CV79 | ecosystem: Environmental > Aquatic > Marine > Hydrothermal vents | place: Pacific Ocean: East Pacific Rise...
TTTGCGGAAGATAGATATTTGCTGAATCCGAAAATTTCATCTGAAATTATTGCAAACTGGCAAAATGATTGGGACGAAAGAGAGCTATACTATTTTATCAAAATGCTTTTTAAAGGTGTGAATTCAGGAAATGCAAGAATGGGAATTCCTGCTTATAATGGAGGTCTCTTTTCTGAAGATGTCGTTTTAGATAATTTAAAAATTTCTGATTCAGTTCTTGAAAAAGTTGTCGGATTATCAAGTTACGATTTTCAAAGCGATATTGATGTAAATATTTTAGGGCATATTTTTGAACAAAGTTTAGATGATTTAGAGAAAATTCGAGAAGATATTGAAAGCAATTCTCAAATTCAGAAAGCGATTCGAAAAAAAGATGGGATTTTTTATACTCCACAATATATCACAAAATATATTATTGAAAATTCCGTTGGCACACTTTGTCAAGATAAAAAATCAGAATTAGGTATTTTGAAAATTGAAAAATTAACTGCAAAAACGGTAAAACAGCTTGGAAAATATCGTGACTTCTTAAAAGATTTGAAAATTCTTGACCCCGCAGTTGGTTCAGGAGCTTTTCTAAATGAGGCTTTTGATTTTCTGAAAAATGAGTATATTTTTATTTCAGATTCACTTTCAACTTACAGCATTAAAAGAAAAAATATTTTTTTCAGCGATGATTTTGATTCTTTGATTTTGGAAAATAATCTTTTTGGAGTTGATATAAACAAAAGTGCGATTGAAATTTCCAAACTTTCACTTTGGTTAAAAACGGCAAAACGGGGACGGAAACTGAAAAATCTTTCAAATAATCTGATTTGTGCGAATTCACTTTTGGAAATGCCTTTTGAAGATGGCACTTTTGATATTGTCGTTGGAAATCCGCCGTATGTCAATGTTGAAACTTTTGGAAAGCATTCAGAAATAGTAGAAAAGATAAAATCTAAATATGATTATATTTGGCAAGATAAAAGTGATTTGATTTTTTATTTTATAGCTTTGGCAATTAGAATGAGTCGGAATCAGATTAGTTTTATTATTTCTAATGCTTTTATGTTTTCAGATAAGGCTCAAAAACTTAGAAATCATATTTTGGAAAGCACAACTATTTCAAAAATTTCAAATTTTGAGAAATATATGATTTTTGATGATGCTTCGGTTACAACAGCAATTATTCAACTTGATAAAAGACAAAAATCAGACCAAAGTTTAGCGACAAGTTTTAAAGAGAGAAACTATAAGAAAACTGAAATTTTTCAGATTTTGTCAAACAAGGAGAATTATTTCAAGGTCAATTTCAAAAAAGATTCAGTTTTTGCATTGGTTAATGAAAATATAGCAAAACTAAATGAAAAAATTGATGGCAATCATAAAAAGCTAAATCAGGTTTTCAAAATTGGTAGCGGTATGCACACAGCAGGAAATAAGGTTTTTACATTTAAAGAAAAACCTCATCAATTTCCAAAAGAGTTTATCAAAAAAAGAGTAACTGGAAAAAGTATTACAAAATATCTAATTCAGGATAGTTTTGAATATGTTCTATATTTTGAGAATATTGAAACTTTTGAAGAGCTTCCTACATCTATTCAATCTTACCTTTTGGAAAGCAAAGAGTTCTTAGAAAATAGGGCTGATAAAAAAAGACGAAAAACCTCAAAATGGTGGAATTATACTTTTCCTGTTCATAAAGAGTTTTATAATTTAGATAAAATCTGGTGTTCATACCGAGCAACAAATAATATTTTTGCTTTTGATAATACTCAAGAATATATCGGTTTTACAAATACTACTGTTATCTTTGATACAAATCCTGAATTTAATTTAAAATATCTTTTGTCTCTTTTGAACTCTAAACTTTTGAATTTTCGATATAAAAGTATTGGAAAGCAAACTGGAAGCGGTGTCTTTGAATATTTTCCAAATGGTGTCGGCAAAATTCCGATTCCAACAATTGCTCAAACAGAACAAAAACCTTTTATTTTGCTTGTGGATAAAATCATAGATTCAAAAACTACGATTTCAAAATACCGAAAGCACCTTGAGAAACTCTCTTCTCTTGAAAAAATTGAGATTCTCGAGGAGATTGAAAAACTTGAAAATTTTGCTTCTGATTCTGAAAATGAGATTGACAAACTTATTTTCAAACTCTATAATTTAACTGATGATGAAATTAAGATTGTGAATATGAAATAGAATATATAAATGGCACTTTCAAATCTGTTAAAATCTACAAATAAAAAGTGGAGAAAAAATGACTCAAGAATATAATTTAAAAGCTGAAATTAGAAGTTTAGGAATGACTCAAAAAGAGTTTGCTAAACATATTGATAAAAGCATTGCAACAATAGCTCGATGGATAAAACAAGAAGATCCATTGCCAAAACTTGTACAATTATATATTCAAGCTTATAAAAAAGCTAAAATTTTAGATACTTTATCGGTAAAAATAGATAAAAACATCTTATTTTAAGATAAAAACAATTTATTATGCTACAATATTCGCCAGTCATTTAGAAAGTGCAAATTTCTTTTTGATAAATAACTGGAGAACAATAAAATGAATCAAATTATAACAAAAGATTTTCACGGTTCATCAATTCGACTTATTATAATTGATGGTAAAGAATGTTTTATCGCTAAAGATGTAGCTTCACTTTTAGGATATAAAAGAGCAAGAGATGCAATTACTCAACATTGCAAAAAATCTATTTCTATTGAGGAACTTTTGAAGAGCGGTAAAACACCGCCCTTGGATTTACAGCCTATTTTAGGGAACTCTTGGAAACAAACTAAGATAATTTTAGAAGCTGATGTTTGGAGATTGATTATCAAATCTACAATGCCCGAGGCTGAAAAAATCGAAAAATGGATTATGGAAGATGTTCTGCCATCTATTCGTAAAACTGGTTCTTACTCAATTTCCCAAAAACCACAAACTCAAATTTCAGAATTAAATGAAACTTTAGATTTTATTGAAATTTTTGAAAAGTTTTCTCAAATTCGACAAGGAAAAACAGATATTGAACTTTTGCAAATTGATAGTTTTTTGAAAAATTCAGGCAAAAAATCCATTTTGGAAATTCTGAATTTGGATTTAGAGAATTCATACTTTTCAGTTTCAGAGCTTGGACAATTTTCAGGAAAAACTGGGGCGGACATCAATCAACTTTTACTAAAATCTGAATTTCAGTTTTTGGATAATGGAGTTTGGAAAGTTTTAGAAAATGGTAAAAATTTTGCTTTTGAAACAAAAAATCAATTTTCTCAAATCAAATGGAAATTTTCAGTTTTGAATATTTTCCAAATGGTGTTGGCAAAATTCCAATTCTGAAAATGAGATTGACAAACTCTATAATTTAACTGATGACAAAATCAAACTTGTAAGATGAAATAATATTTAAATTATATTTCCGTGTCAAGCACGAAGATGACAGGCTATTGTCATTATCGAGCTTGACCCGATAATCTACTATTTAGTCAGTTCCAGATAAATTATTACTCAATTATTAGTTTTTCTCTTAAATATTTTTCTCTTTCTTCCGCAGATAATCTTTGAAAAAGTTCAATACTTGTAATTGCGTATTGAGGAATGCCTATTTTTTTCCATTGTCTAACGGTTTGTTCAGTCAAACCAAGAATTTTCGAAAAAGCTTTCAGTGTTAATCTATGAATTTTTAACACTTTTCTAAGTTCTAAATATTCCATAATAGCCTTTTATTTCTCTTTTTAGAAATTTTATTTATGTTTTAAGCTTATTTTAATAATTTGTTATCTACAATATAAGATACTGTTTTTAAAACAGCTAGTAATTAGTTCATTAAGTTTTGACCGACCTTTGAACTAATTACAAAATTCCATATAAGGATAATTTTTGGAAATTTTAACACAAAATAGTAATGCTAACAATTTTACTTTTCAAGATACTAGAATTAATGTGTTTATAGATGGCGATGAGATTTGGTTTATTGCAAAAGAAGTTTCAGATATTCTCGGTTATAGCGAAACAAGTAAAATGCTTAGAAGAATTGATAATGAGGATAAACAAACGGTCGCCCGTAATAGGCGGTCGTTTATTCCGCTTGAATTCTTTGGTAATCAAGGCTCTTTAACTTTGATAAATGAATCTGGACTTTATAATTCTGTTTTTGGTTCAAAATTAGCTCTTGCTAAAAAATTTAAACTTTGGGTAACTCGTGAAGTTCTGCCATCGATTCGTAAAACTGGTTCTTACTCAATTTCTCAAGATTCTACTATTCCAAAAAGTGAGATTCAAGAACTTACGGAATATTCAAAACAGGTTTTTGAACTTTTGAATTTGGTTCAAGCTCAAGATTCAATTTCTCTTCATCGTTTTTCTAAAATCTTTGAAAAACAGGATAAAAAATCTCCTTTGGAACTTTTTGACATCAATTTAGAAAATCAGTTTTTTATTCCCACTGAATTAGGAAAAATGGTCGGTAAAACTCCAATTGAGATAAATAAGATTCTTGAATTTCAAGGTCTTCAATTTTCAGATAATGGAGTTTGGAAATTGACTGAAAAAGGTCAGAAAGTTGGAATTGAGATTTTTGGTCGCTTTTTCCAATTAAAATGGAAAATTGCTGTTTTAGATAATATTTAAAGATTGTCATCGGGCTTGACTAGAATTTTCAAAAACTCCCTACTTGACATTTCATAAATCTGCTAAAATCTCTAAATAAAAAAGGGGAAAAATGGCAATTTTCAAAAAAAGATTTATAAATAATATTAAAGATGATATTGAAATTTTTCAGGCTCGTTGGCGACAATTTCTAGAATTTAGAGAAAAGATAAAGTTTGTAAAAACGGTAAAAGAGGAAAAATATCAAGATGGTTTTTTACAGGATATTTTTGAAAAATCTCTCGGTTTTACTCTTGAAAATACAAATCCTGATGACTTTAATTTAATTCGCGAAGAAAAAAATGAAAATGATGGAAAAAAAGCTGATGCCGTTATAAAAATTGATGATGAGGTTATCGGAGTTATCGAACTCAAAGACCAAAAAACAAAAGATTTAGATAAAGTTGAAGACCAAGCTTTCGGTTATCACTCTTCGCATTCAAACTCAAAATATATAATAATTTCAAATTTTAATGAAATTCGGTTATATATTGATAAAAGAACTTCTTACGAAAAATTCGAACTTTTTGAAATGGAATATGAGGATTTTGTCTATTTTTACAAAATTATGAATTTCAAAAGTTTTCAAGAGGATTTACCACAAAAGCTCAAAGATGATTCGATTGAATTTGAGAAAAATATCTCAACAATTTTTTATAACGATTTTTCAGAATTACGACTTGAGCTTTTTTACGATATTTCAGAAAATAATGAAATTGACAAACTCGAAGCTTTGGAACTTTCTCAAAAAATCCTAGACCGATTTATTTTTATTCTTTTTGCAGAAGATAGATATTTGCTGAATCCGAAAATTTCATCTGAAATTATTGCAAACTGGCAAAATGATTGGACTGAAAGACCGCTATATTTTTATATTCAAATGCTTTTTAAAGGTGTCAATTCAGGAAATGCAAGAATGGGAATTCCCGCTTATAATGGAGGTCTATTTTCTGAAGATACAGTTTTAGATAATTTGAAAATTTCTGATTCAGTTCTTGAAAAAGTTGTCGGATTATCAAGTTACGATTTTCAAAGCGATATTGATGTAAATATTTTGGGGCATATTTTTGAACAAAGTTTAGATGATTTAGAGAAAATTCGAGAAGATATTGAAAGCAATTCTCAAATTCAGAAAGCGATTCGAAAAAAAGATGGGATTTTTTATACACCGCAATATATCACAAAATATATTATTGAAAATTCAATTGGCACACTTTGTCAAGAGAAAAAATCAGAATTAGGTATTTTGAAAATTGAAAAATTAACTGCAAAAACGGTAAAACAGCTTGAAAAATATCGCGACTTTTTAAAAGGTTTGAAAATTCTTGACCCCGCAGTCGGTTCAGGAGCTTTTCTAAATGAGGCATTTGATTTTCTGAAAAATGAGTATATTTTTATTTCCGATTCACTTTCAACTTACAGCATTAAAAGAAAAAATATCTTTTTTTCTGATGATTTTGATTCTTTGATTTTGGAAAATAATCTTTTTGGAGTTGATATAAACAAAAGTGCGATTGAAATTTCCAAACTTTCACTTTGGTTAAAAACGGCAAAACGAGATAGAAAATTGAAAAATCTTTCAAATAATCTGATTTGTGCGAATTCACTTTTGGATATGCCTTTTGAAAATGGTAGTTTTGATATTGTCGTTGGAAATCCGCCGTATGGTGCAAAGTTGCAAAATGAGAAAAAAGAGTTTGAAATTCAGTCTGGCGAAAGTTCAATTTTATTTATGCAATTAGCAAATAAAATGTTAAAGAAAGGTGGAATGCACGGATTTATAATTCCGAAGCCATTTATTTTTTCATCAAGTTGGGGAAAAATTAGAGATAAATTTATCGATGAAATTACTCAAATTGTGGATTGTGGAAAAGTGTGGAATGAAGTGAAGCTTGAGCAAATTATCTATATTTTCAAAAAAGATAGTAAATTTGAGAGTTACGAAAATCTAGCTTTAAGAAAATTAAAATTTATCAAAAATGCGACAATTGATAAAAATTTGTTTAAGGAATTTGGTTTTTTCGTAAATGGAGTTTCTGAAAATGAGATAAATTTAGCTTTAAAAATCAAAAAAGATAAATTGAATCTGCTTGAAATTAGTTCGGAAAGTAATCGGGGCGGAATGTTTCAAAAAAGTATTTTGCCAAAAGGGGATTTGAAAGTTCTCGGCGGTATGAATATTCAGCGATTTGAAACTCGAAATTTAAAAGGTTTTATCGATAAGAATCTTAAAATTACGGAAAACTCTTTTTTAAGAGAAAACTCTGTTTTAGTTCAGAGAATTATTGCTCATATTACAAAGCCAACAGACCATATTAAAATTACAGGTAATGTAGAAAATGATTTGAAAAAATATATTTTAGTTGATACAGTTTTTCAAATTAGTTTAAATAAAGAGTTTTCAAATAAATTTATTTTGGCTCTTCTAAATTCTAAACTTTTAAATTGGTATGTTTATAATTTTATTTTTGCAAAAGCTATCAGAACTTTTCAATTTTCAAATCAAGTTCTTGCGAAAATCCCAATTCCAACAATTTCTCAAACAGAACAAAAACCTTTTATTTTGCTTGTGGATAAAATCATAGATTCAAAAACCACAATTGCAAAATATAGAAAATATTTTGATAAATTGAATGCTGTTGAAAAAATTGAAATTAGCGAAAAAATAGATGAACTTGAAAATCTTGTTTCAGATTCTGAAAATGAAATCGATAAGATGGTTTTCAAACTCTACGATTTAAACGACGACGAAATAAAACTTGTAACTTCGGAATAAAAAACAAGTAAGTTATGGAATGTAGATTGTCGGGTCAAGCCTGACAATTCTTTCAATTCAAGCTCGACAGAATAACAAATCTATAATTTGACTAAGTTAAATTGAATACTTCAATTCCTACACTATTTAAAAAATCAACTCCGTTTTTATCTCGATACTCATTTTCATATATAACTCTGCTAATTCCAGATTGAGCTATTAATTTGGCACACTGTTTGCAAGGGGAGTGAGTTATGTATAAAGTGCAGTTTTCAGTTGAAATTCCATTTTTTGCGGAAAAAGTTATAATATTTTGCTCGGCGTGAAGAACAAAATCTGAAGTTGTTAGAATTGTTTCAACTAATTCAAGATTACAATTTCTACATTTTTCAAATTTTGCTTCAGATTCTAAACCGCAAAACTTACATTTATAAATAGTATCTTCGCATTGATTTTTTGTTTTACTAATTGTTCCGTTGTAACCCGTTACTAAAATACGACCATCTTTGGAAAGAACTGCTCCAACTTTCAACCTTTTGCAATAAGATTGTTTTGCCCAAATCTTAGCAGTTTCCATCATTACAAAATCATATTTTTTCAAGATACTCTTCTATTTTTTTTATTTGCTTCTTTTTTGTGGCGGTATCAGAATGAGTGATTATATAAATATCCCATTTATTTAAATATTCATTTGTTCGTTTAGGAGTCTCTTTTGCAATTACTCTATTAAATCTATTATAGAATTTTTCTAAATTATGATTTCTAGATTCTAAGAATTCTAAAGCAAGAGAAACCTTATGAACTAAACAAGATGCAAAAGTTTTGCCATTTTCCTTTTTAAAATCTTTAAACTTTTGTAATAAATTATTATGATTTTGCTGTAAAAATAAAGGCTCACAATTAAAATGATTTAGCTTTCTTCCCATTTCTTGAAATTTCACCTCATCAACTAATTTATCTAAATTCTCTAAAGGAAATTGAAAATTCTTCAAAATAGAAATATCGCAATTTGACAAACTTTCAAGAGAAAATTTATATATTAGTTTTTTTTCATACCCGCCACTTTGACGATTATCCGCAATCCAATACTCTAAACCATTTGTAAGAATTCCAATATCTGTTTTTGAATCCCCATTTAAATAAGTTGTTAATTGCTCAAAGTCTTTCAATTCTAGTTTTTTTCTAAATCGTTTTGCCTCTAAAAGAAAATTTCTATTTGATGAGGTAAATTTTATATCTATTCTTTGGTTTGTCTTTGTCGATACTTCAAAAATAATATTTTCAATCATTCCAATCTTCCAATCTAGAATTTCAAAGAGAGGTAAAATGATATGCACAACCGTGCTATTTTCAGAAATATCTATTTTTTGATAATTTGATGTTTTTTTTGCAAAATCTATTAAATATTTTGTCATTTTAAAAAGTTTATTACCTATCTATTTATTTTAGAAATTCTAGCAGATTTCTAAGAAATGCGATATTTTGGATAAAATTAGAAATAGATAATTTACAAAAAAGATAATAAATGACTCAAGAAGAAAATAAATACACCGCAGATAATATCAAGGTTTTAAAAGGGCTGGAAGCAGTTAGAGAAAGACCTGGAATGTATATCGGCGATACAGGTTCAAAAGGATTACATCACCTCATCTATGAAGTTGTTGATAATTCGATAGATGAAGCGATGGCAGGATTTTGTTCAAAAATTGACATAACTTTAGGCAAAGATGGTTCAGCTACGATTTCAGATAATGGGCGGGGGATTCCAGTTGATATGCACCCAACGGAAAATCTTCCCGCAGCAACAGTAGTTTTGACGGTTCTTCACGCAGGTGGAAAATTTGATAAAGATACTTACAAAGTTTCAGGCGGACTTCACGGAGTTGGTATTTCTGTTGTAAATGGATTATCATCAAATCTTGAGATGACAATTCATAAAAATGGGAGTATTTACCAACAGCATTTCAAAGAGGGTATTCCACAAGATGAATTAAAAATCATTGGAACAACAAAGAAAAAGGGAACGACAATTAAGTTTTTTCCAGATACCAAAATTTTTGAAACAGTCAATTTTCAATACTCAATTCTTGAAACTAGATTTAAAGAGTTGGCTTACCTAAATCCAATGCTAAAAATCAATTTCAAAGATGAAAGAAGTGGAAAAAAAGATAGTTTTGAGTTCAAAGGTGGATTATTAGAATTTATCCAAGATTTGAATAAAAAAGATGAGGTTATGAAACCTATGTTTTTAACAGGAAAACTTGGAAATATGGAAGCTGACATCGGCTTTTTATATAACACAGGTTATACCGAAACTCTCTTTTCTTTTGTAAATAATATCAAGACTCCAAACGGCGGAACTCACGAAGTTGGTTTTAGAAATGGTTTGAGCAGAGTAATTTCAAACTATAATAAAAAGAATGGTTCGGCAAAAGAGAAAGATATAACTTTGTCAATCGATGATATTCGAGAGGGTTTGGTCGCAGTTCTTAGTGTTCGAGTTCCTGAACCACAATTTGAGGGGCAAACAAAAGGCAAACTCGGAAATAGCTATGTTAAATCTGAAGTCTATAAATTTGTTACCGAATCTTTAGCTAAATATTTTGAAGAAAATCCTATCGAAGCTAAAGCGATTGTTCAAAAAGCTGTGACTTCCGCTCGAGGTCGTGAAGCAGCAAAAAAAGCTAGAGAATTGACTCGCCGAAAAGATGTTTTATCTATCGGAACTTTACCTGGTAAATTAGCTGATTGTCAAACAAAAGACAAAAGTATCAGTGAAATTTTTATTGCAGAGGGCGATTCTGCGGGAGGTTCAGCGAAACAGGGGCGAGATAGAGTTTATCAAGCAATCCTACCTTTAAAAGGTAAAATCCTAAATGTTGAAAAAGCAACTGTTCAAAAAGCTTTAACTTCTGAAGAAATCAAAAATATCATTACCGCTTTAGGTTGTGGAATTGGTGAAGAGTTCAATTTAGAGAAGTTGAGATATAACAAAGTTATTATTATGACCGATGCCGATGTTGATGGAAGTCATATCCAAACTCTACTTTTAACTTTCTTTTATCGATATTTGAAACCTGTAATTGAAGAGGGTCATCTATATTTAGCTCAACCTCCTCTTTACCGTTTGAAAAAAGGTAAAACTGAAATTTATTTCAAAGATGATTCAGAAATGAATAGCTACCTCATCGAGAACGGAATTGAAATTTTAGATACGGAACTTTCAAAAGATAATTTAGTTACTTTTTATAAATGGGTTGCAAATTATAAACTTTCAATTCAAGAATTAGGACGACGATACTCTTTGCTTTCTGTTATTAAATACTTAATTGAAGATTTTACAGATTTTGAACATTCAGAATCAAATCTTTCTAAAGTTAAAGAGTTTATCAAATCAAAAAACTATCTGATTTTATCAGAAGCAATTTCAGATGATTCTTATTCTCTTTTTGTTCAAACTGAACACGGAGTTGAAAATCTTGTAATTGATACGGAACTTTTAAATTCATCACTTTTTACAGATAGTAAAATTCAATTTGCTCAAATCAAAAATCATCAACAATTTAAACTAGATTCTGATATTTTTGGAACTTTAGAAAAAATTGAGAAAAGTGCTAAAAAAGGTTCTTACATTCAGAGATATAAAGGTTTAGGTGAAATGAATCCTGAACAACTTTGGATTACAACAATGAACCCTGAATTTAGAAAAATGAATCTGATTACAATTAACGATGATGTAATTGCTGATGCAAACTTCAAACTTTTTATGGGCGATGAGGTTGAACCTCGGAAAAATTTCATTCAACAAAATGCTAAAAATGTCTCTTTCTTAGATATTTAGAATTACTACAACCTGCACTGAATAAATATTTTGCAGGTTAAAACATACCGTTATAATAGAATTAAGATTAGAGATACTATTTTAATTTTAATACAAAACATTCATTTTATTTTATATTTACCTCTGTTATAATCTTTTATAATAAAAATTATAAGGTAAGATGATGATAGCAATGCCAGTGAAAACAAATTCTCAAGAAAGTGCAATTAGCCCAGTATTTGGTAAAGTTAAATATTTTGCAATAGTTGATAGTGACAATAAAATTAAATTTGTAGAAAATCTTGAGAAATCAGGAACAAAAGCAGTTCAACTTTTATTAGAAAGTGGAGTTACTAATCTTTTGACTCCTCATATCGGAGAGAATCCATTTCAAATGGCTCTCGAAAAAGGACTCAAAGTATATTTTGTTGGTAAAGAACGAATGACAATTCTTGAAGCCGTTGCAAAATTCAGAAATAGTGAATTTCCTGATGCTACGACTATTGATAAAAACTTATTTATTGGACACGGTGGTTCGCACCATCATTAATTATCGTTAGGTATTGATGGTGGGAATTCTGTATCTTTCTGATGAGAATTACTTTCAGAATCTGACTCTAAAACTTCAGAAGCTAGAATTTCATAATATCTAGATTCTGAAATATATTGAGGAATATAATTTGCATCAGAGTTTTTATAGAAAGCTCTTAAATGGTTTTCTGAACCTTCAACTAATTTTTTAAAGATATAAAGAATATCTTCATTATCCGTTGTTTTCATATATTCTTCAATATCGTGAATATCCAAATCTTCAATTGTTAAACCAACCTCAAAAGCATCAGCTAAAGAGTTTTGCCCTTTTTCAATCAATCTGTTATATATAGTTTGTAACTTAGAATTTTGGAAAATACCAATATCTACATTTGTGTCATCTGACATTGGGTCATCTAGATTATATCTCTCTAGTAAAACCTTGACAGAATCTGTATGAGTTTGCTCCGCTTTTGCAATATTTCCAAAAATATTTGTTTGACTCTTGTAAATTCTATCTAGTTCTAGATATACAACTCTTGCTAATTTTTCTTCTTCACGAACAAATTGTAAAGCTTTTGTTTCGCTTTGATTTAAATCAGATATTGAAATGTTTGCAAGGACATCTTTATTTAAAATAATATTTCCATTTTCATCAATCGAAGCATATTCATTGTGATTGTTACTATTAGAATTTCCTTTGCCTTGAGCACTTCCTGAATTCTTATTATAATTTTTTCCATCTCCATTTTCTTGCTTTTGACCTTTAGATTCATTATTTGAATCACTTCCACAGCCAGATAATAAAGAGATTGCTAAAACAGAAGTCAAAAATTTATGCTGATATTTCATAAAAAACCTTTTAAATGTATTTCTAAAAAATATATTAGCAAAGAAGTGTTAGCAAAATGTTAGCCTAGATTTATAGCTCTGCAATCTTCGGGTTTAACTCGAATATCAACACAAAACTACCTGCTGAATATTTTCATAATTTTTCTATAATTTCATAAAAAGGATTTTGTTTGGAAAAAGAGGAAAATTTAGTTAAAAAGACTTGTCGCGAATTAGGAATTAACCAAAAACAATTAGCAGAAAAAATAGGTATTTCAGATAGAACTTTATCAAGATATGCAACAAATATAATTCCAAAAAATATTGAATTACACTTAAAGTTACTTCTTCAATTAAAAAATAAAAATGAGATTATTCAAAATCTTAAATTCACTATAAAAACAATTAGCTAAATACATTGATATTAAAAGTCAAATAGACTATAATTATATAAAAATTAGGACGATGAAAGCAAAACCCCTGAAAAAAGTTTGCTACCATCTAAAACATAAAGGTATGTTATTAAAGAAATTATAACAAAAGATTTTCACGGTGTGAAAGTTAGATTAATAATCATAGAAAATAAAGAATGGTTCATTGCTAAAGATTTAGCCGAACTTTTAGGATATTCAAATACAAGAGATGCGATTTCTAAACATTGTAAAAATAGTGCGACGGTTGAATCTTTTAAAGGTAGCGAATCGCTACTGTTGGAATTGATTAAAATGTTTGGAAATAATTTTAAAAATCTTAGGTTAATTCCAGAGTCAGATATTTGGCGACTCATTATAAAATCTCGTTTGCCTGAAGCTGAAAAAGTAGAAAAATGGATTTTTGAAGAAGTTCTTCCATCAATTCGTAAAACTGGTTCATACTCAATTTCGGAAATTTCTAAACTTGAAAAGAAAAAATTGCTAAATCAGACTTTGAGAAAAATAAACTTTACAAATCTTGATAGTTTGACAGAGCATAAAGAAACTTTTTCTTTAACCGAATTTTTGGAAATTTTTCATATTTCAATTTTGCCTCAAGATTTTAATAGGAAACTCAAAAACTTTGGAATCATAAAATGGTCTCAAGGAAATTGGATTCTGCTAGATTTAAAGTTTGGTAGGAATTGTCCTTTTGATGAAAACTCAAATCCGAGATATTTTAAGTCACATTTTCAAGAGCTTTTAGATATAGTTTTGTAACACAGTAAATTGTCATATTTGGGCTTGACCCGAATATCCACATAAAACTACCTACTTTATATTTTCATAATTTTTATATAATTTCATAAAAAGGATTTTGTTTGGAAAAAGAGGAAAATTTAGTTAAAAAAACTTGTCGCGAATTAGGAATTAACCAAAAACAATTAGCAGAAAAAATAGGAGTCAGTAGAGTTACTATTAATGATTGGGCAAATTATAAAACTCCAATCCCAAAATGGGGATATAAATTATTAAGTTTTTTACAAGAATCTGAAGAGATAAAAACCTTTAAGCAATCTATGGTTAAGATATTAAAAAGTGATAGGATAATTCTCCCATCACTTTTATAGTTCGTTACCTTGACTTAATTACATATTAGATATATAATACCTCCAAAGAATCTATAAATTAATGCTTGGACACATTTTTTAAATAATAAATTCAAAGGAAATTTACAATGGAAATTATATCAAGAAAGTACAAAGAAATAGAAATACTTTTTTCTCAAGATATAGATAAAAACCTATATATTAATGCAACAAAAATTGCCAAACACTTTAGCAAAACTCCTAAGGATTGGCTAAAAAATCAAGATACTCAAAGTTATATTGAAGCACTTTTGAAAACTTATAATTATTTAAATAATAACATTTTAGTAAAAGTTCTGAAAGGTAATTTTGCAAATGGACAAGAGCAAGGAACTTGGATTCATCAAAAATTGATAATTGCTTTCGCTCGTTGGCTTTCACCTGAATTTGCGGTTTGGTGTGATGTTCAAATTGAGGAAATTATCAAAGGTAAAACTGTTGCAATTCAAACTAAGAGTGAAAACCTAATTTCAGTTTCGACTGAAAATATGAGAAAAGAATTCGAGGCTTTAGAATTTACTTTCAAACATCAGAATTTTTCTGAACTTGAAAAGAAAAAATTGCTAAATCAGACTTTGAGAAAAATAAACTTTACAAATCTTGATAGTTTGAAAGAATACAAAGAAACTTTCTCTTTAACTGAACTTTTGGAAATTTTTTATATTTCAATTCTGCCTCAAGATTTCAATAGGAAACTCAAAAACTTTGGAATCATAAAATGGTCTCAAGGAAATTGGATTCTGCTAGATTTAAAGTTTGGTAGAAATTGTCCTTTTGATGAAAACTCAAATCCGAGATATTTCAAGCAAACTTTTCAAAATCTTTTAGATATAGTTTTGTAACACAGTAAATTGTCATATTTGGGCTTGACCAGAATATCCACATAAGTACTTAATCATAAAAATTAGTGCATTTATAAAATTTTACCAGACCCTGAAACAAGCTTTTCCGTTCCGTCAATATTTGCAGGGTGACTGTTATTCTGAACTTGTTTCAGAATCCAGCTTTTATGAAAAGCACTATTTTTATGGCATATGTACTTACAAAAGCTTTTAAATTAACTTTGCTCGAGATTTTATTTCGACTTTAGATAAATCGGTGAAAATATTTTGGTTAAAAAGTTCAACTGCATATCTTCCAATCATCGCACCATTATCTGAGCAAAAATCTAATTTAGGAGCTAAAAGTTTCATTTGAAATGGTAAAATAGTTTTTTCAAGCTCATTTCTAATATATTGATTTGCACTCACTCCACCGACAACCCCTAAATATTCAAATTTCTTATTACTTTTTTTCAGATATTTTTTCAATTTTTGAGTTATATGTTTTGTCGCTGAATTCTGAAAAGATGCCGAAATATCTTTCTGAAATTGCAAATCTTTTTTATCCCCTTTTTCAATTTCAAGGCGAACAGCATTTTTCAAACCTGAATAACTAAAAGCCATTTTTGGAGATTGAGCCAAAGGGATTGGCAATTTATATTTTTCTTCATCTCCATCTTTTGCAAGATTTTCAATTATCTCCCCACCTGGATAACCGAGACCCAACATTTTAGAAACCTTGTCAAAACTTTCACCCAAACTATCATCAAGAGTCGAGGCGATAACTTGAAATTTATCCCAACTTTCAACCTCGATTAATTGAGTGTGTCCGCCAGAAACAAGCAGAACTAAAATAGGTAGGGTGGAATCTTTTTCAATAAAAAGAGAAAAAATATGCCCTTTCAAATGATTTACAGAAATAAAAGGGATTTTCAGAGAGATACTCAAGGCTTTCGCCATAGTTACACCCTCTAAAAGTGTAACGACTAAACCTGGTTGGGTTGTTACCGCGACCGCTTTCAGTTTAGGAAAAAACTCCTTAACCTCATCTAATATTTTAGGGAGAGCTTCCGTATGCAATCGACTGGCTAATTCAGGAATGACTCCGCCATATTTTGAGTGTTCCACAGCTTGAGAAATTTTCTTATGAAAAATTAGCTTTTTAGTTTTGATTTCAGTAATTGCAATCGAACTATCATCACAACTACTTTCTATACTTAAAATCATCGCTTAAAAAATTGCATCTACAATATCACTCTTGAATCTTTGCTTTTCAAGTTTCATTTGTAGAATTGAATTCTGCTCATTTAGATAATTTCTTTCATTTTGTAACTTTCCAATATCTCGGCTCAATCCATAAACTTGATTACTAAAATAGATTTTCATACCGAAAACTAATACAGTTGCCAAGAGCATCATTATTGCCTTGATTAAAAAAGTTACTGAAAACTCATTGCCTTTTCCCATATCAAACATTATCTCCTCTAAAATTAACTCTTTTTCAATCTGATTCTGATTTAGCAATAAACTCGCTTCGTCAGGAATCAGAAGGTCTATTTCAAGTGGTTCAGCATTCATACGATACTCTCCTCAACTATATTTTTCTAATTATCCGCCGAAAAAACCGCTTTTTGATGATGAGGTTGAGCTAGAACTTTTTGTCAAACTAGGTTTTGATGATGTTGAACTTGAAGTCGAAGTCGAGCTTGAAGCTGAACTAGAACTTGATGAACCACCAAAGAAACTACTTTTTGAAGTTCCAGTTGAAGAAGTCTTGCCTCCTCCAGTTCCGCCACCCATTCGAGATTGGTAAGATGATGAACGATTATATTGTTGTTGGTTTGATTGGTAGTTTGAATTGTTTGAAAGCATATTCCCCACAACCGAACCAAGTAAAGCCCCAGCAGCCCCTGCTAAAAGAACTTCACCCATACTTAATCCCTCACTTGCTGGAGGAGTTGCCGAAGTCAAGTTTGAAGTATTATTTTCAACTTTTTGCATTTCAGCTTCGGCAAATTTTTTCATCTCTTCCTCATTTAGAACTTGAGTCGTTCCGTTGATGTCGGTGATGATTGCTTTATTTGGTCCTGAAGTATTAGCTTCATCTGTAATAACATATTGACCTTCTGTTTTTTCAACAATAGTTAAAATCTTATTGTGATTTTCGGCTTGTTGTTCAGTTTTTGGAGGTTCAGAATCTCCGCTACAACCTGTTGCTAAAATTGAAGTTAAACCTAAAGTTAAACTTCCTAAAACTAATTTACTATTTTTAGAGATAAATTTCATTTCTGTTTTTCCTTATTTGAATTTAGACTTTTTTTGTAACTCAACTTTTCTACCTTTAATTGATAGAACTTGAACTTGGAGTTTTTCGCCAACTGTAATGTAATCCTCAATATTTTCAATTCTCTTATTAGAGATTTTTGAAATATGAATCATTCCATCGTGTCCTGCGGGTAGTTCGATAAAAGCTCCAAAAGGTGCTACTTTCTTTACAACACCATCGTAAATTTCGCCAATTTTATAAATTTGGTCAAGAGTTCTATCGTCAGCTAGTTTTCGGATATATTCAGAAGCTTTTTCAACACTTGTCGAATTCTTACCAATAACTCTAATTTGACCATTGTCTCTGTCAATATCAATTTTAACTTGATGCTCATCAATAATTGCTTTTATAACTTTTCCACCTTGACCTAAAACATCGCCAATTTTACTAGGATTTATTTTAAAAGATTCAAGTTTTGGAAGAATCGCTTGATTAATAATAATCTCTTTTTCAGCTTTTTCCATAATATCTAAGATATGAGCTCGACCATCTTTAGCTTGATTTAAAGCTTCTTCTAAAAGAGTTAAAGAGATTCCACCAAGTTTAATATCCATTTGTAAAGCAGTAATTGCTGTTCGAGAACCCGTTACTTTAAAATCCATATCGCCGTCGTGGTCTTCAAGTCCCATAATATCAGTTAAGATTTTATAGTTTTCACCATCGGTAATTAAACCCATTGCAACACCTGAAATCAGTTCGCTTGTTTTTAAGCCACCAGCTTTTAAAGCTAAAGAACCACCACAAACCGTAGCCATAGAAGATGAGCCGTTAGATTCTAAGATTTCAGAAACAAGTCTAACTGTTAATCCGTTGCTATTATCCAAACTTGATTCTAAAGCTCTTTTACCTAAATTTCCGTGTCCTAATTCTCGTCGTCCAGCGGGTCTCATTCGAGAAGCCTCACCAACACTAAAACCAGGGAAATTGTAATGAACCATAAATTTTTCTTGCTGACTTTCATATTTAGTCAATTCTTCAAAAGTTTGTGAATCATCGGCAGTTCCAATTGTCAAAGCTACGAGAGCTTGAGTTTGACCACGAGTGAAAAGACAAGAACTATGAACTTGAGGTAAAAGATTTGTTTCAATATCAATTTTTCTAACCTCATCAGGTTTTCGACCATCAGCACGAATTCCAGTTTCTAAAACTGCTTGTCGCATAATTTCTCGTTTTCGGAGTTGTAAAGATTCCATAATCAGATTTTTATCCCAATCTTCAGGAAAGTTCTCACTATTTTCAACTAGAATTGAATCAGCTAATTTTGAAAGAGTTGTACTTCTTTCACTAACAGCAAGTTGAGAAAGTGCATTTTTCAAATTTTCAGAATGGTTTTTTTCAACAAACTCAACTAATTCAGTTGGAAGTTCTTTGATGTGAAGTTCAATCTGCTTATGTTCTCTAATAGAACTTTTGAATTCATCTTCATATCTTAAATTGTAAGTTTTAAGAGTTTTTTGAGCTAAATCGATAGCTTCAATCAGTTTTGTTTCTGGTAAAGCATTATTATGCTGAATTCCCTTGATATTTTTTCCAAGAGTTCTCATTTCAATCATAATTAATTCATCTTTTGAACCTGCAATAAATAGGTCTAAAGTTGAAAGATGTCTAGCTTTTGCATTTGGATTTACAATTAATTTATTTTCAATCATTCCAATTCTAACAGCTGAAATTGATTTTTGAACTGGAATCGATGAGGTGTATAAAGCAGCTGATGCTGACTTCATTGCTAAAGCTTGTAAATCTGCATTTTCATCAACACTTAAAGCATAAATGGTAATTTGAACAGGGTAGTTAAAACCTTTTGGAAAAATTGGTCTCAAAGCTCTATCTACAATTCTAGAAGTTAGAGTTTCAAAATCACTAGGTCGCCCCTCTCTTTTCATAAAACCGCTTGGTACTTTTCCAACAGCAAATAGCTTTTCAACATACTGAACTGTCAAAGGTAAAAAATCTTCACTAGATTCTGCTAATTCGTCCATTACAACTGTTGCTAAAAGAACAGTTCCATTTTCTTGTAACCAAGCAGAACCGTCAGCCTGTTTTGCAATCTCATTTAATCTATATATTTCTTGAGTTTGACCGAAGTCTAAGTTAATACTCAAATTATTCCTTAATCTTTTAATTTAATATCTAATTATATCTGTTTAAGAACCTAACTAAGTATAAAATTTATCAGTATCTAGAATAAATAGAATTGACTGCACTCGGGTCAAGCCCGATAATGCTATAAAAATAAATTGAAGAAACCTATCTTTCTAAGGCTACAACTCCACCACGAACAATTTCAATCGGGTGAAATTTTTGGATAGCTTGAATGAAAAATTTCACTCTTTGAGGTTCATCAGCCACCATTCCAATAATTGAACTATCGCTAATATTTAAAATAGTCCCATTGTAAATTTGGCAAAGTGCTGAAACATCGCTTAAACTTTGAGAAACTGGAACTTTTACAAGAACCATCTCTTTTTCAACAAAATCATCGCTTTCTACAACTTTAGAAACTGGAATCAGTTTATTTAACTGTTTTTCAATTTGGTCAATAGTTTTTCTGTTTCCAAAAGTTTCAATTGTTAATCTTGAAAGATTCTCATTTGGAATTGGAGCAACTGTCAAAGATTCGATATTGTATCCTCGACCTGCGAAAAGACCTGAAATTCTTGATAAAGCACTCGATTCATTTTGCACAATTACAGAAATTATATGTCGTTCTTGATTCATCTTTTTCTCCTATTTCAACATCATATTATAAAGAGAAGCACCAGCAGGAACCATCGGCATTACATTCTCATCTCGATATACTGTAACATCAATAATTGTCACAATATTTTTCTCAACAGCATCTTTTAAAGCTTTTTCAAACTCTTCCATTGTTGAAACTTTATAACCAATTCCGCCAAAGCTTTCAGCCACTTTTACGAAATCAGGTTGAGTTGATAAGTCAGTTTCAGAAATTCTATTATCATAAAATAGAGTTTGCCATTGTCGAACCATTCCTAAATAGTTGTTGTTCAAAATTACATTAATTACAGGAATCTTGTACTGAACAGCTGTCATCAATTCTTGAATATTCATCAAAATTGAACCGTCGCCAGTTATATTTATAGAAACTCTATCGGGATTTCCAACTTTCACACCAATCGCCGACGGAAAGCCATAACCCATTGTTCCAAGTCCGCCCGAAGTATTAAATTGTCTTGCTCGGCTAAAAGGGTAGAATTGAGCTGACCACATTTGATGCTGACCAACATCAGTAGAAATATTTGCATTATCGCCTAACATTTCCCCAATTTTTTCTATAACTTGTTGCGGTTTTAAAACCTCATCAAGTTTTTCATAACTTAGCGGGTGAAGTTTTTCATTTCCTGCAATAGTTTCTCTCCATTCTGAAAATTGTTCAGGTTGAATATCTGCTAAAAGAGGTTGCATATCTGAAAGAACAAAATTCAAATCGCCTAAAATTGCAAAATCAACTTCAACTAATTTGTCGATTGAGCTTGGGTCAATATCGATATGAATTACTTTTGCATTTTTTCCAAATTCAGAAAGTTTGCCTGTAACTCGGTCATCGAATCTAGCACCAAAAGAGATGATGAGGTCAGTTTCAGACATAGCAATATTTGCTGCATAGCTTCCGTGCATTCCTAACATTGAAATTAAAAGAGGATTTTCCGCACCCATAACTCCACGAGCCATCAAAGTTTCAACGGCAGGAATTCCTGTCATTTCGGCAATTTGTCGAACTAAACCTGAAGAGTTTGAATTGATAACTCCACCACCTAAATATAAAAGAGGTCGCTTAGATTCTTTGATTGCATCAACTGCCAACTGAATATCTTTAATATCAGCTTTTGAAACTGGGTTGTAAGTCGGAATGTCGATAAAATTTGGGTATTCAAAATTCTCAAGTTGTGCTGTAACATCTTTTGGAATATCAATATGAACTGGTCCCGGTCGTCCGCTTCTTGCAATGTGAAAAGCCTCTTTGAAAACCTTTGGTAAATCTTTTGCATCGGTTACCAAATAATTATGCTTTGTACAAGCTCGACTGATTCCAACTGCATCAATTTCTTGAAAAGCATCAGTTCCGATTAAAGTCATTGGAACTTGACCAGAAATAACGACCATCGGAGTTGAGTCGGTCAAAGCATTAGCCAAGCCAGTTATGGCATTTGTAAAGCCAGGCCCACTTGTTACAATCGCAACTCCCACTTCACCTGTAATTTTTGCATAGCCCTCTGCGGAATGAACTGAAGCTTGTTCGTGTCGAGAAAGTATATGTTGAATATCTTGCTGTTTATAAATTTCATCATAAACATTCATTATCGCACCGCCTGGATAACCGAATAAGGTTTTTACACCCTCCGCTTTTAGCGATTCGATTACCATTTTTGCACCTGTAATTTGCATTGTAACCTCTTTTAAAAAATAATTAAGATTCTATCAAATTTTTAAGGCAAATATGGTATGCAGGATACGGTTTGTAAAATCAAGATGAAAGTATATTCTTCGCTATAATTACAAAATCTAAAGTTATATAAATAATAAGGGGTGGTTATGAAAAAATTATTAGTTTTACCAATTTTAATAGTAAATATATTTGCAAAAGATTTTATAGAATTTTCTGTTTCTTTAAAAGATTGTGAAAATTCTTTAAAAAAATATGGAGGTAAAAGATATTCGCTTTTTGGAGAAAAAGAGTTTGGGAATTCAACTTACAATTTTAAATATATAGATATTTTGGAAAATACTAAAAAACCACCGATGTCAAAAGATTTATCAGTTCAGAAATTTGCTTTAAAATATAGATATAAAATTTCTCCAAATATACAAATCGGTTTTACTTACCTAAATATCACGGATAATTTAATGCCGACGGACGGTGGAGAGATGTTTGGGCTTGGTTTAAATTATAAAAAAGCAAAATATAAATTTGCCTCCGATTTCTATAAAGTAATTTATGATGATTTCACTGTTAGTCAAATTGATTTCTCAATAGCTAAGAAATTCAGATTTGGTAAATTTAAAGTGATTTCAAAATCGATTTTTATCGATAATTATACAAATAAAATTTTTAACCCAAAAAGCAAAGTTGAAAATGCTAAAGATAAATATCAAGTTTTTGGTTTAATATTTAGCAAAAAATATAAAAACTACTTCGGTTCAATTGGCGGATTTTTGGGCGATAGACTTTTTGCAATTATGAATAATGGCTATGCTGTTCAACATCATTCAATGGAATTTGGTAGCTCTTTTGCTGTGGCTGTTGGGAGAAATTTCAAAAATATAAACTTGACTCTGAAATATAATCAACACACTTCCAAATCTCTACCTATAAACAATGAAAATATTAAATTCAAAATGGCAACTTTATCAGCTCGGTATTTTTTCTAAATAAATACTTTCAAAAAAGAGAAGCTGACTAAATAGAGATTATCGGGTTAAGCCCGATAATGACAATAACCCGTTACCTTCGTGCTTGACACGGAGAGCTACTTGAAATTTTCTATTTAATCAGTCCCGATTTGTTAAGATAAAATATTTGCGAAATGGTGAAGAACTCGCACTAGGAAAAGGTCAAGAAATTGCAAACCAAGTAATAGAATAAGTGGAGCAAAATCGATACCTTGAAAAGATGTCGGAATATAATATCTGATATATTGATATGCAGGTTCAGTCAATCGACGAATCATTTGAACGATTGGATTATATGGGTCAGGATTAACCCAACTAATAACAGAACCAACAATAACAATTAAAATATAGACAAAAATAATACTATGTAAAAGTGTTGCAATGGATTCTAAGAAAATTGCTAAAACAACCATAAATCTCTCCTAATTTAAAAATCTATCAAATATTTTCGGTTCTGCTACATCAAATTTATAATCTAAAAATTCGATTTTTCTTGAATGCAACATAAGTCTTTCAAACTCATATCCGCCGTAGATTTTATCTCCAATAATTGGGTGTCCAATACTTTTTAGATGAACTCGGATTTGATGAGTTCGACCGCTCTCAATTACCACTTTAATTTGGGTTCGATTGCCAGAAATTGCGATTGGCTCAATATGAGTAATTGCATCGTCGCCATCTTTAGCTAAAACTGTGAAAGTTCGTCCGCCTTTTTGGATTTTTTTCAACCGTTTTTCAATAGTGATTGGTTCGATGATTTTTCCATCAATCCAAGCTACATACTCTTTATAGACTCGACGATTTTTGAATTCAGAAATCACATCTTTCTGAAAATCCCTATCTTTTCCAATTAGCAAAATTCCGCTTGTGTCTCGGTCAAGTCTATGAAGTAGAAAAGCCTCTTTTCCAAAACTTCTTTCAACCTCATCAGAATCTAAAAATGCTGGTTTATCTGCTACGATTATTTTGTCATCTTCAAATATTTTGACAATCTTTTCAACTCGTTTAACTTTGAATTTTGTATTTAACGGAACATCAGCTCTTGCGATATTTACTCGTTTCCCTTTAAGATAAACTAAACCGCGGTCAATCATTTTTTTTGCTTCACCGTTTGAAGTTCTTTCCTGTTTTGCTAAAACTTTATAAGCTTTGTCCATTTCCATTTTTAACCTTTTTCCTACAATTTTACCTAAAATTTAATGTTAAAATTATAAAAAAGTAAAATCTTGAATTCAAAAAAACATATCTTAAATTTTCAATTATCAGAATTATCAGAAAACCTACCAAAGAAATTTCAAGCAAAACAGATTTTTAATTGGGTTTATCAAAAATATTCAGCCGAATTTAGCGAAATGAGAAATTTATCAAAACCACTTCAGGCAAAACTAGATTCAGAATTTTCAATATATTCAATGGAGATAGCTCATAGAGAATTTTCATCAGATGGAACTATCAAATATCTTTTCAAACTCCACGACGGAAGAACTATCGAAACAGTTTTATTAAAAATGAAAGATAAGAAAATTGCGGAAAATGGAAATATTATCCATCAGGAAAAACATACTATTTGTGTTTCAACTCAAGTCGGTTGTAAGGTTGGCTGTTCTTTTTGTCTAACCGCAAAAGGTGGATTTGTTCGTAATCTTTCGGCAGGTGAAATTGTTGAACAAGTTTTAGCTATTAAAAAAGATAGAGAAATTGATTCGTCGCTTAAAACTAATATTGTTTATATGGGAATGGGCGAACCTTTAGATAATTTAGAAAGTCTTGTAAAAGCTATCAAAATATTAAGTGATGAAAATGCTCTTTCAATTTCTACCCGTCGGCAAACTGTTTCTACAAGTGGATTATCTACAAAAATTGATAAATTGGGTCTTCTAGATTTAGGAGTTCAACTTGCAATCTCTTTACATTCAGTTGATGATGAGGTGCGAAATGAATTGATTCCAATGAATAAAGCTTTTAATATTCAGTCGATAATTGAGGCGGTCAAGCGATTCCCTTACGATTCAAGAAAAAGAGTGATGTTTGAATATCTTGTAATTAAAGATATTAACGATTCTTTGGAAAGTGCAAAAAAACTGATTCAACTTCTAAGAGGAATTAAAGCAAAAATCAATCTGATATATTTCAATCCATATTTAGGAACTGAATACAAAAGACCATCAAAAGAGATAATGGAAAATTTTGCCGACTACCTAAATAGCAAAGGGTTATTAGCTACAATTCGTTCATCTCGAGGAATTGATATTTCCGCAGCCTGTGGGCAACTACGAGAAAAGAAAGGCGATTTATGATTTTAAAATATAAAAACTGGACTCCAAAACTTGGTAAAAATAGTTGGGTAACTGAAACCTCATCGGTAATTGGAGATGTGACACTTGGCGAGGATTCAGCTATTTGGTTTGGTTGTGTTGTGCGAGGCGATGTTCATTCGATTATTATCGGTGACAGAACAAATATTCAAGATTTATCAATGATTCACACAACTCATCACAAAACTCCCGAAAGAGATATGAAAAACGGTAATCCAACAATTATCGGAAATGATGTAACGGTTGGGCATCGAGTTATGCTTCACGGTTGTCAAATTGAAGATGCTTGTTTAATTGGAATGAGTGCTACGATTCTTGATGGTGCGGTAATTGGAAAAGAATCTATTGTCGGGGCTGGTGCTTTAGTTACAAAAGGTAAAAAATTCCCTCCAAGAAGTTTGATAATTGGTTCTCCTGCAAAAGCTGTTCGAGAATTGACAGATGATGAGATTGTAGAACTTTATGCTTCCGCTAAAAGATATGTAGCTTTTAAAAATACTTATTAGATTGTACTAAAGGTTACAGAAAAATTGGACTGACTATATATTCATTTGTAAATGTACCTTTAGTCAGTCCAAGAAAATAATTTATATTATATATTTGCTACAATTTTGCAAAAATAGGAAAATTATTATGGGACAACCTCAACCAGCTTTTTATATCTTAAAATGTCAGCAATCTTCTCCACCAAATATGCCAAAACCAAGTTGTGTCAGACCTGATACTCGAGACCACTTTCAATATTTAGCTCAAAGTTTGATGCAAAAAGGAATTATCGCAACAGTTCAGCCAATTCAAACAAGTTGTTTAGGTCGATGTAATGCGGGTCCAGTTATGTTAGTTGAACCTGGGCATTTTATGTATTCGGCAGTTGATAAAGCGGGAATCGATAGAATCGTCGATGAGCATATTATTAATGGGAATCCTGTTCAAGATTTGTTAATTTCAGATGAGCTTTGGGATAAAGCGATTCAGCCTTTGGATATGATGAAACAAATGGGTAAAGCTTAGACAATGCAGATTGAAATGCTTTATAGTAAAATCCATAGAGCAACTGTTACCGATGCCAACTTAAATTATGTTGGCTCGATAACTATTGATGAGGTTTTGCTTGAAAAGGCAAATCTTAGAATTGGGCAAAAAGTTGAAATTTTGAATGTGAATAACGGGGAAAGATTTACAACTTACACAATTTTAGGAGAACGAAATAGCGGGGAAGTTTGTTTAAACGGAGCTGCGGCAAGAAAAGTTCAAGTTGGCGATATAATTATTATCGTGGCTTTTGCTTCATATTCTGAAAAAGAGTTAGAAAGCTATAAACCGACAGTTGTGATGGTTGATGAAAAAAATCACATTACAGATATTAAATACGAGGTGTAAAAATGTTTGGAAATTTAGGTAATTTGAATTTAGAGGATTTAGAAAAAGCAGTTTCTTCAATGCAGGAACAGGCTAAGAAAGTTGAAGAAGAAAATGAAACTAAAGTTTTTGTTGGTAAAAGCGGAGGCGGAATGGTCGAGGTTACAATGAATGGAAAAGGTGAAGCGGTTGATTTAAAAATTGATTCATCTTTAGCTGGAGATGTAGATTCACTTCAGATTTTAATTGTGGCTGGAATAAATGAAGCTTTAGCTTTGGTTAAAGAAAATCAAAAAACCGATGCAATGAGTATGGTTAGCGGATTGAACCCTTTTAAAATGTAATGAAACTTTTTGCAATTACATTTTTTCTCTCAATTCAACTTTTTTCAAATATTTTATGTCGCCAGAAAATAGAAAAAGAGTTGATTCTTCTCGAGAGCGGTTACCCCTCTTGGGTGGTTGATAAAAATCATCTTCTCACTTTTAACCCAAATATTCTTGATGATGTAAATATTACAAAACAAGAACCCCTTTTGGGTTTGTATTTAATTAATCAAGATATTTTTCTGAAAAATCACGAAGTTATGAAATTTAAGAAAATTAGAAGTCCATATCGTTTTGCAATGGACGACGAAAGCTATATCCCAGGAAAAATTATAAAACCTCAGATTGGCTTACATTTTGCAGATTTTTCAGAAAATATTGAAGATAATTTGATGATAATTAGCGGTTGCTGTATTACGGCAGGTTTAAGTATTGGTGGGACAAAGTTTATAGATTCTGATTATGTTAAGCATTTTGTAGAAAGCAAGAATAGATATTTATCTGATATTGGGGCAAGATTCAAATCTATTGATGATAGAATATTAGTTGATTCTGTAAATCCATTTTTTACTGATAATCCATTTTTAGAGGACGATGAACTATTGTATATGGACGGCGAACCAGTTCCAAAACTTGAAGAATTTCTAAAGATAATTCTTTTTTCTCCAAAAGATAGAAATATCTCATTTGAAATTTTACGAAAAAACCAACTTCTTGATGTAAATGTGACAACAAATATTTTGCAGGGTGGTGGAATGTTAAGTGATACTTTTTTAGAAAATATTGGAGTGTGGTTTGATGAAGACATTTTTGTAACCAATATTCATAAGGGTAGTCCATTTGCAAAAAAAGGTTTAAAAAACAGATATAGACTTCTAACAATAAACGATGAGGCTTTTGAAAATGCTTCTGAGATTAGAAAGTTTTTCTCAAAACAAAAGGAAAAGATGCCTGATAAATTCACATTTATATTTAAATTAAAAAATAGTAAATTAAGCATAGAATTAAAAAGTAATAAGAAATTCTTTAAGAATGTGAAAAACAGTAATAATACTCATTTCGGCGGATTTGATAATATGGGATTCTCGTCGCTTTCAACAGGTTCAAATATTGGAACTGGTAGTTTTACCTTTGGCGGAAATTGGAATGCTGACTTTAAAAACGAAACTGATAATTCATATGACATCTATAATTCAATTCCACTAGCTGAATATTTAAGTTATTAATTTGTTAAAAATATTATTGTGGTTAATTCCTATTTTGTTTTTTTCAAGTTGTAGCCATAGATTTGAGGATAATCCATATATTGCACAAACAGGTGAAGATTATTCTATTTCTGAAATAATTCATCATAAAGATATGAAGCTTGAACAAGTTCCTTTTTCTGAAATTGATGGCTGGGAAACAGATGATAAAAAAGGAAGTCTAACCGCTTTCCTTCGAGGTTGTAAAAAGCATAGAAAAATCAATATTAAAGAGATTTGTGAAGATGGAAAACATTTGAATGAAACAAATCCTGATAATTTTGAAATTACTAATTTTTTTGAAACTAAATTTACTCCTTACCATTTAATTGATAAATATAGAGAAAAAGAGACTGGTTTAGTTACGGGTTATTATGTTCCATTATTAAACGGTAGCTTAAGAAAGACAGCAAGATTTCGATACCCAATTTATGCCATTCCAAAAGATTTTAAGATTCCATATTTGAGTAATCGTCAAATCGACTCTCGCAAAATTAATGCAGATGTTATCTGTTGGGTTGATGATAGAGTTGAAAGAGCTTTCCTTCATATTCAAGGTTCTGGAACTATCAAACTACGAAATGGTGACCTCATCGGAATTGGATATGCTGAACGAAATGGATACTCATATTCGTCAATCGGAACATATATTCATAGAAAATTTAAAGTTCCTCTTTATAAACTGTCTGCGGGATTTATAAAAAAATGGATTAAATCACACCCAAAATATGCTGATGAGGTTTTATATTCAAATAGAAGCTTTGTCTTTTTTAGAAAGCAGGGAAGTAATTTAGCACTCGGTGCAATGGGAACAAACCTAGTTGCAAAAAGCACTTTAGCTATCGACACTAAGAATATGCCTTTAGGAATTCCTATCTATATAGAATCTAAAAGCAATCAACATTTAAATCATCTTTTTATGGCTCAAGATAGAGGTGGTGCAATTAAAGGTGTAATTCGAGCTGACCTATTTTTTGGTTTTGGAGCAAAAGCTGGGAAATATGCGGGAACAATGAAAACACAAGGTAAATTTTATGTTTTATTGCCAAAAGGTTTTTTAATAACTAAGTAAGATTTATAAATATTTTGGTAAAATTATAATTATTATAAAGGATTGTGGAATGAAATATTTTAAAACAGTTATATTCTTATCAATATTATTCTCGGGTTGTACTCAAGAGGGTCAAAATAAAATCAGTCGAGCTTTTCAAAATTGGACTGGAACAAATGGAGTCTTAGATGTTTATGCAGGTGATAAGTTAGTTAAACGATTTATCGGTATTGACAAACTGACAACAGCAATTTCAACTGATGGAGAAAAAGATAGACCTTACCGATATGGTTATGGTTATATTGATTTAAACTTTAATTTTAAAGTTGATGAAGATGAGAAAAAAATATACTTTGAATTTAGCGATTACTCAACAAGCTATATTTTCTACGAAAATTATAATAGCAAATAGATAGTTTAGATTATGGAAGCAGAAATATCTGAAAATATTGACTTAGAACATAGAGTTTTAATTGTAGATATAAATAAAAAACAAGCTCACAACTTGAAATATATTCTCGATGGTTTGTATATTACAGATGTTACAGACAGTGTAGAAAAAGCTATCGATTATATTAAACATAATGAAGAGTTGCCAAGTGTAATTATTATTACTGATGATTTTACCACGGCAACGGACTTTTTGTCTTTTGAAAATGAGGGGCTTGACAGTCCTGATTTATGCACATTTATAAAAGAATCAGGTGATATTGACATAAGCACAATTCCAATTCTTACCCTAGTTAAAAAAGATGATAAATTTTATCACTCAAAACTTTTTAATGCTGGGGCTTCTGATGTAATTTTATTACCTTATGATATGCTTGACCTTTTTTCAAGAATTGAATTACAACTTACTCAATCTTTAGAAAAGCGGAGATTAGCAGAATCTATGGACAATATGATTCAAGATATAAAAGTTCGAAGTCGTAAAAATGTAGATTTTAGAACTAAACTTTTTGCAAAACATAGAGATACAATTTTAGTCTATGAAGAAAAAATCAAGCGACTTCGAGATATGATTATCTCTAAAAAGCAAGAACTTGAAACTATCAAAATATCTTTAGACGATGTAAAAAGAGAAAATCTAGAATTAGCTAACGAATTAAAATATATTAAATCCCGACAGAAAATACCAGTAAAAGTTGAAAAGAAAAATTCTCTTGATATGATTTCAGAATCAGATTTAGATAATATTGAAAATCTTTTTGCATTTTTAAATAAAGAGTATGTATTTGAAGAACATCTTATCAAGAAAATTTCTCTTAATATCTTAAAAAATAGTATAGATTTTAGTTCAATAGATAATTTTTCTTTTATCCAGAATATTAATTCTATTTTAAAAAGATTTATTAAACTAGAATTAGATGAGGTCGCTAAAACAATAGAAGATTCCGCCATTCAAGAAAAATGGAATATACATTTAGAAACTTTAGTTGAATATATTATTAAAGTTGCGATGCATAAATTCTTATTTTTTATAATTATAGATTTGCTTGAAAAAATTGGTGAAAAAGATGAAAATGCTATACGGTTTTTGAAATTCTATGATGGTAGAATTGAACTTTCTCAAGATGGAACTCGATACCAAAAACCTTTGATTGGCGAAAAAGATGGAGCTTGGAATATGATTTCTATGATTCAGGTTATTAATCAGCGGTCAAATGGTTCTCGAATTCTTAAAGAACAGCGAGAACATATTCGTAAAGTGAATCTTGATTTGCAAAATCTTGAAAAAAAGATTTATTTAATCATTGAAGATGATGGAATTCTTGTTGAAGAATTAAAGAAAAAACGACCTTTTAATGAAAAAATTATTATTATTGAAGGAATTTTACAGGATAAGAAAAATGCTTTAGATAGTCGAGAATGTAGTTTGATTTCTGAAATTGAAAATAAACTAGACTCTGCAGAATCTCTTCAAATGTCTTATGAAAAAATATCTAATACAAAAGATCTTTTGATGAGTAAATATGAAAAGCAGATTGCATACTATAAACCAACTGAAGAAAAATTTGCCAAAGTTGCTCTCTCTTTTGCTCAAGTTGTTTTAAAAGTAAAAATTATTCATTAATCAAATTGTCGTGCTACTTAAATCCTAATTAACGGCACGGCATTTATGAGCTCTAAAAAATAATTATTCTTCAAATCATAGATTTTAAAATTTATTTTAGATAGAATTTCAT
>Ga0256826_1000249_pt1 | contig 31085 bp, 29 predicted proteins | sample CV79metaG_FD_185975 | JGI IMG/M metagenome (GOLD analysis project Ga0256826, IMG submission 185975) | Hydrothermal vent microbial communities from East Pacific Rise, Pacific Ocean - CV79 | ecosystem: Environmental > Aquatic > Marine > Hydrothermal vents | place: Pacific Ocean: East Pacific Rise...
GTCCCATAGTTTCTATAATAAAGGCACGTTTAAAAGATGATGCTGTATCTCTAATAGCATCTATAGAAGTTTTTATGATATTTAAAGCACTATCTACACCAAGACAATAATCAGTACCAGCTATATCATTGTCTATTGTAGATGGAACACCACAAAACTTGATGCCACTTTCTTTGTAAAAAATATGCAATCCACGAAAAGAACCATCACCACCAAGGACAACAAGCTTATCTATTTTCAACTTATCTAAGTTATTTTTAGCAATCTCTCTATATTCTTTTTGCATGAAGCGTTTACTTCTAGCTGAACCAATTTTTGTGCCACCCCTTGTAATAATTCCTGCAACATCTTCATAAGTAGCTTTTTGTATTTTATTATCTATTAAGCCCTCGTATCCATCATAAACAAAGTATGGAGTTAAACCTTTTTTTATAGAGTATTCTACGAAATGTTTTAAAGCTGGATTCATACCAGAAACATCACCACCTGAACATAAAATAGCTATATTCTTAAACATCATAAACCTTTTATTTTAAACATTATACCTATTATATAAGAATTTGATTAATTAAATTTTGATTAATCAAATAAAGTAAAATATCATTTAAAGGTTACTTTTTGTAATTTAATTTTATTAAATATTATCACAGCCACTATTATATTGACAAAAAAATGTGATAGATGTAAAATAAATGTATATTTTTTTTATAAGAAAATATGATATAAAAAATTTAAGAGTTTATAATGACAATAATTAAAAAAAATCAGAATTCTCCTCATGATACTATGGGGGGGGGAATTACAACATAAAACTATACACTTTAATAATACTTAGCATATTATCCATAAATTTGTTTGCAACAGATGACTTAAATATAGACAATTTACTTCAAAACATTGAAAAGAAAACAGACCTTTCTGAAAAAACAAAATCAGCAAATGCTGGTGTATCTATTATTTATACAAGAGATGATATAGATAGAATGCAAATTGCTAATATTCAAGATATTTTAAAACTTATCTACCCTGTAGGATATAATGAGAATAGATATGGTGCGGTAGATCCATTTAATGTGGGTGCTAGCCAGCCTTTTGTAAGTTCTCAAATAAGAGTTTTTATAGATAATCAAGAAATTTCAACAGGATTGTACAGTAGTGGCTTAATAGCTATTAGCAATATTGGTATAGAATGGGCAGATCATATAGAGGTATATACTCAAGCTCCAACTTATGAATTTACAACAGAACCAACAGTAACCTTAATTAAATTATATACAAAAAGTGTTTTAAAAGATGCTGGTGGGAAAGCATTTTTAAGTACTGGTAGTTATGGTGCTTCTAAAATTGGTGCTTACTATGCACAAGAATTAAATGATTGGTCATATTTTATATCTTTATCACAATATAATGCAAAAAGAAAAAAATATAACAACAGAGGTTCAGAACTTTCAAGAGATAAAAAAATGAATACTGTAGTTGCTACACTAAAAAAAGGTAAACATAACTTACTTTTAACTGCAATATCTCGAAAAATAAATGTTTTTTTTGATAAAAGCTTAGATGGTACACCTACAAAAAGTGAACTAGATGGAGGTTATCTACACCTAGGATATGATGCAAAAATAGGTAATTTATCATATCTACTTAGCTATAGCAATATGTTTTCTACCTCTGAAATGACAGATGATGTTACACCAAGAAAAACTGCTCCATTTTACGGGCTGTTTCCTATTAAAAGTTTTTATGCAGATGTAAGTGCTGAAGTAATAGACGCTGAAATAAAATACAATATAAATATGAAAAATAACAAATTGATACTTGGGTTAAAACATAGGCTTAAAAAATATGATTATAATAAAATTATAGTCAATGGTAAAACTATGCCAAAACATAAAAACAATCAACAAGATATAAGCACAGCTTTTATAGAAGACCAGTACTTTTTACAAGAAAATTCAATTATAACTCTTGGGGTAGAATTCTCAAAAGTCAAAAACAATAACTCTATTCAACAAGATGATTTACTCATGTACAGATTAGCTCATACTTATACAAATGACCAATTCATCATTAAAACTATAGCACTACACACTGAAATGTCACTAGATCCATACCTTATAAACAATAAGAAATTTTTAGCAAATCCAAATCAATCTTACGATACTAGAGACTCAAATGCATTTGTAGAAAATATTATTTATAAAGATAAAAATAGTGAGTATGAACTAATTTTAGATTACACAGAAGCTAAAAATTATTTAAAGTTAAATATGCAAGGTAAATATGAAACTTACAATAAAAATATTATCATGAAAGGTATAAATACAAGATGGAAATATCATTATAACAGATATGATAAGCTATCTGTAGAACTGGGTTATAGACGAATTGATAATATCCCTATGGTAAATACTATGAAATCTTATAGAATAATTTTACAAAATATCAATACATACAAAAAATTTGATATTTTCAATGAACTACTATACTCTCGAGATAATATAGATAAAAATAATTTTTATGATTATAGTATAGGTATTCAGTACCACTACAATGATGATTTACTTTTTTCAGTAAAAGGGATAAATATCTTAGATAAAGCTAAAACTGCAAAATATCAAAGAATGGATCCAACAACATTAAAAAGAATTCAACCTCTTGAAATATCACCAATAGATAGATCTGTTACATTTAGCGTTAGTTATACATTTTAAAAAGCTATTTAAAATTTACTTTTAGGTAAAATTTCATAATTTATTTCTTAAGGTCATACATGAAACGAGCATTGGTAAGTGTTAGCGATAAAAATGGTGTTGTTGAGTTTTGTAACTCTTTGGTAAAAAATGGATATGAGATTATCTCAACTGGTGGAACTTTTAAAAAGTTAGTAGAAGCTGGGATTAAAGCCATAGAAATTGATGAAGTTACAAAATTTCCAGAGTGTTTTGAGGGGCGTGTAAAAACACTAAATCCTTATGTTCATGGTGGTATTTTGCATCGTCGTGATAAACAAAGTCACTTAGATCAAGCAAAAGAACTTGGGGTTGAATCAATAGACTTAGTTTGTGTAAATCTTTACCCTTTTAAAGAAACTATTGAACGTACTGATGATTTTGATGATATTATTGAAAATATTGATATTGGTGGACCAGCTATGGTTCGTTCTGCTGCAAAAAACTTTGATGCTGTAATTATTGTTACTGATGTTAGTGACTATGATGCAGTTATTGATGCAATTGAAAATGAAAAAAATACAAAAGAGTTCCGTCGAGGCTTCATGATAAAAGCTTACGAGCATACAGCAGCTTATGATTCTATGATAGCAAACTACATGAATGAGCGTTTTAATGATGGTATGGGTGAAAAACAGTTTGTAGTTGGAAACAAAGTTATGGCTACAAGATATGGTGAAAACCCTCATCAAAAAGGTGCATTATATGAGTTTGATAAACATTTTACAAATAACTTTAAAACTCTAAAAGGTGAAGCAAGTTTCAATAATCTAAATGACTTAAATGGTGCTGTAAAGATCGCTGCTGCTTTTGGTGATGACAATGCTGTTTGTATCTCAAAACATGGAAATCCTTGTGGTTTTGCTATTCGTGATAATTTACTAGATGCTTATGTTGAAGCTCTTAAATGTGACCCTGTATCTGCTTTTGGTGGTGTAGTTGCTGTTAATGGTACTGTAACTAAAGATATGGCTGAGAAAATGAACGAAATCTTTTTAGAAGTAGTTATAGCTGGTCGCATAACTCCTGAAGCTCAAGAAGTATTTGCTAAAAAGAAACGAATTAAACTTTTTGAAATGGGAAGTGATAAACTAATCTTAGCTAATGATAAAAAAGATTTTAAACATATTGATGGTGGATTTGTTTTTCAAGATGCTGATAAAGTTGGTACGGATGAAGTTAAAAATGCCAAATTAGTATCTAAAAATTCAGCATCTCATGAAGAGATGAAAGATTTAGAAATTGCTTACAAAGTAGCATCTCTTACAAAATCAAACTGTGTAGTATATGTTAAAAACTCTGCAATGGTAGCTGTTGGTATGGGAATGACTAGTCGTGTAGATGCTGCACAATGTGCTTTGAAAAAAGCAAAAGATATGGGTCTTGATGTTACAGGTGCAGCTCTTGCATCTGAAGCATTCTTCCCTTTTAGAGATTCTATTGATGCAGCAGCTAAGGCTGGTATTAAGAATGTGATTGAACCTGGTGGAAGCATTAGAGATGAAGAGATTGTTGATGCTGCAAATGAGTTTGGTATGAGTCTTTACTTCTCAGAAGTAAGACACTTTTTACACTAAAATAAATTATAAAGTAAAGCTAGATTAAATTCTAGCTTTTCTTAAGATACTCTTTTTATTCTATCACTTTCTTGTGCTTTGTAAAGTTCTGCACAAGCTTTTGAAAGCTCACGAATTTTAAGTATATAGTTTTGTCTCTCTGTTTGAGAAATCGCTTTTCTTGCATCTAGTACATTAAAAGTGTTTGATGCCATCATACATAAATCATAAGCAGGTAGTGGTAATCCAGCCTCTATAGCCGATAAACACTCTTTAGATTTTGCAGTAAAATCAGCAAATAACATATCTGTATCTGCTACTTCAAAATTATACTTTGAAAATTGAATTTCACTCTCTTTATGAACATCTTTATATAATGTTTTATTTCCATCTTTATCTTCATTCCAAACAATATCAAAAATATTATCAACACCTTGAAGATACATTGCTAAACGCTCAGTTCCGTAAGTTATCTCAACAGCTACAGGATTACACTCAATCCCTCCAACTTGTTGAAAGTATGTAAATTGAGTAACTTCCATACCATTTAACCAAACTTCCCAACCAAGACCCCACGCACCAAGAGTTGGAGATTCCCAGTTATCTTCCACAAAACGGATGTCATGTTCTGAAACATCAAGTCCTAAAAATTCTAAAGATTTTAAATAAAGTTCTTGAATATTATCAGGTGATGGTTTTATAAGTGCTTGAAACTGATAGTAAGAACCAAGTCTATTTGGATTTTCTCCATATCTTCCATCTGTTGGACGACGAGACGGTGCTACATAAGCAACTGACCAAGGAGTTGAATCTAGTGAGCGTAAAAAAGTAGCTGGATGAAATGTTCCAGCTCCAGCTGGAATATCATAAGGCTGAACAATATTACAACCCTGTTTCATCCAAAATTCTTGTAATTTTAGTAACATTTCGCTAAAAGTTATCATTTTATTAGTATCCTATTTTAAGTACATTAAATTTAATGCAATTATATCTAAACTAACTTACAAATAATATCACCAAGTTCTTTATTTAATGACCTTGCAACAACATTACACTTTACTTTTAGTAAAAAACATATATTATTTCTGCTTGATGGACTTAAACATTCATAATTTCCCATACCCTTACTAACAACCAAATCAGCCTCATCAAAAACTTTTTGTGCATATTTTGTAGCCCTATTATAAACAAAACCTGGTGTATTTACACCACTATCTATTAGTTCACAAAGCTTATCAAACCCAGCCTCTTTAGCTTCTGTTATTGTTACATCATTTATGATTGGGTTTCCACGAACCATATATGAAAATTTTATTTTTGGATATATATTTTGTAAAGTTTGAATAAATATATAATCAAAAATATGCTCACCTACATTATCTCCAATTAACAATACTTTTTTAGATTTTAATAATTCTTTTTCAAATTCTGCAAAATCATCATGAGCGAATTTAGTATCAAAAATTTTATTTAATTCATCTTCTAAATCAAACTCAACTTGAGCTGCTAAGTCTATGACATTTCCAGCTACAGCTATTTTTGTGGCTGTTAAAAGTTTATTATTTGAGTTTTTGAGTTTATTTTGGAGTAGTGGTTTAAAAGAGATAGCCTTTATAGTTGAAGCTTTTTTAACATCGTCATAAAGGTCAGTTTTTGAAGCAATTTTTGCTAAATCTTCATAAACATAAGAAGCTATTTCAGGTGGAGTATGTTCAAATGAAAAATCAGATGAAAGTTTTTGAACATGAGCGGTGAGTTTGGATTTTAATTTATCATCTGCTTTTATAGCATCAGCAACTCTTGCACTTTGATTTATAATGCAAGTTACACACTCTTCATCTATTGTCATCCCTCAGTATGTTCTTCTATCGCTTTATTCCACATAAGTTTGTATTTTCTACGCATAAATTCAACTTCTTGTTGAGAGAGTTTTAACTGCTCTGTAAGTGTAGCTATTGTTTTTCTATCTTCATCATAAAGTTCTTGTAGTGAACCAAGTGCTTCTTTTAAAAACTCATTTTCAACTCTTACGGCTTCAAGAGTTTCATCTTTTGCATCAAGCACTTTTTCATGAAGATTGATGATAGTACCTATTGTTTTTTCAACAAACTGAGGTTGCACTAACATCTCTTGAGTATTACGAGCAGAGAGTTCTTTTAACTGAGTTGGAACTACATCTTGAGTACCTTTAGATGGGTCAATATATCTAACACCATCTTCAACTTTGATGGTAAGTTTACCACGCTGTGCTAAATCTTCAATAGCACTAAGTTCTAAGCCTGTAAGCTCCATATACTCTTCATCACTCATCCACTGCATAATTTTCCTTTATGAACTATTTTTAGCTTATAATAGTTTCAATCTCCATAGAATCCATTTCTACTTTTTTAGCTTTAGCAATTCTATCTTCTTTTAATTTTACAGATAATTCTTCATCTTCTAAAGCCAACATTTGCATAGCTAAATAAGCAGAGTTAATCGCTCCAGCTTTACCTATTGCTACTGTAGCAACTGGCATTCCAGCTGGCATTTGAACAGTTGAAAGAAGTGCATCAATTCCACCAAGTGCTGATGCACTCATGGGTACACCAATAATTGGTTTAACTGTTTTAGATGAAAGAACTCCAGCTAAATGTGCAGCCATACCAGCCGCAGCGATAAATACTTGTGCGCCTTTTTTTTCAGCATCTTCAATATATGTAGCTGTACGCTCAGGTGAACGGTGCGCAGAAGAGATAATCATCTCATAGTTAACACCAAATGCCTCAAATGTGTCAGAACAAGATTTCATCACCTCATAATCACTTTTTGAACCCATTACTATTGATACAAATTTCATATTGAAATATCCTTATTTTTTAGTGAGAGAATTATAACATACAAATATAATAGCTTTTGCAATAAAGCATTATTTTGGATTTGTCCCCATATCTTCACTTGAAGGGACTCTTAAAAATGTATATGCTGGTAGTTTAGTTGGCAAGGTTATTGGATTTGTATTGCCACTATGTACCTCATCCCACACTTTCTTATTTTCAGCTAAAAGCTGTTTTAATTTTAAATATAGTTTTCCATCTCTTTGATAAGTAGAACCTATTTCATTATCTACTATATCTATTTTAGAATTTAGCGGTGCCACTATTTCTAATTCATCATTAGGAAGTGTTTTATACTTACATAAGAAATGAGTTCCAGCTTCATTTACTTGTCCACTAACTTGATGTGTTCCAAGTTGCATAGAAAAATCTAGGCTTTGAGTATCATTTTTTTCAAATGGACGAGAAACTAAATATGCATCTGTATAACCACGATTTTGCAAAGATTGCAGCTCGTATTGGTATTTTTCTTCATTAAATTCATCAGCATAGTAATCTTCTATTGCCATCTTATATGCTTTAGCAGTAGTAGCAGCATAATATGCAGTTTTTGTTCTTCCTTCTATTTTAACAGAATCAACAACACCACTATCTAATATCTCTTTCATGTGTGAAGCAAGGTTTAGATCTTTTGCATTCATTATGTAAGTTCCAACACCCTCTTCCTCTTCAAGTCTAAACAGAGTTCCAGTTTCAGGATTTGCAGCATACATTTCATACTCAAATCTACAATCATTTGCACATGAACCACGATTTGGTACACGACCAGATTGTAAAGTTGAAATAAGACAACGACCTGAATATGCAAAGCACATAGACCCATGTACAAAAACTTCAAGTTCTAAATCTGGCAACTCTTTTTTAATAGCTATTAAATCTCTTAAACTTATTTCACGAGCAGTTATAATTCTTGTAGCACCCATCTCATGATAGATTTGTGCATCTAAAACATTCATAACATTTGCTTGAGTTGAAAGATGAAGTGGCATATGTGGAACTAAGTCATGACAAAGTTTAAGCACACCTGGAGTTGCAACAATAAAAGCATCTGGATTTAACTCAGCCATTGCAACAATATGTTTTTTTAAAAGATTTAACTGAGAATTAAAAGGAAAACCATTTATGGTAGCATATACTTTTTTACCACGTTTATGAGCATACTCTATCCCCTCACCAAACTCTTCCATAGAGAACTCTTTACCTGAACGAATACGAAGTGAGAAGTGACTAACTCCACCATAAACAGCATCCGCACCAAAATCAAATGCTATTTTTAATTTTTCTAAAGTCCCTGCGGGTGATAATAATTCTACCTTAGACATTAACTTCCAAACTGTGCTAATAAAGCTTCTATATCATCAGTAGATGCTAAATCTTCAGTATCATCACCTGGTAAATGTTGTGCAGATGATACACGTTTATCATCATCAATTCTACCTTCAAAAAGTGAATTCATATAGTTTGCTAGTGAACGCATAACATTTATAACACGCTCAATTTTTTGACGATGAATATCTTGATACTGCATAATATCCATAACTTGCATAACTGCATCACCAGAATTTTGTAAAACTTCTATAGTTTCATTAGCCTCACCAAGGGCTTGATTATTTTTTTCTAACTGTGTTGTAAAAGCTGCAACATCTGGAAATTTTGCACTTAAATTTGTAAATAGTTCAATATTACTATTTAACACTTCTACAAGAGAATTTAGAGTTTCCTCTTTTTCCATCATATCAGTACTTATACCCTCAATAATATCAAATATCTCTGATGCTTTTTCTTCACTCTCTTTTGTTACATCATCAAGTTGATGCACCATTTTATGCTCTTCGGTTGCTGGGAGAGGCCAATTGTGAGCAGTTTCTTCATTATACCCTAGAGGTACATCTGATCCCTTGTCTTCTTCTTGCTTTTCTTCTTTTTCTTCATTTTCCTCTGAAACAGTTTCATCTTCTAAAACTTCATCATCAAAATTATTTAAGTCTTCTCCACTCATCAATGCATCTAATTCTTCTTGAGTCATCAAAATCTCCATCATGTAAAATTTGCTAAGTAATTATATTATCACTATAATATCATAAAAATCTATAAATAGAGAAAAAATGATAGTCGATTTACACAACCATACTAAACTTTGTAATCATGCAGATGGTGAAATTTATGAATATATTGAAAAAGCAATAAAAAACAACACTAAGTGTTTTGGTTTTTCAGACCATGCACCAATGGATTTTGATACAAAATATCGAATGAATTTTAAACAGATGAAAAAATATGAAGCCGATATTTTAAGGGCTAAAGAAAAATATAAAGATAAAATAGAAATCCTTTTAGGTTATGAAGTTGATTATTTAAAGGGTCATATTGATAAACGAGTTTTAAATGCAGATGTTGATTATCTTATTGGTAGCGTTCACTTTATAGATGAATGGGGCTTTGATAATCCTGAGTTTATTGGAAATTATGAAAATCAAGATATAGATGTAATTTGGCAAAAGTATTTTGATGCTATTGAAAAAATGGCTCAAAGTAAACTTTTTGATATTGTTGGTCATCTTGACCTCATAAAAGTTTTTAAGTTTATGCCAAATAAAAATATAGTAGATATTGCAAAAAATGCTCTTTTAGCCATCAAAGAAGCGGAGATGACAATAGAGCTTAATGTTGCAGGATTTAGAAAACCAATCAAAGAAGCATATCCATCTCATGAGCTACTTAAAGAGGCATTTAAACTAAATATTCCAATTACTTTTGGCTCAGATGCACATAAACCAGAACAAGTAGCTTTATATAATGATGAGATTATAAAACTAGCAAAAGATATAGGCTACACTAAATGTGTTTTTTATAAAAAACGGGTAAAAAAGTTCATAGAATTTTAAAAAAACAATATAATTTTCTATCAAAGCATTAGTTAATGAATTCATCTGTATAATTCTTTCATAAAAAAACTTAAGGAAATAACAAATGGGTAAATACATAGAATTAACTGGCGCAGATTATGAAGCTACAATTGCTGAAGGTGTATCATTAGTTGACTTTTGGGCGCCATGGTGTGGTCCTTGTCGTATGATTGCTCCAGTAATCGAAGAACTTGCTGAAGATTACGATGGAAAAGCAAAAATTTGTAAAGTAAATACTGATGAAGAGCAAGATATTGCTGTTAAATTTGGTATCCGTTCTATCCCTACTATCATCTTCTTTAAAGATGGTGAAATGGTAGATCAAGTTGTTGGAGCTCAATCAAAAGCTGCTCTAGCTGAGAAAATTGACGCTCTTTTAGCGTAATTAAATTTTCTAAGAGTGAAATAGCATAATGGCAAAAAGGGGTAAAAGCCTTTTCTCACTTACTACTTTACTCGCTTCTTTCTTTGGAGCAGCTATGATAGCTGCTTCATTTGCATACTTCAACTATAAGTTCTCAGAATACAAATTTATTGATTTTAAAGAATGGATTTTTTACGAGAAAAGTGATATTTTTAAACCAAAAGCAGATAAATATATAGTAGTTTTTTATAGTTCAAGACAAAACAATACACAAAAACTTTTAGCAAATACAAATTTAAATATTCCCATATTAGCTATTGATTACTATAACAATAGTTATAAAAATTCTAAAAATACCACCTTTTTAAGAAGTGGAACAAAAACATCACTTAACTTTATTCAAAGGTTTAATATATATGAATCTCCATCTATATTTTTTATCAAAAAAACTAAAGATAGTATTTATAAACAAGATAGTATGATACGTAAACTAGATAATTTAAAAGAGTTATCAAAACAAATAAATCAATTATAAGGGCTTAAAATATGATTTTAGACTGTGCAATTATAGGTGGTGGACCAGCTGGACTTACAGCTGGACTCTACACTACTCGTGGTGGGTTAGAAAATGTGGTAATGTTTGAAAAAGGTTTACCAGGTGGACAAATCATGAACTCTAGTGAGATTGAAAATTATCCTGGTGTAACTGGTGAAATCACAGGAATGGATCTCATGACTCCATGGCCCGAGCAATGTCAAAAATTTGGTTTAGTTCATGAGATGGTAAATATTGTAAGAATAACTAAAGATGAAGATATTTTTACTATTCATAAAGAAGATGGAAAAACAACTCAAGCTCATTCTGTAATTATAGGTACGGGTTCATCTCCTCGTCGTGCTGGTTTTAGTGGAGAAGATGAATTTTTTGGACGAGGTGTTTCTACTTGTGCAACTTGTGATGGATTTTTCTACAAAGGTAAAGAAGTTGCTGTTATTGGTGGTGGTGATACTGCTTTAGAAGAAGCTCTATACCTGGCTAAAATTTGTGCAAAAGTTTACTTAATTCATAGACGTGACACTTTCCGTTCAGCACCAAACACAGTAAAAAGAATCAAAGAAACTGATAACATTGAATTAGTTTTAAACTCTGTTCCTGATGAAGTTTATGGTGATAATATGGGTGTTACAGGAATAAAAGTAAAAAATACAAATGGAGAAATTCGTGATATTTCTGTTCCTGGAGTTTTTACTTTTGTTGGAAATGATGTAAATAACCAAACTCTTATTCAAGAAGATGGTAGTTTCTTATGTGATATGAATAAGGCTGGTCAAGTTATTGTAGATATAAGTATGAAAACTTCAATTACTGGACTTTATGCTACTGGTGATATGCGTATAGCTGCACCAAAACAAGTGGTTTCAGCTGCTGGAGATGGTGCTGTAGCTGCACTTCAAGTCATTAGCTATGTTGATGAAAAATTAAATGGATAATAAAGGAAATAAAATGGTTCGTGTTGGAGTTTTTGGGGCAAATGGTCGTGTTGGAAAGTTAATCATTGATGATTTAAAAGATACTGAAAATATAAGCTTAACAGCAGTATATGTAAGAAATGCATTAAATTTTTCTATTGATCCATCAGTTATGGTTTCAACAGATTTAAAATCTTTTTTAAACTCATGTGAAATAGTTATAGATTTTTCATTGCCTGATGCTTGTGAAGCACTACTTGAAGCAGCTATTAAAAATCCTAGACCTTTAGTTATTGGCACAACAGGCTTAAATACACATCAATTAAATTTACTAAAACAAGCAAGTGAGAAAATGCCTATTCTTTATGCAACAAATATGAGCCTTGGTGTAGCACTATTAAATAAACTAGTGTACCAAGCATCAGCAGCACTTGAAGGTTTTGATATTGAAATAGTTGAGATGCACCATAAACATAAGAAAGATGCACCTAGTGGAACAGCTCTAACTTTAGGTGAGTCTGCTGCGGCTGGTCGTGGACTTGATTTAGATAAGGTTCGTGTATCTGGTCGTGATGGAAATATTGGTGAAAGAAGTGAAGATGAAATAGCTGTTATGGCTCTTCGTGGTGGAGATATTGTTGGTCGTCACACTGTTGGTTTTTATAATGATGGCGAATTTATAGAGCTAAATCATACAGCTACTAGTAGAAATACATTTAGTAAAGGTGCTATCCGTGCAGCTTCATACTTAGCAAATAAAGAGGCTGGACTTTACTCAATAGCTGATTGTTTAGAGTTATAATTTTAAATAAACAAGTCTAATTAAACTCTATAATATTTATTTTGAGTATAATTGCATAAAATTAGTAATTTTTACGAGCATATATTTTCCATGAAAATATGTAGCCCGATAAATTATAATAAATTAATTTTATGTACCTAAATTTATTACCTATAAGGATTCAATTTTGCATGACAATTTGAATGAAAAATGTGCTGTTGTTGGAATTTTTGGTCATGAAGAAGCTTCTAAACTAGCTTACTTTTCTCTACACGCTCTACAACATCGTGGTCAAGAAGCAGCAGGTATATCTTCTGCTGATGGTAAAAAACTTCATACCATTAAAAAACGTGGTCTTGTTATGCGTGTATTTGATGAAGCTAAACTTCAAACTTTAAGTGGAAACTCTGCTATTGGTCATACTCGTTACTCAACTGCGGGTGATGACTCTATTTTAGATGCTCAACCAGTATTTGCTCGTTATGATTTAGGTGAAATGGCTATTGTTCATAATGGTAATCTTACAAATGCAGATGAAGTTCGTAATAAACTTATTGAAAAAGGTGCAATTTTTCAAACATTTATGGATACTGAAAATCTCATCCATCTTATTGCAAAAAGTGAAAAAAGTAAGTTACTTGCTAGAATCATAGATGCGGTTGAGAGAATAGAGGGTGCATTTTCTTTAGTATTTTTAAGTAGAACAAAAATGTTTGCTATGCGTGATCGTCATGGTTTTCGCCCTCTTTCACTTGGTCTTTTACCAAATGGTGGTTACATTGTTGCAAGTGAAACTTGTGCATTTGATTTAGTTGGTGCTACATTTATTCGCGATGTTGAACCAGGTGAACTTCTTGTATTTGAAAAAGATAAAGAACCAAAAAGTATTAAAGTTTTTGAGCCAACTCCAAAACATTGTATTTTTGAGTATGTTTATTTTGCTCGTCCTGATTCATCTATTTTTGGTCAATCAGTTTACCAAACTAGAAAAGAGATGGGAAAAGAATTAGCTAGAATTGCTCCTGTTGAGGCAGATTTAGTTATACCTGTTCCTGATGGTGGTGTTCCATCTGCTATTGGTTATGCACAAGAGAGTGGCATACCTTATGAGATGGGAATTATGCGTAACCATTACATAGGTCGTACTTTTATTGAACCAACTCAAGAGATGCGTGATTTAAAAGTAAAAATGAAACTATCACCAATGATAGATATAATTAAAGGTAAAAGAGTTATTGTTGTTGATGATTCTATTGTTCGTGGAACTACATCTAAAAGAATCGTTAAAATGCTAAAAGAAGCAGGTGCAAGTGAAGTTCACATGAGAGTTTCATCTCCACCAACTACTGATCCTTGTTACTATGGTGTAGATACTCCTGATAAAGATAAGCTTATTGCAGCTAACATGAGTAATGAAGAAATTTGTACATTCATAGAAGCTGATTCACTAGCCTATCTTAATGAGGAATCATTACTAAGAAGTGTAAATGCTAAAGAAGATAACTACTGTACTGCTTGTTTTACTGGCAAGTATATTGTTTAATTAAACAGAGAGTTTAATGAGACAAAAACAAATTTTTACCTTTGGGAACTACTTAAAAGAAAAGTTTAGTACTAAAGTTTACAAAGTTGGCATAAATATTTCAGGTTTTACCTGTCCAAATATTGATGGTACAGTTGCTAAAGGTGGCTGTACTTTTTGTGAAAATGAATCTTTTTCAGCTAGCACTGGTGAAACTAAAGAGCTTAAAGGCTTTCATCTAAACCTAGAATCAAAAACAAATCCAAATCTAAACTTACAACTAGAACAGTTAGAGTCTCAATTTTTAGCAATTAGTAAAAGACAACATGAAGAATATGGGGCTGAGAAATTTTTAGTATATTTTCAATCTTTTACAAATACCTACGCACCATTTGAAACACTTAAAGCACTTTATGATAAAGCTTTAGCATTTCCTAATGTAATTGGTCTTAGTATTGGTACTCGTTCAGATAGCATCACAGATGAAACACTAGAGTATTTAGCTAAACTAAACAAAACCAAAGAGATATGGATAGAGTTTGGTATACAGTCAGTTTATGATGAAACATTAGAAAAAATCAATCGTGGACACTCAAGCAATAATGTAAAAGAGTGGATTTTAAAATCTAAAGAAGCTGGTTTAAATGTTTGTGGACATCTAATCTTTGGCTTACCAGATGAGAGTAAAGAGATGATGCTTGAAACTTCAAGGGAAGCTTATAGCTGGGGCATTGACTCTGTAAAATATCATCCACTTTATGTAGTTAAAAAAACTGCTCTTGGCAATGACTTCATGAGAGGAAAATTTACCCCTATTACAGAAGAAGATTATCTTGATGTATTGGTTGAATCTATAAAAATGAAACCATCTCATGTAAATGTTCAGCGTGTTACAGCAGGGATTGATGATTCATCACTTTTAGCACCAGATTGGTGTAGAAATAAAAATATTCAAATAAAAAATATAAATAAAAAACTTAAAGGGATAGGTTTAAAATACTAAATCTAATCTATGCTCTTAGTTAATGAGCATAAACTTTAGCAAAGTGTGATACACTTGAAAAATATGGTGGATAATCAAAGTAAACACGAAATTGTTTAGATTGCCCAGGTTTTAGATTTTTAGCTACTATAAACTCTTGAGTTACTTGCTGTGGTTTAAAAAGCTTATTTGCTCCACCTTTGAAAAAATCAAAAAATCCACTTGCTTTATAAAAAGAGCCACCTTTTACATTTCCAGTGGCATTTCCTTTATTTACAATTTTTATCTCAAAAATAACTTTACCGATTTTATGCTTACCTTCATTTCTAACAATTCCACTATACATAATCTTTTCTTGCTGAAGTAATCTTTTATTTTTAAGTTTATGTAATTTTACAATTTTTGTATATTTATCCACAACCAACACTGAAAAACCAGCAGTTAAAGTTGACACTAAAATAACTGAAAAAATCATAGGAAAAATAAGTTTTTTATTGTCTTGTTTTAAAGCACTAAATACTCCAGCACCAGCCATAAGAAAAATAACAAATATGACAATAAAATGCCAATAGTTTAGTAAGGGTATCATCTACATTTAGCCTCTAGTGAAATATTGTAATCTTTTGAATAATAAAATGGTTCAAGAATAGCTTTAAACTCTTTGTCTTGACCTTTTTTTATATCATATTGTAAAATCGACATATTTTTAAATGGATTAAATTTAAAAAGATAATCTTTTACAGGATTTTTACTACGTTTATATGCTGAAACTTTAATCTTACACATTGAAAAATCAAATTTTGATTCATTAGTAAGATTTCCATAAACAACAACAGCTTTAGTAAAAGTTAATTTTTTTTGACTTTTTAAAGTAATAGTATTTTTAAACAGATACTGATGCATTTTTTCATATCCAATAGTTGGTCCAGCAACAATTGCCCCAAAAGCTAAAAGAATAAAAAAGATAGCTAGTAAAATTCTTTCTCTTAGTAAAATACCAAGTATAATAAAAAGTATAAATAAAGAAAAAGAAACACCAAACAATATATAATCGTAAGGTATAAGCCCATCTATAAAAGCGTTAATCTTTCCTTGCATCTTTCTCAGCTATTCCGCTCATGTTAAATCTACGAGCAAGTTCTTGTTTTATTCTATCAGGAGAGATATTTTTAACAGCTAGTGCTACTAAAACATGGTAGGTTAAATCAGCAGCTTCATAAATCATCTCGGCTTCATCATCATCTTTGTATGCAAAAGAAAATTCACCAGCTTCTTCTACAACTTTTTTCAAAATTGTATTATCACCTTTACTCATGAGCTTTGCAGTCCAAGAAGTTTTAGGATCAGCTGATTTTCTTTCTAAAATTGTATGGTAAAGTGTATCTATAACTCCATAAAGAGCTTCAGAAGAGATTTCAACATCACTTTGAGCTTCACCAGATTCAAGCTCGGTAAAAAAGCATGAACGTCTTCCTGTATGACATGCTACACCCTCTTGAGTTACTTTGATTAGAAGTGTATCGTTATCACAATCAATATTAAAAGAGTGAATACTTTGAGTATGTCCACTGCTCTCACCTTTTTTCCAAATTCGCTGTTTAGATCTTGAAAAATAATGTGCTATTTTTGTTTTAAGTGATAATTCTAATGCTTCTTTGTTCATGTAAGCCATCATGAGAACTTCATTATTTACAACATCTTGAACAATTACAGGAAGAAGTTCACTCTTCTCCCAATCCACTCTATTTAATATCTTTTGCATGATTAATTAGCCGAACTTCTTTTTTGTGGGTTTTTCATATCTACCCAAATATTTGGAACTGCTCCACCAGGTGTTAAGAATATTTTTGCATCTCTATTTGTTTTAAGTGCATCATTGAACTTACCTTGAACTTTCATTTGTTCTAATTGTAAAAGTTGTTTTGTTAAAGATTTACTAATTAAAAGATTTGCTTTTGCTTTTGCATCTGCTTGAATAGTAATAGCATCAGCCTTACCTTTTGCTTCGATACGTGCTTGTTGAGCTACACCTTGTGCTTCAGCTGCACGTTTAAGTGCTTCTTGTTTTACACGTTGAACATCTTGTTCCGCTTTTTGTACTGCTTGTTTAGCAATTTGTACTGCTTCGATTTGTTCTTTTACTTTTGTTGGAAGAACTATATCTCTAAGTTGAACTGACTGTAAAATTGCTGGAGCATTTTTAAGATTATTTACACTATCACGGATTCCTGCTTCTATCTCTGCACCTAAATCATTACGCATTTGCGTTAGCGCTTCTGCATCGTACTTTCCAATTACATTACGAACAACATCACGAACAACTGGGTTAATAATTTTATCTTCCCATGAAAAACCCCAATTTGAGATAGTTTGAGCTGCAAACTGAGAGTTAAGTCTGTACTGAACTGTAAGCTCTATTCCAACTGGAAGTGAACGCTTATCAAGAACTGTAACTGCTCGTTTAGTAATAATTCCAGATGCATGAGTATTTGTTTCCATACGGTTAGCATAGTTTATAATACGAACTTTAGTATCTACAACATAAACTTTTTGAATAATTGGAATTATGAAGTGTAATCCTGGTAAAAGTGCTGTATCTTGGTACTTACCATTTGTACTTAAAATCCCACGCTGACCCTCTTCTATGATAGTAAAAGGTTTTGCTAAAACTAGTAGTAAAATAACGGCTATTATAAAATAAACTAACCCGCTCTTACCACCAAAATTTAAATCTATCTTAGGAAGTTCAGGACCTTTTCCTCCACCATTTCCACCAGAGCCTCCGCCAGATGACTTTTTAAATCCACCTTCGCTCTTTTTTTTATTGAAATAATCGTTCATATCTGATGCCATAGTAATATTTTCTTTCATTTAATTTCCTAATCTATATAAGTAAGATAGTGTTCATATTTTTCATTGCGACCAAACACAATATCAAAATAAGTCGATTGAATCTTTTGAGTCATTTCACCACGACTTCCACTTCCAATGATTCTTGCATCTACATTTGCAATAGGTGTAATCTCTGCTGCTGTTCCTGTTAAAAATGCTTCATCTGCAACATATACTTCTTCACGAGTAATACGTCTACGAGTAACTTTTATACCAAAATCTTCAGCCATTTCTATAACCATTTTTTGAGTAATACTTGCTAATGAATTATCATTTGGAGGAGTAATTAACTCTCCATTTTTTACCATGAAAAAACATGCTCCCGAAGCTTCTGCTACATAACCTTGGTCATCTAAAAGAAGTGCTTCATCATAACCACAGTCAATAGCTTCAAATTTTGCCATTTGTGAATTTAAGTAGTTTGCTGTTGCTTTTGCTTTACCCATATTTGAAGTATTTGCTGGACGAGTCATAGATGCAATTTTAAGTTTAATTCCATTTTTAAGTCCATCTTCACCAAGATAAGCACCCCACTCCCATGCACTCATTACAGTTTCTACAGGAGCTTCTTTATGATAAACTCCCATAACACCATAACCTAAAAATGCGAAAGGACGAATATATACATTGTCACCAGTAAACTCATTCTTTTTTACAAGTTCTATTTGTGCTTTATTCATCTCTTCTATCGAGTATGGAATATCTATTAAAGTCATTTTTGCTGATTCTTTAAGTCTTGCTGTATGCTCTCCTAAACGAAAAATTGCATAACCTTTTTTTGTTTTATAAGCTTTAGTTCCCTCAATTACGCCATTTCCATAGTGTAAAGTATGGGAAAGTACATGTACCTTAGCATCATCCCAAGCTACAAACTCCCCATTCATCCAAATATATTTAGCTGCATCCATTCAAATCTCCAATAATTATTTAATATAAAATTTTAGTATTTTATCTAAATTGCTATTTATTATATGTTAAAGCGTAATCTTTTGTATAAAAGTAATCTTAATTTTATACTATAAAAGCTAATTTAAGTATTTTTATATATAATGCAAAAACATTAATTTACTTATAAAGGATACCTTTTGTCAAGCAATACAAATGAATCTCAAGAGATACCAAAAGAGATCTCTGAAACTGAAGCTGCTAATAACATATTAGAGGCTAGAGAAGCTATAGTTTCTGCTGAAGAAGCTGAAGAATTAGCAAAAATAGAACAAATTGCAGAAGTTTCAGAAAAAACTGTACATGAAAGTACTACTCAAAGTACTCTAAATGAAAACATAGATACCAAAATGCCAGCGGGGCATGAATATGCAAAATATGAAGATGTTGATAAAAAGCAACTTCAAAAAGATTTAGAAGAAATAAAAGCTAATCTTGGTCCAGTTGGGCAAGAAGATTTTGATCATTTACTTAAACTTGAAAGATGGGGAAGAGCATTTACTTTAAGTGGTTTTTTCATGATTTATTTAGTTACATCTTTAGAGATGTCTGTAGGACTAAGCAGTTTTGGTTTTTGGACGCTAGGGATTATTGCAGCTATCTTAATAGGTGTTGGAAATGTTACTAGATGGGCAGACGTTACTCACCCTGTACTTCATGGAGCATACGATAAAGTTCCAAATATTCCAAAAAAATATACAAAAGCAGGTTATGCTCGTGGTAGTAGAAGATGGATTGACTGGATGGACTGGATTAAACCAGAAGCTTGGGAATATGAACATAATATCATGCATCATTACCATTTAGGTGAAGATGATGATCCAGATAATGTTGAAAGAAATTTACAATGGTTAATCAACTCATCAGCTCCAACTTGGTCAAAAAGACTAGTTGTTTATCTATTTGCAGCAGCTTGGAAGTTCATGTACTATGCTCCAAATACGCTTAGAATTTTAGAAAATAAAGAGAGAAGAAAGAAAAGACTTCCAGAGATTGATGATTATGAAATATCTCCATTTACTAAAAATGGTGCAGAACTATGGAAAAATTACTATTTACCATATATTGGTCTTAAATTTGTATTTTTACCATTACTATTTTTACCACTTGGAACTGGAGCTGTTTGGTCAGCATTTATAATAATGTTTATGGCTGAAGCTTATGCAAATCTACACTCATTTTTAGTAATTGTTCCAAATCATTCTGCTGGTGATATTTACCAATTTAGTGAGCCTCACAAATCTCAAGGTGAGTTTTACCTTCGTCAAATCATGGGAAGTGTAAACTATGATACTGGAAGTGATTTAATTGACTTTACTCAAGGTTTTTTAAACTACCAAATTGAGCATCACTTATTTCCAAATATTCCACATTCTTACTATCAAAAAATGCAACCACTTGTAAAAGAAGTATGTAAAAAACATAACTTAGAATACAGACAAGATAGCGTATTTAAAAGAATTGGGATGACTGTTGATTTAATGGTTGGGAAAACTAAGCTTTTAAAAGTTGACGGAGTTTAATTTATTTCTACTTAGTAATTTTTATTACTAAGTAGAATTTAATAAATAAAGAGATTAAAATTTAACTTGAGTAGTTAACATATATGCAGTTCCATTATATTTTTCACGAGATGAGCCATCATCATTATCTGTAATATCAACATTCGCAACCCATTGAACATTTTTATTTTGATCCCAAGCAAAACCTGTGATATAAGACTTTTGTTCATACTCTTTGTAGTCTGTTTTTGGTGTCCAACTATCAAATCTACCTAAAATTCTGAACTGTTTTTGTGTACCTAAACGATATTCACCATTGATACTATAACCCTTACCAGATTTAGCTGATGTACCCTCACCTGATACTAAATAATCTCCATCACGAGTATCATCTGAGTAAACATACTGAGCTGAGAATAAAAAGTTTGGTTGATTATATACAGTATGTAAACCAGCAAATACTAAATCTTCGTCTTCTAGTACACCTGCATCACTCATGAGTGTTTTATGATTCATATTGTACTGACCGAAGAATGACATATCCCAATAAGTTTTTTCTTTTTCTTTATCTTTACCTTTTACACCAAGAAGATGTGCTGTTGTACGCCATTCAAAACTCATGCCTTTAGAGTTTTGAAGGTCATGATAACCTTCACCATTAAATAAACCTATTTCAGAATCAAAATACTTTGTTTTTGTTTTAAAATTTACACCAAAGTCAGCAGAATTAGAAAGATGAGCGCCATTTCCTTGTTCTATTAGTACCTTAGATATATCACGGAATAACCAAGCATTATGCTCTTCATAATCATGCCAAGGTCTATGAGCAATACCTATTTCAACACCAGTATATGGTAAAACATCATCTAGGTAAAGGTAAGCATATTTAACACGAATCACATTGTCACCATCAGTACCACTACCATCTTGTTTAGTATCTTGATGCACATCAAATGTTACACGATAGTATGATTTTGGGTCCTCTAAAAGATATGCTTTTAACTGAAAATAAGCACGACGAATTTCAAACTGTGACTTATCCTCTTTAAAAGTTCCGCCAGTACTAGTATTTCCACTATCAAAATCATCATATGTATAACCAATATATGTTAAAGCAGAAAATTTTAACTTATCAGCTTTTGAAAAAAGTGGTGTTGATTTTTTTACATCTGCTAATAACTCTTGTTTAATCTCTTCTTTGTCTTCTTTAGAAAGTTTTGAAGTAGTATGGCTTGAGTGTTGTTCAACTTTATTTGTAAACATTTCACTTCTTAGTACCAATTCTGTACGACCAGCACCAGGTTTAGTAAAAACTTGACCATTTGCATCTTCATAAAGTGTAAATGCCGCTGCATTTGCAGAAACAACACCTAGTGTAATAGCAGTTATTGTTGATAAAGCAATTTTCTTCATTTGATTCCCCTTATTTTGTTTTGCGAAGTATAAAATAGTTTGGTTACATAATGATTACAACATTATAAGCAAATAGTTTTATTATTTATTTCAATGAAAACTTAAACTGTTTTTCCATTGATATCGCTTCATCTCGTCCGTAAACTATAATATCTTTATCTACTTTTATATCTTTATTTTTTATTTTATCTGGATATTCAACAAAATTCAGTATGTGTTTTATCGCATTTATACGAGCTTTTTTCTTATTATCACTCTTAACAATTGTCCATGGAGCTTCTTCTGTATGAGTAGCTGAAAGCATCATGAACTTTGCAAGGGAGTATTCACTCCAAAGTTTTTGAGATTGTTTATCTACAGGTGAAAGTTTATACTGTTTTAGTGGGTCAGTTTCTCGTGCTTTAAATCTTTTAGCTTGTTCATCTTTAGATACTGAGAAATAAAATTTAAATATTTTTATATCTTCTTCAACTAGCATTTTTTCAAATTTAGGTGCATCTTTTAAAAATTTATGATGTTCACGCTCCGTACAAAAGCCCATAACAGGTTCAACCATAGAACGATTGTACCAAGATCTATCAAAAAGCACTATCTCCCCTGCTGATGGTAAATGTGCTACATAGCGTTGAAAATACCACTGAGATTGTTCAATTTCACTAGGTTTTTCCAAAGCTACAACTCTAGCACCACGAGGATTTAAATGCTCAGTAATCCTTTTAATCGTACCACCCTTTCCAGCAGCATCACGACCCTCAAAAATCATAAGAATTTTAAGCCCTTTTTCTTTTACATGATTTTGAAGTTTTAAAAGCTCTACTTGTAGTTTTTCTAACTCTTTTTCATAAAAAATAGTTTCTACTTTTTTATAAATCTTTACTTTTTTATCTTTACTTTTTTCTTTCATTGATAACTCCATATTTGATTGTAACTAATTTGTAATCAAAATTACATTAAAAAATTTATAGCTAATTATCAATCAAATAGTATAACTTTACGAAACACTAAATCTATATTGATGAAAATTTAAACAGATATTGGCTTTTTGTTAAATCTATTTGGGATATACTAATAACAATTTTAATTCAGGAGAAACGAATGGGTAAATTTGTTAATAATACAGAAGATTTTTTTACATTTTGTGAAGATAATGATGTTCAGTTTGTAGATTTTAGATTTACAGATATTAAAGGTGCATGGCACCATATTAGTTATAGAATGAGTGCTGTTACTGCATCTCAACTTGAAAATGGTCTTCCATTTGATGGTTCTTCTATTGAAGCATGGCAACCAATTAATGAGTCAGATATGCTTCTAACTCCAGATGTTGGTTCTGCATTTTTAGATCCATTTACTGCTGATCCAACTATTATCATGTTTTGTGATGTTTATGACATCTACAAAAAACAAGCTTATGAAAGATGTCCTCGTTCAATCGCTAAAGCTGCACTAACTCACGCAGAGTCTATCGGTATTGCTGATGCTGCTTACTTTGGTCCTGAGAATGAATTTTTTATGTTTGATTCTGTAACTTTTGTTGATAATATCAATGAATCTGGTTTCAAAGTAGATACAGAAGAGGGTGAGTGGAACTCAAACAATCCTTATCCAGAAATGTACAACACGGGTCATAGACCAGGAACTAAGGGTGGATACTTCCCAGTAGCTCCTACAGATAGTGCTGTTGATATTCGTGCTGAAATGATGCAAGTTTTAGAGCAAGTTGGTCTTGAAGTTGTTCTTGGTCATCATGAAGTTGCACAAGGGCAACATGAAATCGGAATCGTATATTCTGACATCATCGGTGCTGCTGATAATGTTCAAAAATACAAATATGTTATCAAAATGATTGCTCACCTTAATGGTAAAACTGCAACATTTATGCCTAAACCAATGTTTGGTGATAATGGTAATGGTATGCACGTTCACCAATCACTTTGGAAAGATGGTAAAAACCTTTTCTATAAAGAGGGTGGATATGGTAACCTTTCAGATATGGCTATTAACTATGCTGGTGGTATCTTTAAACATGCTGCTGCTGTTTCAGCTTTTACTAACCCATCAACTAACTCTTACAAAAGATTATTACCAGGTTTTGAAGCTCCAAGTATCTTAACTTACTCTGCGAAAAATCGTTCTGCTGCTTGTCGTATTCCTTACGGTGCAGGTGAAGGTGCTACTCGTTTAGAGATGAGATTCCCAGATTCTTCTGCTTGTCCTTACTTAGCATTTGCTGTAATGATGATGGCTGGTCTTGATGGTATCAAAGAGAAAAACACACCTGTTGGTCCAATGGATGAAGATTTATTTGAACTTTCTTTAAATGAAATTCGTGAGAAAAATATCCCTCAAATGCCACACACACTTCGTGAAGCACTTGAAGGTCTTATCTCTGATAATGATTTCCTTAAACCAGTATTTAGTGATGAATTTATCAAAGCTTACCAAGAATACAGATTTGAGCGTGATGTATGGCCAGATGAAGGTCGCGCAACTGCTTATGAGTTTAAAACTACTTACCAATGTTAATATAAAGAGAGGTTTTACCCTCTCTTTTACTTTTTTTATTCTAATACTTCAATAAACTTCTTAAAAATACCTTTATAACCACAAATTTGCTATAATTCCAAAATTGATAATAAATGTAAGAGTGTATTGTCAATAATTCAATTTTTAAAGGTACATTATGAAAAATGTAACTCAGGGTAAATATCGCCCATATCCACAAATAGACTTGCCAAATCGTACTTGGCCAACTAGGACTATAACAACTGCTCCATCTTGGTGTAGTGTAGATTTACGTGATGGTAATCAAGCACTTATTAACCCAATGGATATGAATAAAAAACTTGAATTATTTACACTCTTACTTAAACTTGGATTTAAAGAGATTGAAGTTGGATTTCCATCTGCATCAGCAGTTGAGTTTAACTTTTTACGACGATTAGTTGATGATAATTTAATCCCTGATGATGTAACTATTCAGGTATTGGTTCAAGCACGTGAACATCTAATTGCTAAAACATTTGAAAGTTTAAAAGGTGTTAAAAAAGCAACAGTTCATCTTTACAACTCAACATCTATAGCACAAAGAAAAATAGTTTTTAAAAAATCTCAAAAAGAAATTATTGCTCTTGCTTTAGAGGGTGTTGACTTGATTAAAAAATATGAAAAATCTCATGATGGTGAAATATTTTTAGAGTACTCACCTGAAAGTTTTACAGGAACTGAGCTTGAGTTTGCAGCAGAAATTTGCAATAAAGTGACTACTCGTTGGGGTATAAGTGATAATAGAAAAGTAATAATCAATCTACCCTCAACAGTTGAAATGGCTACACCAAATGTATATGCAGACCAAATAGAATGGATGGGGAACAATCTTAGTAATCGTAAGAATGTAATAATATCTACTCATACTCATAATGATAGAGGTACATCTGTAGCTGCTACTGAGTTGGCTTTACTTGCAGGAGCAGATAGAGTTGAAGGTACACTACTTTCTAATGGTGAGCGTACTGGAAATGTAGATATTATAACACTAGCACTTAACATGACAACGCAAGGAGTAGATTCTAAACTAGATTTTTCAAATATAAATGAAGTCCTTGATGTAGTTGAGCGTTGTACAGAGATAGAAACTCATTACCGTCATCCTTATGTTGGAGAACTTGTTTATACTGCTTTTTCTGGTTCACATCAAGATGCAATAAACAAAGGTTTAGCTTATAGAAAATCATCAGGCGATATATTTTGGGAAGTTCCTTATTTACCAATAGATCCTCAAGATGTTGGTAGAAGTTATGAAAGTATTATACGTATAAATTCACAATCTGGAAAAGGTGGTGTCGCATACATACTTGAAAAAAACTTTGGCTATCAACTTCCAAAAGCTATGCACCCAGAGTTTGGAAAAATTATTCAAACATTAACTGATGCAAAAGGTAAAGTGTTAGGTTCTAATGAAATAGAAAGTATTTTTAAGGAAACTTATTTTGAAATAAAAGAACATATAAGTTTAAAAGATTTTACTTTAACATCTCTTAGAGGTATTAGCAAATGTACTTTAGCCTATGTCTATAATGGAAAAGAGATTGTAGCAGAGGGTGAAGGTAATGGTCCTGTTGATGCTTGTAAAAAAGCACTAATGCAAAACTATAAAAATACATTTAGCATTAGTTCTTATGCTGAACATTCATGTGGTGATAAAAGCTCTGCTAAAGCTGTAGCATACATAGAAATATCTACAGATTCAACACTTTCATGTTTTGGTGTTGGAGCAGATAACGATATTGCAACAGCATCAATTAAGGCACTATTTTGTGCAATAAATAGAGCCTTTAACTAAAATATCAATTCCTCTTCAGCCTTAACTTCCACCTCTCTGCGGGGTGGCTTTGAAATATCTGAAAAATACTCTTTATATTTACCCATATCTACTTCAATTATTCCTTCTGGCTGTATAAACTTTCTTTGAATTTGTGGATAAAATTTTAGTACATTTTTATAATAGTTTGAAAAAGCTGGTCCAGCTATGCGTCCACCTGTTTCACGTTTATGCATTGGAGTATTGTCATCATTTCCAAACCATACTATAGTTTCTATAGTTGGTGAATATCCAGCAAACCAACCATCTATATTGTTATTTGTAGTACCTGTTTTTCCTGCTAGTTCTATACCTCTAGCTGCTGCTTTTCTACCAGTTCCTCGTCTTACAACATCTCTAAGAATAGTTGTCATTATATATGCTTGAGTAGGTATTGTGATTATTTTACTTACTTCATTTTTTTCATATAAAAGAATCTCATCTTTTTTAATTTCTTTAATTAGATGTGGCTGAACTTGAACACCATGATTTGCAAAAGATGTATAATATTTTGCAAGTTGAAGTGGTGATAAAGAGATTGTTCCAAGCGATATAGATAAATCTGGTGGCAGATTCTTTATACCAAACTTTTTAAATTCAAAAAGTAACTCATTTAAGCCTATATCATTTACAAGATTAATAGTAGCAAGATTTCGTGAATGTATAAGTGATTCTCTTAAACTAACTAAACCCTTATAATTTTTCTCATAATTTTTAGGTTGCCATTTTAGCTCTTCACCATCTATTTTATATTTATAAGTTCTTGAAATATCAATCAGTTCTGTAGCTCCAGAGTAACCCAAATCTACAGCTACTTGGTATATAAACGGTTTAAATGCACTCCCTGGTTGTCTACGACCCTGAGTAGCACGATTGTATGAAGATTTTTTATAATCAACACTACCAACAAGAGCTAAAATATCTCCTGTTTTTGAATCAAGTGAAACCAAAGCACCATTTAGACGTGAAGTATTTACATCTCTTGGTACTTTATAATACTTATGTTTTTTAAGCATATTTGCATCATAAACTTTATAATCTTTTACACGTTTTAAAGATAAATCATAAGCTTTTTTTAGCGACTCTCTAGCAGCTTCTTGAAGTCTAATATCTATAGTAGTATAAATCTCATACCCACCAGTTTTTATGTCATTTATCCCTAAATCTTTATTTGCTCTACGTATAACTTCATCCACAATAAAAGGCGCACGATTTTGCGTTAGAGTATCATTATAAACTTTTGGGTTTTCTTTTAGAGCTATTTTATAAGCATCTTCATCTATCCAGCCAAGTACATGCATTCTATTTATAACTCTATTTGCCCTACCCATAGAAATTTCATAATTTTTTGTAGGAGCATAGCTACTTGGTGCTTTTGGAAGTCCAACCAAAATTGCCATCTCTTTTAAAGTCAAATCTTCTAATTTTTTATGAAAGTAACCATCAGCCGCAGTCTTGATACCATAATATCCATGACCATAATATATTTCATTTAAATAACGCTCTAAAATCTCTTCTTTAGTTAAAAATCTTTCTATTTTAAGTGCGTATATTGCTTCTTTTATCTTTCTTGATAACTTTTTTTCTCTTGTTAGTAATACATTTTTAACAAGTTGTTGCGTGATTGTACTAGCACCCTCTACAGCTTTACCAGCTTTAACAACCTTTATGGCTGCACGAAAAATAGCATCTATATTGATTCCCGGATGCTCAAAAAATGTAGTATCTTCAATAGCTACAAGTGCTTCAATTATTCGTGGAGGTATCTCTTCATAAGAAGCATAATAACGATGTTTTTTGTTAAATATACTAGCTATTTTTTCACCATTTTTATCATATATTCTTGTCGTAACCTCAGGGTGATAATTTACAAGTTTTGAAATATCATAATTGTAACCAATCAAAAAATATCCAAGCACTAAAAATGGACTAACAAGCCCAATTATAAATAAAGTAAAAAATATATTTTTAATAATTCTCATGAACGAAAATCCCTATTTGCAAAATTTGCTTCAATTAATGTCTTTGTATATCTTTGTATCGGTTTATTTAAAATATTTTTCATATTACCATTCTCCACAACTCTACCATTTTTTATAACACAAATATCATCACATAAATCTTTTGCTGAGTTCATGTCATGAGTTACAAAAAGAATTTTAAAATCAAATTTTTGACTTAATTCTTTTAATAAGTCCAAAATTAGAACCCTTGTATTTGGATCTAATGCTGTAGTTGGTTCATCTAATAATAATAGTTTTGGATTTGACTCCAAAGCCATAGCAATCACAACTCGTTGAAGTTGTCCACCAGACAATTCAGGAGCGAACCTATCTAATAGTTCTATATCTAAACCAACTTGAGTAAAAAGTTTTTCAACACTTAAAGTATCTATAAAAAACTGTTTTCTTATCTTTGTAAGTGGTGATAATGCTGTAAATGGATTTTGAGGAACAAAAGAGAGTGTATCACCCGCTTTTAACTCAAAATCTGCATCAACATCTAAATCACACTCCATAGAATCTGGTAACATCCCAAGTAAGGCTTTTAGTGTTAAACTCTTCCCACTACCACTCTGCCCAACTAATGCTAAAGATGATACAATACTAAAAGATATATCGACTAAAGTATCATTTTGTAAGCTAATCTTGAGTTTTTTTACTTTCATTTAGTTATTTTAGCCAAATATTTACACAACTCTCTTAAGTCATTACTACTAGAGCTAACTCTAGCGATTAACCTTACTATTGCTTTTGGAACTGTTGGTTGTCTTATGGCTCCAATGGCAAAAGATTTTTTTCTCATCTCATCTTTTATCTGCATAACTTTTACATTATCATCAACTAAAATTGGGATAATAAGTCCATCAACTTCTATACCCAACTCCTCTTTTACAATATTTTGACGAATCTTTATCTCATCTTTTAATTTATCTATATTTTGTAAAATATATTTCAAAGAATTATGGGCTAAAAGAGTATCGTAAAGAGAAAGTGAAGTAGCATAAATGATTGGTTTTGCACGATTTATAAGATAATCAACAATATGTGATGATGCCAAAATAAATGCTCCAAAACTTCCATAAGCTTTTCCAAGTGTACCCATTTTTATATGGTTTGGCTTTATGCTAATATTATAATAATCAAACACACCCATCAAAGTATCACCAATTACACCTGAGCTATGTGCCTCATCAACTAGTAAAATAGCATCTTTTTCATCAGCTATTTCAAATACCTCTTTTTTACATAAATCACCATCCATTGAGTAAATACCCTCAACTGCTATGATTTTTCTTTTTGCAAATTTATAGCTATCTAAAAGTAATCTCAATTCATCCATATTGTTATGTTTAAAAAACACAACCTCTACATGAAGTAAATTTGTAGCTAAAACACCAGATGCATGATAGAGTTCATCCATAAAAACCACATCTCCCTTACGACATAAAGCTTCTATGAGTGCTATGTTTGCATTAAATCCGCTACCTAAAACTACCCCTGCTTCAAAACCATTAGCTTCACACAAGGCATCTTCAAAATCTTTATGAATTTGATGATAACCATTTACTAAAAGGGAAGCTTTTGACGCGTGAATCTCTAAGTTTGACAAAGTTTTACAAGTACTCTCATGAAGCTCTTTATGATGAGAAAGACCAAGGTAATCATTTGATGCAAAATCTTTTATAGATTCATCATAAATCTCACGAGTACGATAACGTCCAGATTTTTTAAGTGCTTTTAATTCATTTTCATAATAATTCATAAAAATCTCTTTAAAATTTCAGTATTTAAACCCATAGCAGTTGATTCAAAACCTCTAACTTCTTTGATATACTTTTTACAAAAGCCCTCAACCATACAAGCACCAGCTTTACCTCTGTACTCACCACTCTCTAAATAACTCTCCAAATCATCCAAATCAAAACTCTCAAAGATATAATCAGTTTGTGAAATATCAATAAGTTTTTTCTCATTTGACTCATAAATCATACAAGTTATTATGCTAGTTATATCACCACTTTGAGTCATTAAAATATTGCGTGCATCATCTTTACATTTTGCTTTTCTAAGGATTTGATTTTTTGCAGTTACAACTGTATCTGCTACTAAAAGTGGATAATCATCACATCCAAAAGCTTTTAAATTTGCCTCATATTTTCCAATAGTTGCTTGATATACAAAGTTTTTAGGACTACTTGCTTTTATAGAATCTTCATCAAAATCAACACTCTCTTGGATAAATTCTATATCTGCACTCTTTAAAAGTTCTGCACGAGTTATAGAGCCTGAACATAAACGAATCATGAGATAAACTCCACTAACTCTTTTACAACATCTTTGTATTTATCTTTTTTCCAATTATTAAAAGATGGATGAGGGACTCTCAAAACTGCTAAAAAATCATCCTCATTTGCAATACTATCAAAAGTATTTTGTGCAAAATTTCCACAAAGAACTATCTTTTTATCTTCATGTCTCATGAGGCGGTTTTTAAAATCATCCATCATAGTTTTTATAACTTCATTTATGGGATTTATCCGTTTTCTTTGTATTGGATTTTGACGAATTTTTTCAAAATACTTCATGTGAGTAGATTTAGATAGGTCTGTATTTTTATAAGCAGATAGTTGCAAGGGATAATTACAAACATTCACAATTCCAATATTTGTAATTTTTTTCTCATGAAGTAATTTACCAAAAGGTTCATCTAAATTAAATAAAATTTTAGAAATATCTACACCACTTTTGCCAGCAACAGGATAGCCATTTTTTATCTCTTGA
>Ga0256826_1000250_pt1 | contig 31079 bp, 19 predicted proteins | sample CV79metaG_FD_185975 | JGI IMG/M metagenome (GOLD analysis project Ga0256826, IMG submission 185975) | Hydrothermal vent microbial communities from East Pacific Rise, Pacific Ocean - CV79 | ecosystem: Environmental > Aquatic > Marine > Hydrothermal vents | place: Pacific Ocean: East Pacific Rise...
CTACATTAACAACAACCACTACAAAAAAGGCATCATTTACAGCAGATAAAGCAGGTAAATATGTTATTCAATTTGTAGCAAAAGATGTTGTCGATGCTGAAGGAAAAGATACCGTTACGATTACAGCTATAGAAGCAGGAGTTATTTCCAATACCTGTACAAGTTATACGGAAATAACTTCTACTACGTATAATGTTGATACTGTTTTAGATGGCTGTTATACAATAAATAGATACTTAGAAGTTGCCGAGAATAAACTCTTAACAATTAAAGCAGGAAGCACATTGAAATTTACTTCTAATGGTTATATTTCTGTTAAAGGGGCATTAAAAGCAGTAGGAACAACAACTAGTCCAATTATTTTTACAGGAACAACCAAATCAGCAGGTCAATGGCAAGGTATTCAATTTAATAATGCTGTTGATGAAAGAAATGAATTATCAAACATCGTCATTGAGTATGCAGGTTCTTGGGCATATGGTGCTTTATATGCTAATGGTGCTACAAAACTAAAAATTCGAGATTCAATTATTAGAGATAATAAATTAGATGGTTTCTATTTTGGTGATGATGTAATACTTACTGAATTTAGTAATGTAACGTCAACCAAGAATGAAAATACAGCAGGTTCTGTTCATCCTAGTGCATTAAATGTAATTGATGGAAGCAGTAATTTTACAGGGAATAACAATGATTATTTAACGGTACGTTCAGGAACAGTTAACAGGAACCAAACATGGAATGCTTTAAGCGTACCTGCTCTTGTTGATAGATATATAGAAATTGCATCAAATAAATTAGTAAATATAAAAGCTGGTGCGAGATTTGAATTTGTCTCTAATGGTTATATTTCAGTTAACGGAGGATTAAAAGCGATTGGGACAGCAGAATACACAGACAAAGCAACAGGAAAGACGATACCTGCAAACCCGATTACGTTCTCAGGTGCTACTAAATCAGCTGGACAATGGCAAGGTATTCAATTTAATAACTCTGTTGATGAAAGAAATGAATTAGATAATATTATCATTGAGCATGCAGGCTCTTGGGCATACGGTGCATTATATCTTAATGGTGCTACGAAACTAAAAATTCGAGATTCTATTATCAGAAATAATAAACTTTATGGTTTCTATTTTGGAAATGAAGTGGAACTCAATGAATTTACAAATGTAACCTCTACTAAAAATGAAAAGACAGCTGGTAGAATTGGACCAAAAGCACTCTCTTCTATAGATGGAACAAGTGATTTTACAGGGAATATTGGAAACGATTACCTTACTGTAGCTTCAGGAGATATTGTCAATGATCAAACATGGAATGCTTTAAGCGTACCTGTGTTGGTTGATAGATACATTACAATTGGAGAAAATTCATTAGTAACTATTCAAACAGGAGCTAAATTTAAATTTGTTACTAACGGGTATATATCAGTAGCAGGAGCATTAAAAGCCATAGGTAGTGGAGCTTCAGGGGATGCAGGTCATATTCTTTTCTCAGGGGCAACAGCATCAAAAGGATTTTGGCAAGGAATTCAATTTAATAATGCCATTGACAATAGAAATGAATTAGCGTATGTAACGGTAGAGTATGCTGGTGGTTGGGCATATGGTGCACTTATGCTTCTTAGTTCAAGCGTGCTTAATCTACATGATTCCATCATTCAAAATAATGAACTTTTTGGTCTATGGATTTCAGACACAGCAAATGTAACCAATACGAATAATACTTTTACAAATAATACAAAAGGTAGTGTTCATCAAGATTAAAGAAATTTAAATTTCTTTAATCTAATAACAACCCTTTATAATAAAGGGTTGAACATAACATCTACTCTATTTTTTCTCCTGCAACGTTTCTGCAACAAGAATATCCTATAATTAAAAAAAGGATATAGAATGAAACATCTACTACTCGGACTCTTAGTACTTTTAAACCTAACAGCATGTACCTTTGCACCAAAAGAGATTAAAAACAAAAATACCAGTAACCGACCTGTCAATAAAAATCTTATCTGTGCGAAACAAATTGATATTTTACCCATTAGTATCAATGGACAAAAGCCACCAAAAGAAGCCTTTGATTTTTCAATGAAGAAAGTAAAAAAATACACTACCGATAACATCGTTATTCATAAGACCGTAAATTTAACGATTAAAGAAGGCAACGTAGATAAATTTATTCAAGCGTATGGCAGTCGTCGAGGGGGATTTAATTATTTAGAAGCAACAGATAAAGTAAAGTTAATAAAAGCACTTAAAACATTTCCAAAAAATAGAACAGGCATCGTTATGATATACACTCCAAAACTTAAATGTTCTTGGAATCCAAAACGAAACCTGCGTGGTTTAGCCTTTGGATACAGTCCAGACTATAATGTAGTGGTCTACAACAAACCCAATATTGATAACGCACCTGTTATTTCAGACACACAAGCATGGAAGATTGTCTTAACTCATGAGATTGGTCATCGTTTCCAAGTGCCAGCAGATAAAAGCCATAATGATAAACTTCATTGTACCCATAGAGAGTGTATTATGTATCCCAGCCCTGACTGGAGAGCTGTTCTCTCTGTACTTAGATACGGTATGCCTTATGATTTTTGTGATGCCTGTAAAGCAGAGTTAAAAAAAGCTAAGAACTCTTGTCAAGAGTAAAATGCTAAAAGAAAGAGGTTACATTTAAATAAACCTCTTTCCACTTTAATGCATTCTTTCCTTCATACGTATCTCTATAATTTAATTTAACCACCAAAGGAAAAGGTATGTTTCCTTTTTTCCAAGAGTCGACACCTGACCATGAAAAAGAACCTTCAAACTGATGAACATACGCTTTAGTATGACTCTCAAACATAGAAACATCTGTTCCTTTTACTGAATGATAGGTATCTGCATCTTTTTCTGATCTACGCCAAGCTGTAGAGACTCTGTAGTCTCCCCATGTTTTACCTATCCCAATATCATAGAAGCGATAATCTCCTATATTTCTAGTTAAGCGTTCTGTACTACTTTTAAGAGCTAAAAGTTCTCCTTTTTTGGGAACTCTTTTACGTACAGTATCTTCTAATTCTATACCGTATTCAAACTTTCCATAGGTATCAAAATCATATTCTAAATCTCTAAAATATTCTAAACGCAGACGAATAGCAGAATTTCCATTACCAATATTGGTACTTATTAAATTATCAGGGTCATCCTTTTTTGCCAAAGCAATATCATAACCTGTACTAAAAATAAGAGACTCTTTTGATGTACTATAAGCATTCCAAAGTACTCCTATGGTAGGGTCAGCAAGACCACTTCTTCTAATGCTCTGCAAGGGTTTATACTCTAATCCTTTACTAGCAAGAAGAGTTTGTAATTGAGCTGTAGTCATAGGATTAACATTTGCTACAGAAATAGGTAAATATGGCAAATTTTGAACTGAAATGGCTTGATTAGCATTAAACCTTGAATTTACTCCAATTGTACCACCCGATATAGAAAAATTTACTTTGGTTGTTTTTTCTCGATAAGGAAGAATCACTCCTACCGTTATATTTTTACTGATTCCATACCCAAGCATAAATTTTGTATAGTAAGATTCTAACTCTATCTCTGTTTTTGTTGTACCAAGAGTTGCCCCCTCTCCAAAAAATACCAATGAAGAAAAAACATCTTTATCAAGATTTACTCCATTATAATTAGCACCAAGAACTTCTTTATCTCCACTATTGTTATAAGAGTATCGCGTTGTTCTATTTTTTCCTTCTATCCGAATAGCCCAATGACCTTCGGGAGCTAAAGAAGATAACGCATGTTTAGTAGAAGAGCTAAACTCATCTGTACTAAGAGCTGTAGAGAGATAAAGAGAAAGCAAAAGAGGTATGTTTATAAATTTAATGAGAAACTCCTAAATTGAAATAAAGATATAAGCATAGCAAATCAACTTTAAAAAATTAGATTAATTTAAAATATTTTTTCATCTTTTGCAACACTTTTGCAACGTTTTGTGGTTAAGATAGTACTATAAAATTATTTTTTAGGAGTTATATATGAAAAACTTAAATAACCATTCATCCTTATTAAGGATGATTCTTACAACATTAACACTTTCATTTTTTATCGTAGGATGTGGAGATGATGATCCAAATACAGAAGGAAACCATAAACCAACTGTAAAGATTACACAAAACAATAAAACCGTTAAAGTAGGCGACACTATCCGTTTAAATGCTGATGCCAACGATCAAGATGGAGATACCTTAACCTATAAGTGGAGTTTTACTTCAAAACCATCAGGGAGTACAGCAAGCTTACTAACCCCTACCAGTAAAAAAACCTCATTTACAGTAGATAAAAAGGGAAAGTATAAAGTTGAATTTACAGCAAAAGATACTGTAGATGCAAGTAAATCAGATAGCATTACTATTACAGCAACCGAAGCATCGGCTAATTCAAATCCAAGTAGCAATGCACAAAAAGGTTCTGAGTTATGGTCTTATAAATTTAATGATTTAGTAGATACACTTGTGCCTGCTCTTGATGAAAAAGGAAATCTCTATTTTGCTGAAAATACAAATAAATATTCTGATGATCCAAGCAAAAAAAGTTTTATAGTAACTTCATTGGATAAAAATGGTAAAAAAAGATGGAGTAAAACATTTAATAAAGAAGTCGGTTACTCTAAAATTATGTATAAAAACAATCAAGTATTTTGTATTACAAATAAAAGTGTTCAAATGTTTGAAAATCCTGAAGGAGTTAATATTTATGCTCTAAACTCATCAGATGGAAAGATAAAATGGCATACCTTGGAAAAAGATTATAAATTTACTACAATCTATCAATCTTTTGCGGTTACAAATAAAAAACTTTATGTATTTATGATGAAAGGCTTTACGGAAGGTAATGGTAAAATTGTATCATACGATACAACAACAGGAAAAGAGAAAGGGATATATAATTTAGAAAAAAACAAAAATAGCACGTCTACTCCTTCATTAACGGTTATGAGTGTATTTAATAATCATATCTATTTTTTAGTGCCTGATACAGAAAAAATATATAAAATTAAGGACTTAGGAGAGAGTTTAGTAAAAGATTGGTCATTAGAATTAAATTCTAATGGAGAATATTACGCTCATGCTATAGGTATTAATACATTAGCCCTTGATAGCAAAGAAAATATCTATGTAGTAACGGCTGAATCGGGAAAACATAATTCAATCTATAGTATTTCAAAAGATGGTCAATTAAATTGGAAAAATGAATTTGAATCAGCAAGAGTACGTCTTCCTTCTCCTATTACTATAAATAAAAATGATATTATTTATAGTACTACTCCTTCTCATCTCTATTCTGTCTCTACCACAGGAAGAACTCGATGGAGTTTAGTAAATGCAGAACACTCTAGAATAACACTAGAACAAGACTTTCAACGTTCTCCAACCATTGGAGAGAATGGTAAAACATATCATAAAGCTACCTATGGTTTAGCAACAGCAAACAGTGACGGAAGTTTAGACTGGGAATACATAGTAGAAAACGATCAACATGCATCTGTAAATGCTGAATACTCTACTCTGAATATCAACGGAAACTTGATTGCTATGGGTCTAAAAGGAATATCGTGTTATAAAGTTGACAACACAAAACTTGATAGTGCTGGTTGGTCAAAACTTTATGGAAATGCAGGAAATACAAGCAGTAGAGAAAAATAATTTTAATAAAAACTATTAAAATTTGTACCCCAAGTGAAACCCATAATAGGGTTTTGCTATGGCATCTATCCCTTTACTGTAATCAAACATTAAACTCAAACTGTCTGCCCCTTTTAGAGAACCTGTAAAGCCCATAGAAACGCTTGTTCCTAACTCATAATGGTTGTTTATCGCTACACCAAATGTAGCAAAAGGTCTCCATGAGTTATGAATTGTATTTGGAGAAGAAGTTCCAATACTAAACTGAGAGCCAAGCTCTGTAAAATTTCTAGGTAAAATATTTTTAACCACTTCATCGTAACGATTGTAATTCATATAAGCATTGAACTTTATATCGGGATAGCCTGTTCTTAACAAATAGTCACTGCTTATCTGAAACTGTTCCGATTGACCTATCTCCCTACCATTTTGTTCTGAATAGTCACTGCTTTTGTAATTTAAAGCCACTTGAATACGTTGACTCAATACTTTTCTAAGGCTTACATCAACAGAGCTTTCCAAGCCATTCTCTTGAAGTTTTGGTGTTTGTATGGTTTTGTTGTGATAACGGGATTTTACTCCCAATGCTAACCCATCAAAATGATAGTTTAAATCAAGCGAAGCCGATAAAAAATCATTTTGGCTCGAATGTTTCGCCAACATAACATCCCATAAAAACTTTTTATGAGAGTTTTTTAGAGAAAAAGAGAGAGATTTATCCGAAAGGCTCTTTCCACTGTTTTTGCTATAATCATACTGAGTAAACTTTAATGTTGAATCCAACCCCTTATAGAGATTCCAACGATACATAAAACTGTTTTTATACGCCGTCACTTGAGGAGTCAAATGTTTATAACTAGAAGAGAAAGAGGCTCTTGGATAGTCAGAATTAACCATATCATTATAGATTTTAAACAGTTCAACATCTCGACTGTTCTTATCCAACCCTTGAAAAGCCAAAGAGTACGCCCCTGCTCTATCGCCTATATCTAACGATGCCATGACTCTATCTCTCAAAGGAAGAATATCTTTATACTGCTCTAAAAGTCTCTGCTTCTTCTGATTATCTCCTGAACTTATAGCCAAATAGAGATTGAGCCATGGAATACTAATGTTATTTTTTACAGCTAAATAGCGAACCATCCCTGCATTTTGGCGATAAGTATACCAACCTATTTTCATCTCTAAAAGCTCTCTTTTAGAAAAAAGTGATTTAAACTTTCTAAAATAAGTCGCTCGTTTGGCATAAGGAGTTTTATAACGAAGCACCAAGCCTAAATAGACCCGTGCAAACTCTTTATCTTTTAAAAGCTTAGGCTCTTTTTTAACCATCTTGTTAAGTTTTCTAAAGAGTTTTAATCGAATTTTTGTTGCTCCTGAAACTCTATCTTGAAGCTCTAATAAATCGGCATAAACTACTTGATATTCTATATTATCAGATACTTTTAAAAGTGGTTTTAACCATCGTAGTGCCAAGTCACTCTGTTGGAGTTTAAACGCAGTAATAACCGTAGGGAATCCTACCTCTCTTTGTAGTTTTGAATGTTTTTTTAAGAGCATCAACTCTTTTTTAAGAGGATGCATTAACTCATTATCGAGGAGGAACCATAAATAGGCTTGATGAGTAGAAGCATCTTTTGGATTGATAGCCAACGCTTTTTCATACTCATTCATCGCCAATTTTACACGTTTACCTTTAATATAATAATTTGCTAAAACAATATGATAGTAAATATTTTTTTCAAAATGCTCTTTATCTTTTGGACTCACAGTTGCTAAGAGTTTTGAAATAGATTCTAAATCTTCTTTTTCTAAATAGTGATACAAAAGAGCCGTTAAATAGACTCTTTTTTTTGTCATATTCCACAAATTATTATACAAATAAGGAAGCCTTTTCCCTTTATTAAAAGCACTCTCCAACTTAATTAACTTGTCATAATTGCTGTACACTAAGGTGTGACTCTCTTCTGCTTTCCATAACTCTTTAAACAGATAACGGTAATCTTTTTGTAACCATCCCAAATCTAAAAGACGTTTATCCTCTTTTAATGCTTTGGCATAACGATAAGCCTGCTTATACTTTTTTAGACTTATAAGCTTCTGCACTGCCAATTCATGAAGCTCTTTGTCCATACCGTATTTTTTTTGGAACAATTTGTAGAGAGTTAATCCTTTTTTATAATGACCATCCCTATAAGAAAAGAGTATCGCTTCTTTATGTATTTTTTTATTCTGTACTTTTTTTAGAAGTGCTGTAAAATAGCTCTCAGCTTGATGAATCTCTCCTGTATACTCATAATATTCAGAGAGTTGTGTAACACTATTGTAGTCTCCATTCTCAACATTACGCTTAAAAATCTCTCCTAAAATCTCATAAGCATTGCCAAGCGTACAAGAGTTTAAAATATAATATTCATACTTTAAATTTCCGTAAGAACGATACCCTTCGATATTTAATGCCACAACATCTTGCATCTTCCCTTGCCATAAAGAGAGTTGAATACTTTTATCCAACCACTCTATTGTTTTAAATTTATTCTTTGCATACAGAGCCAATTCCAATGCAGGAAGAAGCTGTTTGTCGTAGGTTAAACTTTCTACAGCAATACGTGTTACATTTGAATCAAATTCATCCCTGTATTTTGAAAAAGCCCGTAATGAAAATTCAGCAGCCCCTTTAACATCGCCAACTTGAAGTAGACTCTTTAACAAAAAAGCAATATCAAACGATTTTAAATCGGCATCACTTTGGTATAATTCAATCAGTCCATAGACATCTCGTTTAATATTTTCACTGCTTTTTAAAGTTAAATAGAGTGCCGTCTTAAAATACTTAATTCGCTCTTCTTTATTCTTTGTATGCGAAAAAAATCTTGTTGCTAAAACACGAGCTTGTTTATAATCTTTATGCTCAATAAACATACCCAACGCATACTCATATAGGCTCTCTTCAAACTCGGTATATTCAACAAGATGCAAAAGATACGAATAGGCTTCATCTGCATACCCAAGAGCTAATGCTTGTGTAAACGCATCTTTTTCAAAATCGTAGTTAATCAATTCGGGTCGCTCTTTTAAAAAACCTTGTAGTGAAACATATTTAAGTTTTTTAAAATCTAATTGCATGGATTCTGCAAAGAAAAACGTATAATCTCTCTCTCCCTTTGTAAATTCAAAATAGTTATAAAGCGTCTTTTTTACCTCTTGAAGTAAGGACTCATCATCCTTTTGAAAATAGAGTTTTTTCAATAAAAAATATTCAGTTCTATAGAGCTTTTTTAAACGTTCTTTATCCTTCGTCTTTTCTAAAAGTTCACGGGTTAAAGTCAATGCTTTTTGCAAGTTTCCTGTATGCTCATAGTTTTCAATCAGGATTTTTTTTATTCTAAAACTATCAGGATAATAGAGCAACATACTCTCTAAATAATTAATAGACAGATTTCTATTTTTACTTTTACCTTCAATAATTTTATCAATATTGTCTTTAGGAAAAATCAAATACAACACAAAAGAGAAAACAACAATAACACCTATAATCTCTTTAAAAGAGAGAATAGAGGAACTCTTGTCAGAATTATTGACACTTGAATACAAGGTCTACTCCTTTTCGTATTGAAGTGATAGATAAAACATGATTCTTAACCTTAAACTCTTTAGAAGAAGAGACTTTACAACTTTTTGGTAGATAAAAATTGGCTTCTAATGCCACGTTTGCTTTTAAATTAAAACGATAAGTAGTGGTCTCTTTTTCAATCGATTCTACCCAACCATTGGAGTCTATTAAATAGGGAGCAGAAGGATTTTCATTCAAAATAATGGTCTGATTTTCTCTACTATCTAACGTCACATAGGTACTGTTTTTATGATTTGTAAAACCTGCTACCCCCCTACTCTTTTCTATATCAACCATCACTTTTTTATCAAAACGAACAGTACGTAAACATCCTGAGTTTCGTATCTCATACCCACCCTCAATTTTTGCAATGGCTGTTCTGTAAAACCCTCGTGCTTTTTTTATGTATTGTGAAGCATACAGCTTTGATGTTTTTTGTTTCATAGCCCATGAGTAGACCTCATCCAATGCCGTAAACGATGCCAATTTAGACCCTGAATAAAAATGATAATAGATATTAATCGGTTTTAAACGATACGGTTCTTCTGTCATTTTAAACGTCTCAATTACCCCTCTATAGCCCCAAAATGGACCTAACCAATCATGGGTATAAACATTTTCATTCTGTTGAGCTGTATAAATTTGCCAATACTCTTCACGCTGTAATCCAAAAGGAGCCACATGACTAAGCCATGGGTCTGATTTTTTAATCGTGGTATCGCCACCATTCATACCAAGTATACCGTCTCGCTCACAATACGCCAAGACTACTTTAGTAGGTAAACAGTCGCCACTCCAAAAAATAATTCGTTTCTTCTGCTTGGATTTTGGAGCTAAGCTAAGTATAAAATTAACGCTCTCTTTTGTCTCACTTTTTAGATTAAATTCATAATTTGGTATCGGAAGATGATAATGTTTTTCCGATTTTTTACTTACCTTTTTTTTATCTATTTTAGAAAGATGTTTCTCTTTTTTTCTCTTTAAATTCTCATCTGCTTGACCCCAAAAGAAAGGATGAGAGAGCGTATGACTTGCAGGTTCTATCCAAGGAATTTGATAAATTTTTCTGGCTATTCTTTTCATACGTGGACTCAATTTAGGGTAGAGTCCAATCGTGTCTACCTCACCTTGAACTAAAGAGACCGTTTGAGGAAGTTCATACTTGCTATAAATATGTTTCAATAGGTATTCAGATGCTAATTTATCGGGTGCTGTCCGTACTCTCTCCATAAATCCATCGCCATCAATATGCACAAATAATATTCGTCTACCTGCTTCTGTTGTAGGGTCAGGTACAGGAATATTATCCAAACGTAAAGCCTCTTTAAAAAATTTAAAAGGGTTCACTGTCCAGTAGTTCTCATTTTTGATACTATGTAAAAATGAGCCATGAAGAGCATAACCACCCCACGGTGTAATCGCTATAGGCATTGAGGTCTGACCATTTTTATAGACCGTACTAAGTACAGCTTGAGCATTGTTTGCTAAAATTAACTCCTCTTCATATTCGATAGAAGCAGGAATTTCATAACGCATGTAGGGCTTATTATAGACAACCTTCATCTTCTCTATAAATCCATTATGATTTGGAGTCAATGCTAAACCAAAGCCCTTTAACTGTTTTGCTGTAGGCTTAAAGAGTAAAGAGTTTAAAAACAGTATCTTAATATTTTTCTCTTTTAGGGCTTTTGCCCAAGCGTAAAAAGCATCACTATTTTTTGTTTTTCCTTCACTCCAGACAATAACAGCGTGATACTTATCTTCTACTCGTTTAGGCAATTCTTTCGTAGAAATATCGTATAAAATGGGAACGTAGCCCCAATGTTCTAAAGGCATAGAAGCTAAGAGATGAACATCCGAATAGACAGCATTTTTATCTTTGAACATCGACTTATTAAAAAGAATCAACACATCACGACGAATACGTTCGGTATCGCACTCCCCTTGTTGCTGAAGTAATCCATCCGTTACATAGGGGATAAAACCCAGCTTGCGAATACGTTTAGCAATATTAAAACGCTCTTGTGTACTTTTATCACTGTACTCGATTGAAACAACATCCAGTCCATATTTTTTAGCTTTTTTAAAATTAGCCATCAACCAATCTCTATCCTGTTTCGGTACAGGGATGTATGCTTTCTCTGCATGGTTATAACGATTTAACAGACTCTCTGCTACAACAGCATCTATATCTTTATGTATCTTTTCTAAAAGTTCAAAGCCACGATTGACAATAATTTTAGATTTTGGATATTTTTGATGAAGTTTATGAATAAAATGGATTAAAGCATCTTGTTGTAAATGAAAGAGACTTTTATCTTTAGCTGTTACATGATAAGCATCCATCGTATCTAAAAAGAAATTGCGATACCCTTGTTTATATAAGTAGGCTATCCGTTCAAAGATAAATGCTTGATATGCCGATTTTCGTAAATCTGCAATCAGTGAATTCCATGTTCTATTTTCAGAAATAATCCAAGATTTATCATACTTATTCTTGGTTTTTCGCCAAGGTTCAATCTCGCCCACACTCACATAAGCTACCATTTTTTTAGGATAACGCAAGGCATAAATATTGTCTATCGCATCGGCTTCAACCACGACTTTATCGTAAAAGTTTATAAATCTATCGTCTATATTTTTACTGTAGATAAACGCATAGCGTTCATCAGCAGATAAGCTTGTCCATAAAAATAGAAAAACCATAAATAGTTTACTGCAACATAAATGTCTCATAATCCAACTCCTGTAAAATTCTATTGAGTGTAGCAATACTAGCAACAAACAAAAGCAATAGCGTTACGCTGTATCCGTAACCGTAAAAATAAGGACCCATTTGAATACTAATCCATGTTAAAAAAGCATTGACGAGAACAAAAGCCAAAGTATACAAAAGAGCCTCGCGTTGTCTGTCTAAATAGTAAAGATAGGCTAAAATCGACATAAATCCTAACTGCAACTGAACACCAATCACATCAACGTAAAACAGAGGCAGATAAAGTTTTGGTAAAAGCAAAAGTTCAAAGAGCTGTTCAGCACTTAAAAAAAGGAAAATATTAAAAATTCCCTGAACAAAAAGAATCTCTTGTATGCTTCTTTTTACAGCATCTATCATACTCTGCTTATGTCTTTTTATCTGCTGTAACGTACCGTGACTATTAATAGCCCGATAGAAGTTAGCATAGGCTTGTGCAAAATCAACCTCCAGACGGAAAAAGAAGATTGCCATACCTGGAATAATGGATAAATATGCCAAGAAAATAGGAAAATCATACACCATGGATGCGTGTAGTCTATCAATAACCACATAACCCACAATCGGTGTAAACCAAAAAATAACTTTATCAATCCAAATTGCAATATTATAAAGCATCCCCGACCATGCTAATTTCCAATAGAACTTGCCATAATTCTGTTTAAACATGTCAAAACGAATAAACTTTTTATTATTTTTATGCGAAGAGGGATAGTAGTAGATAATCCCTAAAAACAGTAAAATAAAAATCAAAGAGTTTCCAATAATAAATGAAATAAGCAGACCAATAATAGCATAATCACGTAAAAAAGCCGAACAAAAATAGATGGCTACATAACCTACAAAGTAGAAGAGAATTACATGCTTATACAGCTTTAAACTGGCTGCCAAGATATTTGCCATCCATACACACGATAGGACAACAAAGAGAGTAATATAGAGTAAAATAAAAAGGTTACTTTGTGTATTAAATATAAATAGGGCAATAACAAGTGCCAAGAAAAAGCCTGTAAAAATTATAAGTATCAAGATGCCTATAAAATTTGGAAGCACTAAATAATAACGTTTTTCATACATTCTATCGGCAATAAAACGGGTAAAAGGAAGTTGAAAAAAACCTGTAAAAACGGAACTTAACGCCAAAGCAGAAACATACGTTACCGAGGCTTTCAGCATTGTATCTTGGGAATCCATCGTATGAAAAAGATAGATATTGCTCAAACCAATACCCAAAATAATAATCATTGAAATAACCCAAGGACCCGAGGACAAAATAGCTGAATAACCAAATGTTTTTAATACCGAGGTTAACGATTTCTCTTTTAGAATCTGTTTAAGTTCGAACCCTATTCCTGCCATTACTGTTCCAACTCTTCAAAAGTTTTTTTATAAACATCTCGATAATTGTTTAAGAATATCTCTTGAGTATAAAATTTATTAACCCGTTCCAAGGCTATTTTTTGGGCTCTGTACCATAATTCTTCATTCGTTAACAGTTCAATATAAGCAGAGGAAAGTTCCTCGACATTTGCAATTTGACAAATAACTCCTGCTTTTCCAAGCTCTCTATCCCCCTCTTGCTCTCCACCATAAATCAACTCTTTACAAGAGCCTACATCCGTACTAACACAAGGAACACCTGCGGCAAACCCTTCCAAAATAACCAAAGGCATCCCTTCACTGATAGAGGTTAAGGTCTGAAGCCCCGATTTTGGAAGGATTTCAGCAATATTCTGAAAACCTAAAAATTTTATATTTTCGGTTACATCCAATATTTCTATTAAATCCCGACACTCTTCTGCATACACCAACTCTTCATCGTCAGGACCAACTATCCATGCTTCTACTTCAGGAATTACATTTGCTGTAATACGAATGGCTCGAATAAATGTTTTTATATCTTTAATCGACACTACCCGACCAATAAGGGTAATCACTTTAGGAATCTCTTTTGGACGATGCTTCAATGTTGCCCCTAAGCGTTCAATATCAACTCCATTGGGAATAACCGTACAGAGTTCACGTTTTGCTCCATACGAAATCTGTGTCTCTTTTGCCACTGAAAAAAGAGAGAGTATCGGATTGGCTCGACTGTACGCCATCTTTCCAATCCCTTCAAAAAATTTAACCCACATGGTTTGAATGTAATTATCTTCAGCAGATTCTCTAAACAAATCCAATTTTTTATAAAGATTAAAGGAGCTGGAAATCAAATCTATTTTTCGCTCTTTTGTGTAGATTCCATGTTCCGTTAAGATAAAGGGTTTACCACAATCATTGGCAATCAACGTAGATAAAAAACCTGCATAACCCGTAGAAGGAGAGTGAATAATTTTCCCCTTATTCACAACAAACTGTGCCAATTTAACCACTTTCCAAATAGGAATATGAATACTTCGTACCGACCAAAAGTAATCTAAAAAAGAGATTTCAGGGCAGTTTTCTTGATTTTTATTTGAGATAAAATACCAAGATTCTCGACTGTAAAGAAAAGTTGCTTCATCTACTTTACTAAGATAAAAATCCAACTTTTTAAGCTCTCTAGGAAAAGTTTCTTCCTCTTTAGCATTTCTAAACCAACGATAAAGCTCCTCAATCTCTTTAAAATCTTCAATGTTCCCATTTTGAGACTTGACAGGATTCTTTTCATCATCATCAAACATAAAAAGTTCAACCACAAACACCAAATTATCTGCAAATTCAAATAGAGGTTTTGGCGAATAATCTGACTTTCGACTGCCTAAAAAAGCAATACCAAAACGGTATTCAGGAAGCCCTGCAATCAGCTGTGCAATCCACGAAGAGACTCCCCCACGAACGTAAGGATAAGTTCCCTCACAAGGAATCAAAATATCCACTTCTCCTCTGTCTAATAACACTTTCATGAAGCCCTCCATACAGGAATCAATGGTTTTAATCGTAAATCAATATCGAACTCTTCAGGTAAAATGTATTGAGCAATGGCATCGTATTTTCGTTGACCATATTTAATTTCTGCAAAAAAAGTATAGAGAGCTTTTTCAGGGACACCAAGCTCAATGGCTCGAATAAAATACTCTTCAGCCATATTGTACTCTTTATTAAAAATTTGAATCTTTCCTAACAATATGAATGCAGAAGCATTTAGATTTATATTTTCTAATATTTTTTCTATTTTTCCCGTATAAAAAGTTACCAACTGTTTATTTGCTACACCATGAAAGATAAACTGCCAATAGACCTGTGCCAGCTCGAACGAAAGCCTCTCTTTCTGTTCATCACTGTGCGTATAAAGAATTTTTTCTTGAAGCTCTTTAAGTTGTTGGTTTAGTCTTTTTTCAAATGAAGAGACCAAAGCAAAAGCATAAAGCCGTGTCTCATCCGACTCATCAGCCAAAAAATGTTGGATTTTACCAATATTTCCTTGAGCATTACTGTCGTATAAAATTTTTAATGATTTAATTTTTTCATCACTGCTTATACTCTCTCCAAATTGAGAATCTAAGGCTAATATTCCCTCGTGGAACTCACTGTAGACCATCGGAAAGGTACTTGCTTGTTCCTCAAAATAGACCGTTTCATACGAAGGTCTACTAATCCGATGGGTTGCCCACGAAAAACCAAAGAGAATCATTATTAGCGTCAGAATAATCCCTATAAAAAGTAAACCGATATTGATAACCACAAAAAATATAAAAATTTCTAATTGGTATTTTTTATATTTCACAGGTAAAAAAAGGATTAATAGCCAAGAGAGACTCATCCAAACAAGTATCTCAATAGAGATAAAAAGCAAAATACTGTCTAAAGAATTTTGCTCTTGCAGTAGGTTAATAATCGCCATAAAATCAAACGTTTCAAACACAAGAATACTCTTCTAACAGAAAAGAAAAATTCTTCACAGAGATATGTTTTGTTTCTAAACGATGAAACTCTTCTTGTCGTAAACTCTTTTCTAAACCCTCTTCAAGAATCTCTATTTTTGATTTACTCTCTATCACAAGTAATTTTTTATCTAAATTTTTAGCCTTTTGATACATGGAAGGGAGAGACATAAATGGAAATAAAATAAAATGTACATACCTTTTATCACACTCTAACGAAATGTATTGATCCAAAATATCCAACTCTTCATTCAAATAAAGAAAATCTTGAATTTCTCGATTTACTTGACTGCTCTCCGTATAAATAGCATAAATTCGACTCTCTATTTTAAATCCATCTAAAATATTGGTTAAACGTGCTACTTCTAATTTAAAATCAACAATATTTTGATATTCATGATTCTCATAAGTTGAAACAGCATTCTCTTCTCTCTTAGCTTCTATTTTATCCAAAGAGGCTCTTTTTTTATACTCTGTCCAAATGTAGCTAAAGACCACATTTATTTTTAAAAGCGTATCTTCATTATAAAAGAGGAAAGGAATGTCTTCGACAATCAACAACGCCACTATCTTATTACGTTTATCTAAAAAAGGTACGGCATAGATATACGCTGTTTGCTCTTTCTCCTCTAAATCTTTTAAATAGACAGCCTTCTTGTTTGAGAGTGCCTCTTCGATTAATTTATCGTTTTTCTTAACCTTGATATTTATCTTTCCTATAGAAGCAAAACATCGTTCCAAAGAACCATTATTAACTCTATAAATCATTGCTGAATTAACAGCAAAGAATTTTTTCAATACTTTAAGGCTATTCTTTGCACTCAATTCAGGGGTATTGTGTTCACAACTCTCTAAAACTTCAGAAATAACAAAACGAAAAGAGGCAGGTTGCGTAATGTAGATAGATTCCAATTTATCATGTGAAATTTTAAGTGTGAAAAATGCAGAGGTTAACTCTTTTAATCGTAATTGAAAATACCTATTTTGTATTTGAGACTTATCTAGTTCACTGTGTAAATTAGAGAAAAAAAGTCCAAATAGAAAAACAAATGCTAAGTTTTCAAGCAGTACGGTAATATAAATAGGGTCTTCTAAGTATAAAAAGGTTGTCAACCCAGCAAAGGTTACCCACATAACCAATCCCATAGCCAAACCATAAAAGAGTGTTACAATCGCCAACCATAGAATAAGAAATGAAAAATCATAGTGAATCAGCAGAGCATCTTTTTCATCAAAGTAGTACCCTATACCAACAATTACAATAGCAAAAAGAACTACTTCAAAAGCTTGAAGCAGTGGAGAACGTTTTTTTAGTGTCATCTCTTTAGTTTACAAACGTGGGAATAAGTTCTTGGGCAATCTCTTGAGCAACAATACCTATAGATTTATGCCCCCAAGCACTTTTTGCACCTACGGCATTAAAAACGACCTTATCCGTGTTTAAATTAATAAGCGAAAGACTAAATGAGACCACAGGTTCGCCATCAATTCCTGTTTTATAACGCCACTCTTGAACATTTCCCATAATAAGATATTCAGCACCCAATCGTTTTGCTGCTTCTTTTTTAGCTTTTATAAACTCTGCCTTACTCTTAGTTACTTCCATCTCCTCTGAACCTGCAACTAAAGAGCTAAGTATGACAGAGTTTTTAGCCAAAACCGATTCAACAATACTCGCAGCCCGTAACCCTGCCATAGGTGTCTCGGTATAGTTCCAAAATGAAGAAATTGCATATTTTTTATCCAAAGGAAACTCTACATTCTGCCTATTTATCATACTAGAACAGCTTGTTAATAACCATAAAGAAAGAATTATTCCTACTATTTTTTGTTTTATCATCCTACACATACTCCCTAAAAATGCTGTTTTATGAACTTATTGTATAGTATTAGTCTTAGATTTTAAAGAAAAAGCTCATGATACTTAAAAAGTTGTTCCAACACTCACGACAATATTTTTTTCATCCTCCTTGGCAGAGGTATCAAAACTTGTCTTATGATAAACAGCAGAAAAGTCAACTTTACCAAAAGATTTACTTAAACCTACAGAATAACGTTTGGCTACATCAGTATAATCACCCCAAGCTAAATCAAGAAAATATTCTTGAGGTAAAGCCATAGACAAATCTACAGCAAGATCATTAGAGGCATCGCTCATACCTTTTGAGTATTTGATACTAAAACGACCATAAGAAAGCTCTTCTTTTAAAGCCAAATACATTTCATTAAAATTATTTGAAGAAGTATTAAGATACCCGTATCGAATAAATCCTAAATCGTATTCTACCGTATTAGAGACCTTTCCCTTAAGTCCTATAGAACCATCAATTTCTGTATCATTAAGAACATTTGATGTCCATGCACCAATATAAAAAGCATCCATACTTAAATCAATTCCACCTTGAACAGCTGATTGATTATTGGTTTGAGTCATCCCTCTCCATACATAGTTATTCATTGCTGAAACATTAGCCGTTAAATCAACTTTTGCTACTGCATCTACAAGAAGAAAGGGTAGCATAAAAAATGCTATTAAAAATAATTTTGTAAACTTCATTGTCTACTCCTTTAAATTAATCGTATTGCAATTATAATCTAAATAGTTGTTAATCTTGGGAAAAAATTGGAAAAGAAAACACAAGCTTTGAAAATTACAAGTTAAAAAAGCTTGTGTTTTGAGAAAATGTGAAAATTACATTGACAAAAGTATTGTCTGTAAGAAGGCAGTTTTGGGACATGCCTTAGGTCAAAAAAGTCTATTTCAATAGATTATAGAGAGAAAGGAACAGTCAAGTACGCTTGAATTGTATTTCCATCAATTGCTTTATCATCACTTTTTGTATTAATTAAGGCAACAGTTGCATCAACTGGACCAACTTTTTTAGTTGCAGTTAATGTGATTTCATCCATCTCTGACAAGTTGCTATTATTGTTTTTAACACTTGTATATTGAGCAGTATACGCATCAAACGCTGCTGAAACCATTATTGTTTTTGCACCAGCTTGACCAACATAACCAAGATTCCACCATGCATCCGTATAAAGTTTAGATTGACCATTATGTGCTCCACCTGTTGCAGTGTTACCCATGTATACTAAACCTTTATCATCAACTTTAGAGTACGCAGCAGCTAAATCAATCCCATTAACGTTATAACCTAACTTAGCAGCGATTGCTTTAGTATCATCTGCACCATCAACCACACCTTTTGGAGAGATTTTAGAGTACTGAAGACCAACAGAAAGTTCTTTTGATGGAGCAATATCAGCTTGTAACCAAACAGCATTTGCTTCATTTCTAACGTTATAGAACCAAAGTTGAGCTGTTGTCATTGGAATAGATTTATTAATTACCGCAGCAGCAAATGCACCCTCATTTGCAGCAAGAGCTTTTTCTTGTCCAGCATTTAAAGCACCATACTTACTCATACCACCATGTAAATTTTCAAAACCATTTTGACCATTTCCACGACCAACCCATGCACCAACTAATGTTGTATCTGGAATATGATTATCTACAACAACTGCTGCATCAAATGTATTCTGTGCAATATTCCAAGTTTCTGTAAATGCTAATGGTGTATCAAGTGTTTGACGACCAACAACCAACATTGTTTTATCAATAGGCTTTAATACGATGTTTGCTGTATCAATCCATGCTGAATCTTGTACATCACCTTTATTATGTGTTACCCATGTACCAGATACTAAAGTTCCTTCTAAACCAAGTGTACTAACACCTGTAAGACCTGCATTAACAGTTACACCATCAACAACTTCTCTTGTATAATCAAGGCTAATTGCTGAATCTCCCATTGCACCATTTTTGTTAAAAAGGTCTGCATTACCTGCATCTGTTGTACCATAAAAAAGTTTAGCGTCTCCACCAATTTTAGCATCTCCTGCCATTGCTGATGTTAAAGCCAATGCTGTGATTAAGCTTAATTTTGTTAATTTCATTTTCATCCTTTGTAATAAGTTATATTTCAGTATAACAAAAAATATATAAAACAATCTTTATATATTGTTTATTTTTTAATCACGTTTTGCTTGTTACTAAAAGTAATAATATGAAGTTAACGTTGGATATGCTCTTTTATGCTCTCTTTTTCATTCAAAAGTATTCTCTTTTTGGGTTTATCCAATACCCCTGCAATCTCTATTTCTGCTTGTACAATTCCTTCGGGAACAGCATCACTGTATATATTTACAGCACACTGTTTAAAGTTTGGCTCAAACGATTTTGGGTCAAAGTCAGCAATGGTTACATTATTTATCATCTGTTCACTAAAGTGAAAAGGAACAAAGCAATCGCCCTCTCGTACCACTTCGGTTACTTTAACCATTAAATTTTCAACGCTTCCTCGGCTAGAGCCTATTTTTATTCTATCCCCACTTTTTACTTTTAATTTATCAGCATCTTTTGGATTTAACTCTACCCACGCTTCAGGTGCTAAATCATTTAAAAGCCCTATTGTTTTTGTTTTTGTTCGTGTATGCCACTGCTCAACCGTTCGCCCTGTATTTAGATTTAGTGGAAAGTCAGGATTACACGATTCACTCAACGGTTGCCAATCGACAGGAAGAAGTTTTGCCTTTCCATCATCAGTTTTACACTCAAACCCTTCGGTATAGAGGCGTTTTTTACCCTTTGGATATTGTTCATTACAAGGCCATTGGATTCCACCAAGCTCTTCTATCTTCTCGTAGCTCATTCCAGAATAGTCACAGAGTTGCCCTTCACTTACGCGTTTTATCTCTTCAAAAATATCACGACTTGTTTTAAAGTCTTTAAAGAGCAACTCATGTTTACCTTCAAAGTATTTTGAGAACTCTATAACAATATTTGCATCACTCATTGTCTTACCCAACGGCTCAACAGCTTTTCGTGCATAGTTACAACGACGCTCTGAATTAGTGTAGGTTCCCTCTTTTTCCGACCATGTAGCAGCCGAAAAAATCACGTCTGCTGCCTCTGCTGTTTCAGACATAAAAGCATCTTGAACCACCAAAATATCAAGCTTTTTCAAAGCTCTTCGTAGCTGTATCTGGTCAGGATAACTTACTAATGGATTGGTCGCAGTTACCCATAACGCTTTAATCTCTCCACGGTCAATGGCATCAATAATCTGAGGATAAGCATAACCACGTTTTGTAGGAATAAGCTCAGTGGGAACATTAATAATATCAGCAAAAATAGCTCGGTCACTATCACTATAATAGTTTCGATACCCAGGGATTGCCGAAGTAAATCCAAACTCACGCGTTCCCATAGCATTACATTGACCTGTAATAGAAAAAGGACTTGCACCCTCTTTTCCTAAATTTCCTGTAATCAATGCCAAGTTACAAATAGCCGACACCGTATCCGTACCAATAGAACTTTGGTTAACCCCCATTGTCCACGCAGACATCGCTTTGTCGGCTGTGGCATAGATTTTTGCCAAATTGTAAAGCTCTTTAACATCAATACCTGTAATATGTGCAACCTCTTGTGGTGGATAGTTTGCCATGATGTGCTTTTTAAAATCTAAGCCTCCAGAGGTTCGCTCTTTGATAAAGGTCTCATCTTCCCAACCCTGTTCAAAGATAATGTAACACAAACCATTCAGAAGTGCTAAATCTGAACGAGGAGCAAGAGGCACAAAAATATCTGCCATATTGGCTGTTTTAGAGTGACGAGGATCGACCACTATAATGATAGGCTTTTTTCCTGTTATCTTTTTATTCTTAGCAATATGCAGTTTAAGTATAGGATGATTATCGGCAATATTTGCTCCAATAAGCATAATCACATCAGCATGAGAGAAATCTTCATAAGAAGCAGGAGGACCATCCGAACCAAAACTCTGTTTATAGCCCATTACAGCTGATGCCATACACAGGGTAGTATTTCCATCATAATTATTGGTCTCTAAGCCAAGCTGTACAAACTTACCCAAGGTATAGAAATCTTCGGTTAAAAACTGCCCTGTAGAGATACACGCTACAGCACCTTTTCCATGCTCTGCTTGAATCGCTTTAAATTTCTCAGAAACATTTTTAAATGCCTCATCCCACTCAACAGCTTGGAGTTCCCCATTTTTACGAATCATTGGTGTGGTTACACGGTTATCCGAATCCACCATCTCATGCTCGGTTAATCCTTTTGGACAGAGTGTTCCTTTGCTTACAGGGTGTGCAGGGTCGCCTTTAGTATAAACAGGGCGACCATCTTTTACTCCAATATAAAGTCCACAACCAACACCACAATATCCACAAGTACTACGAACCCACTCATCTGGGGTTTTAAATTTAGAGATTTTACCAAAAAGGGCATCATCTCCCTTCTTGTATTTATCGGTTTTTATATCTACGCCTAGAAATTTTTTGAATTTTGCTAACATGCTGTACCCCTTGTGAGTATAATTGGCTTATTATAGTTAAAGTTTCAGCTAAGTGATTTCAATTTTTGTATGATTTTTGAGCAATAGACTATTTAATAAACTCTACTACCTCATCAAACGGCACTCTTTGCTGAGTTGACTGTTCATTGACTCTGTACCCAAAAGGAAGCAACATGGAAACTTGGTATTCCTTGGTGTCAAGTTCTAAAATCGCTTCTACTTTCTCTTTTTCAAACCCTTCTATAGGACAAGAATCTATTCCAATATATGCTCCTGCTGTCATCATGTTGGCTTGGGCAATATAGGTCTGTTTCGATGTCCAGTGATAGATGTTTTCATCAGAGCTAAGCGTTTGACTCAAATGTCGGCTGTAAAGCTCAATGTACCCATCTATCTGCTCTTGTGAGAGTGGTCGTCGAGCAAAACGTTTTGCAGGGATGCCTGAACGAGGTTTTACACTCTCAATACTTGCCAACAGAACCACTAAATGGGAACAAGAGGTAATTTGAACTTGATTCCAACACGCAGGGCGAAGTTTTTCTTTGAGTGCTTTATTGCTAATCACTAAAAATTTCCATCCCTCCATCCCAAAAGAGCTAGGAGAAGTTCTTCCTGCTTCTAAAATATAGTGCATCTCTTCATCACTAATTTTTTTAGTTTCATCAAATAGTTTACAGGCATGTCTAAATGCCATTGCTTTAGTAAAATTATTTATCATGTTTTTTCCTTTTTTTAATTAATTTTTAGATAAGTTGTGAGCCATAAATAATGGTAATTCCAAGAGTATAAGCCCCCAGTAAATAAACATTTCTAGGGTTTCCTGAAAGTTTTGGGGTTTTAATCTCTGATACATTTAAAATAGCAAGACCAACAGCACTAATATACAGAACTACAGAAAAAGCCCCATGAGTAAAAAGACCTTCAAATAAAAATACAAAAACCAAGATTAGACTGTTATTATCAAGAGCAAGTCCTGTATATTTTGTACCACCTGCTAGTCCATAAGTACTAAAATAACTCAAACGAATGGCTCCTGCTCCTAACATTATAAATGCTCCTATTAAATAGATAGGCTCAAAATTTCCATAACTCAAAAGCAAAATAGCAGGAGTTACGCCATAACTTACTATATCAATTACCACATCAAGTTGTCCACCAAATTTCGCATCATTAGCCGTTCTCCCCTTTAACCTTCTGGCAACCAATCCATCAGCCCAATCAAAAGCAACAGCCCAAACCATACCAATCATAGCAGCGGCATAAAGACCCATGAGACTAAAATAAATAGCTAAAAGAGTACATGCTAATCCAGAAAGTGATAAAAGATTTGGTAGGTCTTTAACATAAGATAAAATAGTGGGTTGTTGGTTTTCTACAGTTGTAGAGTTTTTGTTTGACATAAAAGTAAGTCCTTCGTGTATAAATAAGTGAATTTAGTCGAATAGTACCATTATGTGCCATCTATTTGGTATAAAAGGAGTATTGTGCCTCATATTCTTATTTAAAGGAGATTAAATTATGACTGTATATACCGTTGGTACTTTTGATTTGTTACATGTGGGGCATTTAGTTTTGTTGGAACATTGTAGAACATTGGGCAATACTTTGGTTGTAGGTGTTGCTTCTGATAAAGTAGTAAACTCCTATAAACCAAATGTTCCTGTTATTCCACTCAATCAGAGAATGGAAATGGTTAAAGCATTAACCTGCGTAGATGATGTACGAGCTTATAATGAACTTGAATACGTATCGGCTTGTAAAGAGTTGGATGTGGATATTTTTGTTATTGGAGAAGATTGGGGAGATAAGCCACATAATATTGCCGTGGAAGAGTACCTTAAATCAAAAGGGAAAAAAATAGTTCAAGTTACTTATAATGCACAAACTTCATCTACTCGAATAAAACAAAATGTGATTGCTCAAACTCAAAAAAGTAAATATAAGCAGAGTTAGCCAAATTAATTGATATTTTTTTTGAAAACGTTTAAAGTACTTTAAATACACGATTACTAGATGGTTCTTATGTTATCATTCTTAAAAAAAGGAAAATAATGATTCGTCTTATATTATTGATGGTACTTCTTATAAACATCTCTTATGCAAATTCAGAACGCTATTTTATTAAATTAGGAAGTTTTAAAAACTTAAACGGTTTGGAACGAAGTATTGAAAGACTTCCCCACAATTTGCGTTCACATGTCGTCATTATTCGGAAAAACTCTTGGTACATTCCTTTTGCCTATTACGTTTCAAACAAACGTAGTCTCTACCAACATGTTCCTAAATTCAAACATTATTTCCAAGATGCTCATATTACTCACTCTTCACGTATGGTACACTATCCTGTAGTTAAAAACTATACTCAAAAGCATAGAAAAATCATAAAAAGAGCAGTGCAAATTTCTCCTAGCCCTTCTTATAGAAGACAAATATTTATACCGACAGCACAACCTCGTTATCAAAATGTTGCCATTTCCGAAGAAGACAATACAAGAGAAGTACCTATAGCCGTATCTTTACCCACCCCTACATCAAAAAAAGTCAAAACTCAAAAACAGTATGACTATTTTACAAAAAGAATGTTAAGTGGTAAACACTATTACCTTGCCTATAAATCAACAAAAGAGAGTCCAAATCTCCTTATCAAAGTAAGTTTTAAAAACCATGTTGTCACGTATCAACCCATTATCGGTGATATGAAAATGACGGAAGCAAACTATTTGATAGAAAATAAGAGACTTTACATGTTTGCAAATAGCTTTACAAAAGATGGTTCCTATTCCAAACTAGAGGAACATCGTAAAAACCACTTTTTAGTTTCCAGTTGGATTAATGGGAAAAAGCTCAATACCCTACGTTACTATTATGATTTAAATGATGCCAAAGAGTATTTAAACTTAGAGACATCCAATGGACTCGCTAATGTCCTAGAAGAGGGAAGCTATGATGAATTTTTCTTAGATGATGAATATTAACATATTTTTCAACATTTTTAATTCTCTATTCGTTTCTTTATGTTGTTTACTGAAATCTAATATTGAAAAGCTTCTCAATTATTTCACATTTCCTCCACAAATTAATAAATTAATATAAAATATTAGTTTATTAATAAAAGAAAAATTTAATATTTTATATAATATGGTTATACAATCTTAAGGAGAAAAAATGAAAGGTTTAGTAAAACATCAAAAGATGATAGTAAAAATAGTAAGTTTGGTACTCTTTTTTCATACAGCACTGTTTGCCAATACCAGCTACAGTGAAAACAGCTATATCAATAGTGCTTACAACTGTAAGTATAGCCATCAATCAAGCTCTTCAATACTGCAACACAGCTCAAATGATATTGAGGTTTCTTTAAATTCATTTGGAAGTATGAGTGTTATTATTATGCTTATTTTAACATCTCTTTTAGGTGCTTTTTTTGTACGTGATGAGTTTTATGGGGTATTAGAGTAATCTTCAACGTATCCATCTTCTTCGATGGATAAGTCTTTTGTAAATCTATAATTTTCTCAATAGTTTAATAAGCAGATCAATAAATTATACATTTTTTTATAAATTTTACTAAACATTCCTAAACACCCCTTGTAAAAACGAAGACTCCACATCAGCTGAATCGGTTCTAAAGTTAACCAAATTCGGTAAAACAGTTCCCATCAATGCGTCATCCACCCCAAACCATTTTAGAGCAGGTGCTAACATCTGTTCTATAGAAGTTGTAGGGATAATTCTTGCTCTATCGGTATGTGCATTGACCCCATCAAGTGCTAAGTCGGTCATAACCTCTCCAAAAACTTGACCCCCATTAAAACTTCCATCTCCTGTTAACATAAAACTGTGTCCACCCCAGCCATGGTCGGTTCCATCTCCGTTATTTTTTAGGGTTCGTCCAAACTCTGATGTAGAAACAATTAAAACATTTTCAGCTATGCCCATCTCTTCTAAGGCTTTGTATAAATCTGAAATTCCTAAACTAACCGTTCTAAGATTTCGTGAATGTTGATGAACTTGGTCTGAATGTGAATCATACCCTGTTCCTCGAACATAAAATATCTGTCGGTTATGCCCTAAAGTCTCTTTACTTAACTTTATCATTTTTGCTGTTGCTTCTAACTGTTCAAAAAAGCGTTTAATTAATCCATGGTGGGTTAACATTCCTAATTTTTCTTTATGGTTATCATCATAAATAGTAAAAAGATTCTCTCCATAAGAGTTTTTAGTTGAAAAAGTTGAAAAGTCAGGTGCTGATGCCCATGCTGTACTTAAAAGCGTTGAGAGTTGAGCTGTGGTTTTGTTTTTAAGATTATAAAATCTATCAAAATGATTGCTGTTATTGGTATTATCATTAAATCGAATCAGTAAATTTTCTATTGTATCCCCACCATTAACACTGACATAGGAAGAGGGTCTACTTGTACCCATTGCCAAGGCAGAAGTACTTTCTCCAATAAGGGTTCGTTCTGGCCCTGCATAAGATATATTTAGACCTACTGCACCATTGACCTGCCAACTGTCTGCCAATCTTCCTGCCCATCCTGTGCTTCCTAATATGTCAGCTTCTGTAGTAGCAACGGCTAATCGTTGGTGGTTATGAGCAAATAGAAAAACTGGTAAATTAGCCGTACCATTATCAATCTGTGCTTTAGTGGTAGGCTCAACCAAAGTTCCAACATTTGATACTAAAGAGAGTACTCCTTTTTTATAGAGACTCGCCAGTTCAGGCATAAGCGAATTAATTCCTAAGCCTGTTGGTGTTGCTGTATTATTAGCAGTGGTAGTTGTATGATAGCTTCCTTTGGTATACATAAGAATATCATTACTTTCTGCTGTTGGCTCGGAAGCATCCACTTCATAATAAGGTTGAGCATTTCCTAAAGTAGCTGTAAAATGTCCATTGCTATCCACATTATAGTTGTTATCACTGTACAAATCGTTTAGAGAACTGGCTAGATTTGTTCGTATCTGTGCATATTGTGCATGTGCTGTACTTTCAGTAGGAGGAAACATATTCATCGCATCATTTCCACCATCTAAACTTACAAGAACAATGGCTTTATAGTCAGAAAAAGTCGAAGCAAAACTTGTGCTTGATAAAAGAGCCAATCCACCACTAAGTCGCATAAGTGGAGAGATACTCCCAGCTGTTAATGCCATGTTTTTTATAAAATCTCTTCTGTTCATCGTATTCTCCTTATTTTATAACCATATAAAGTGGCGAAGTACCTATGGCTCTAATGATTGTTCTTATGATTCTTTCTGCTTTCTGTACCTCGTCATGTAAAGTAATACTTTGTAAATGTGCCAATAGTTCGGTTTTATAATCACTTGGCATCTGCCCACCTATCATTCGATTGTAAAGATAATCAATCAGTTCTTTTGTGGCTTCTACACCGACTGTTCCTAATTCAGCTCTATGTCCTATTTCTGTAGAGTTTAAATTTATAAAATCTCCATTGGTGTCGCCATCAAGCTCTGTCTCAAAATACTCATAAACATCGGTTAAGTCCAGATAAAGATGTTTAAATCCACTACTCTTAGGATTATCATTATTCGTCCATTCTAACATTGTCGTTGCATGAGAAGGATTATAAGAACCAATAGTCAACAGACGATATTTTTCATAGTTAAGAAGTGTATAGTACATTCTACTAAAGCCTATTACAGCATTGTTTGTACGAATCTCCATCTCAGGAGAAACAAGATTGTTTGAGGCGAAATAAGCATCACTTGGTACAAATTCAGGGCTATAAAAATTAAATACTGAATCTGCCATTAGAGCTGATTGAGGATAAAATTGTACAATAGGACTAAACCAATAGGTATTTTCAAATCTAGAAGTAATATTAGGGCTACTATACGGAGAAAAAGTAAAAAATGGTAAAGGTTTTACATGAAAAGTACTTAAAAGATGGGTTGTCCCAATGACAAACTCTTCTACCTTTCCAAAGTTAGCAACTTGATTGATTCCTCTAGCTTCAGGATCTGTTAAGATGGCTCGAACGGTTGCTTTTAAATCTCCTTTGATTCCATTGCCATTATCATTAAAAATGGTAGCTACACGTTGGACATAAGCAGGAGTTGGATTTGAGGTCACCATTCTCATGATTAAATGCTTAGATACCAAAGGAGCCATATTTGGATTTGCCATTAAAATATCTATAACCCTATCAATATCAGCTTCTCCATCTAATCCAGCAGGAATACTTTGACCCAAAACAGTTTTAGCTGTAAAATCATGATATTCTGCTGTAAATTTTACAGGAACAACCAAGGAGTGTGCATAATAACTGGTACTACCATAACCTGTATGCCAAAAACCGACATCTCCTCTAACTTTGCGTGATTGCCAATCCCAGCCTGTAAAAACTTTTGCCAGTTCAGAAACATCATCTTGAGTATAAGTAGGAATAGGATTACCCCCTGCACCTATTCTCTTTGTTCCATCTAAATTTAATTCATAAAGCCCAATGGTAAAGAGTTGCATTAACTCTCTGGCATAATTTTCATCAGGAGCTGTTCCTGTGACATTATTCTCTTTTGAACTCCCTATAAAAGTTAAATAATAAGGCATAGCAGGAGAAAGAGTGACCTCTTTAAGTAAGTCACGATAGTTCCCAAATGCATGTTTTGCTAAAATATCATAATAGTGTGCCAAACCCTCTCCTCTCATATTTAATGCTCCACCAGCAGGAGAATCTTTTGAAACAACCAAGAGTTGACTTAAAGCATAAGTAACTCTTTGTCTCAGTTGGTCACTGTTTTCCAATGCTTTTTGCCACCAAATAGATTTGGAAAATATCTGAAAACGACTTGGGTCTGGATACTCTTCAAGATTGTTATATGGGTCGCTAATAATCGACTCTGGATAATGTGAAGCATCTGTTTGATGTAAAAACCTTAAAAGACTCTCTAGGTAACCATATTTAGTATCTGTTGTATTGTCTAAGTCTCCAACACTATTAAGTTGCATATCAATCCATGCTTCATAACCATTCTCCATAATATAAGAGATGTTACTTTCATTCGATACGAATGATGCTTGTCTTAGGAGTTTTAGGGCATCAGTTCGGCTAACAGTAACATTTGCATCTGATGTAACATTAACAGTTCGTATTACTTGTACAGCACTATTTCCACTAGAGTCATTAACATCGTAAGTAATGGTATAGACTCCTGTTGTATTTACATCAACAGAGCTATTTATAACAATATTTGCACTAATATTTCCATCTATATTATCAAAAGCTGTTGCTCCTGCCTCCGTATATACAGTTCCTTGAATTAACGTTATATTGGATTCTCCAATTAACGTAATAATAGGTTTGGTAGTGTCAGGAGTCACAACAACAGGTTGGGGATTTACCGTAACTGTTCGTATCACTTGAACAGCACTATTTCCAGCACTATCACTCACATTATAAGTAATGCTATAGTTACCAACACTATTAGTATTAACACTATTGACCACCGTAATAGAAGAGGTTAAATCGCCATCAACATCATCAAGAGCTGTTGCTCCTGCATCGTTATAGACGCTACCTTGTAATAACGTTATGGTTGGGCTTCCACTTAACGTAATAATAGGCTTTGTTGTATCAATAGGAGTACCTGTGCCATTTCCTGTACCTGTATCTATTCCTGATCCCGTTCCTGTGCCATTTCCTGTACCTGTATCGGTTCCTGCTCCCGTTCCTGTGCCATCTCCTGTACCTGTATCAGTTCCTGCTCCTGTTCCTGTGCTATCTCCTGTACCTGTATCGGTTCCTGCTCCCGTTCCTGTGCCTGTATCTGTTCCTGCATCGGTACCGTCTTCTGTACCTGTCTCCGTTCCTGCATCCGTACCATCTTCTGTACCTGTCTCTGTTCCTGCATCGGTACTATCTTCTGTGCCTGTGTCCGTTCCTATAGCTGTGTCAAGAGTACTCTCTCCCTCTTGAATCGCATCACTTAAGGCATTATCCGTTAATGTTCCCTCTTGACCTTTCCAAAATTCATTAATACTGACAACTATTTTTTTAGTCTCTGCTTTTACCTCTGCTACTAAATTTGACTCAAAGAGTTGACTATCATCCATTGCTGTATCTAAAGCTTCAAGAAGGGCTTCATCTTGATTCTTTAAAGCATCTTTTTTAAGCTTTTTTAGCTCTCTCCCTAAGCTTCTGTAGGATTTTAAAATAGATTTCTTTAAATCTCTTGCATCCTCCTTCATTGCTTTCTTCATCGCTTTTGCTGATTTATGTAATTGAAGAGATTGGCTTAACAGACTATTATCGCCCTCTTTTGCCAATTGAATAGGGTTCTTATCTAAGATACTCTCATCCAATCCAAACAGTTCGGCTAAATTCTTCTTTATTTCTGCAATTCTTTCAGCCAATGCAGTAAGCGTTGAAGGGTCTGTTTTTCTAAAACTCTTTGAGGTTTCAGTACTAATCTCTTCTTCTAAACTTTGTGCAATCAATGTAGTAAAGGGAGTAATATTAACGTAATCTTTGCCTTCTAAAATAGACATAAGATAATCTTCAAACACTTCATCCGTTCGTATATCTTTTCCACCATACGCCACTAAAGGTGCTGTTTGATTCAGATAATTCTCATGCTTTTGATTTTCTATACTTAATACTAAGGTATACGTACCATCAGCTTTCGTAAGCGTATTGGGTTCTGTAGAATCAAATTCACTGTCTTTATTTAAATCTAAAAAAACAACAGCTCCTGCAATCTCTCCATCAATTACTTGTCCACTTATGGTTATAATATCATCCGTTTCCGTGATGGTAGC
>Ga0256826_1000251_pt1 | contig 31038 bp, 28 predicted proteins | sample CV79metaG_FD_185975 | JGI IMG/M metagenome (GOLD analysis project Ga0256826, IMG submission 185975) | Hydrothermal vent microbial communities from East Pacific Rise, Pacific Ocean - CV79 | ecosystem: Environmental > Aquatic > Marine > Hydrothermal vents | place: Pacific Ocean: East Pacific Rise...
ATGATTTTTGGTGTTGCAGGACTTGGAATCTTCGGGGTGATTATGGTTTCTGTTTTGGAGAGAATACGTGAGTTTGGTGTCATGCTGGCCATTGGCACAAGTTTTAATCAGGTTCGGATAATTATCCTGGCGGAATCGTTATTTATGGGCTTGAGCGGTTTTGTCGCAGGATCAATTTGTGGTGGTCTGAGTTTGTTGTATTTTAATAAATATGGTCTTGATCTCACAGTGTTCAGCGATGCTTTCAGTGAGTTTGGCATGGACGCAGTGACCTACGCAGTCATCAGGCCGGAGTACTTTAGCACAGCTTTTGCCGCCGTTATTCTGGCAACATTACTCAGTACCTGGTTTCCGTTACGACTCTTGAAAAAGGCACGGCCAATAGAGGTTATTCATGAATGAATTTCTAGAAATAAAACAGGTCGGAAAGCACTTTTATCCGGACAAAGAAGTTGAAGTCGTTGCCCTTCATGATATTACTCTTGAAATCCATAAAGGAGAGTTTGTTGTTTTTTCCGGTCCATCCGGGAGCGGAAAAACAACTCTTTTGAATTGTATTGGCGGATTGGATTTGCCAACCCGTGGAACCGTCACTTTGGATGGGATACAATTAACCGGGCTGTCTGAAAAACGGCTTTCCATAATCAGGCGTGATCATATCGGTTTTGTCTTCCAGGCCTACAATCTACTTCCCGTTCTTACCGCGATGGAGAATATCGAATATGTGATGAGACTTCAGGGGGTGAGCGGGGAACGATGTGCAAAACGCTGCCTGGAGGTTGCCGGGAAACTGGGAATTGAAACATTATTAAATAAATTGCCTCATCAGCTGAGTGGCGGGCAGCAGCAGCGTGTGGCAGTTGCTAGAGCAGTGGCTTCAACTCCAAAATTGATTCTGGCCGATGAACCCACTGCCAATCTCGATTCAAAATCCGCATCAGCATTGATTGATATGATGCAGAAGTTGAATGAAGAGGAGGGTGTCACCATCCTCTTTTCCTCACATGATCCCATGGTAATAGAAAAAGCCAGGCATTCCATAATCCTTAAAGATGGCAGAATACTCTCAGATAGTAAGCAATGTTCGGTCTGAAATATCGGTTTGGAAAAAATGGCCTGAGCCGTATCCTGGCAGCCTCTTTTATGGGCTTTATGCCGGGCTTATCTTTTGAAAACACTAATATTCCAGGTTATGATGAGCTGTATCAGTTCTTTGATCATAATCGATTGCGAGCAGAGTTAACTGTTGAGCATAGCAATTATACTGATTTTAGCGCAAAGATAGTGGTGGATAATGAAACGCTATACAGGGAAGAGCCGGGCAGCGTAACGAGTAAATTTTTCCTTTACCGTGCCTATCTGCAGTATAGTGGCTCCAGACATTTCTGGATTGTGGGAAAGCAGAGAATTCCCCTTGGGGTTGGGCACTTCTGGAATCCTATTGATGTGTTTAATCCTATCAATATAGAAAGTATAGAACCCGACGAACGACCTGGCACAGAGACGATTCGTTATGAATATGCTTTGAGTGATCTCTCAAATATTGATATAAATATTGCAAAGGGAAAGGGGGCAGTGCGTATAAAGGGATATCTCGAATTCGCTGACATCGCATTGATCGGACTGTGGGACGAAGAGAATGATCAGGATATCATCGGTTGGGAAGTGGAAGGAGAACTTGGTAGCACCGGCATTGAATTACGCAGTGAAGGGGGAAACTTTCACAACCGGAAATCAGGGCAGCGTTATACTGATTTTATTATCGGGGCGGAATATGGCTTTGCCGGTTCGCTTGTTCTTACCGGAGAATATCACTCTATGGGTGAAACAGGTCGTGATGAAATTGGCATTTCAGCAAATTTTCAGCCGGGGATGCTCTGGATCTGCTCTTTACTCAATGTTACGGAATTTGAGGGTGGCTCCGGATTTGTTGGACCTGCTGTGGAATACAGCCTCAGTGATGAAATGACACTTAGAGGTGGAGCCTTTTTATATTATGGTGCAGACAATGACTATTATGGCCATGGTTCTGACCGGTATTATCTGCGTTGGTTTGTTCATTTTTGAAGGTGTCGTAAAAACTCTTCATCTTCTTCGTCACTACAAATTTGCTGTCGTTACGACGTACTTAAGTACGCCTCATTCCATCAAATTTGTGTTCCTCGAATAGGAAGTTTTTTACTTAGCCATCTACAAATTTACTTTTTACAAGTTTGTCATTTTTGACAAGTCCCAAGAAATTGAAACTCTATGAATATTATATTGTTTGAAGAAGGCGAACTGCGTAACAACAGTCTCCTGTTGACAGATCATCGAGCGAAGCATGTAGTAAAAGTACTGCGGAGCAAGATCGAAGATATTCTCCGGGTAGGCATACTTGGTGGAGCCATGGGGACGGCGGTGGTTGCAAATATTCACCGGAAGTATCCATTTGCCGTGGAGTTAAGCGTCAACTTGACGGATATTCCTGATCCAGCTCCCGCCATAGATTTGCTGCTGGCGCTCCCTCGGCCAATCATGCTGAAACGAATTCTCAGCCAGGTTACAGCACTTGGTGTCGGCCAAATTTTTATAATCAACGCCAGCAGGGTTGAGAAAAGTTTCTGGGAAGCAGGAATCCTGGAACCGGAAGAGTACCGGCCGCATCTGATCCACGGGTTGGAGCAGGCCGTTGATACAATTATTCCTGCTCTCCATATAAGACGCCATTTTCGTCATTTTGTTGAAGATGAACTGCCTGCTATGGCGAAAAATTATGCGCATTTTTTATTGGCTCATCCTGGTGGTACCCGACCTCTTGCTACATGTATGCAAAATCGTAGAGGATCCGTGCTCTATGCAATTGGCCCGGAAGGAGGATGGGTAGATTCTGAGGTGGAAACATTTATGCGGGTCGGGATGGAATCTTTTTCCATTGGATCCAGGATCTTGAAAGTTGATACCGCTGTAATTGCCATACACAGTAGAATTGCACAGGAGTTGGAGCGGATTTGATATTCTTCTGAATTTACACTCGTATACTGTATGTGTTATAGCCAATGCTCGTCTTGGCGTGAATCGGCGCTCAAGAGAGTTGTCCCCTCTGCTTACTCCGGAAGAACTGGCTGATCTTTTGAAATAACAGTGCTTGTTGCACAAGCTTTCTTTCGTTTTATCCGCATTATTATCCCTTCCGTTGCATAGATCACCAGTCCAAACCATACAAGGCCAAAACCTGCCATCTGCTGTTCTGGAAAAATTTCCTTAAAAACAAAAATTCCAATACAGAGTTGTATTGTCGGCGCCAGGTACTGGACAATACCAAGAGTGGCAAGTGGTATTCTCTGTGCGGCATATCCAAAGAGAAGCAGGGGGAGTGATGTTACTATCCCGGTTCCCGCAAGAAGCAGACGTCCTGTCATATCCTGCTGCATAAAATCTGAAGTACCTTGTGAGGCAAGATAGACCAGGATTAAGAAGGCAGGCACCGAAAGCAGAGCTGTTTCCAGGCAGAGCCCTTCAAGAGAGGGAAGCGGAGTTATTTTACGCAGCAGGCCGTAAAAACTAAAGCTAAAGGCCAGAATAAGCGCGATCCAGGGGAAATTCCCATAAAAGAAAGTAAGATAACAGACCCCTGAAAATGCAAAAAACACAGCAAGCCACTGGCCGGAACGGAGCTTCTCCTGGAGAAAGATCAAGCCCAGGAGAATATTAACAAGCGGGTTGATGAAATAACCAAGGCTTGCCTCAACGATATAACCACTGTTCACCGCCCATATATAAGTCAGCCAGTTAATGGTAATAAGGATGGATGTCAACAGGAAGGGTAGAATGATTCTCTTGTTTGCAAGTGTTCTACGCAGTTTACCAGCTTTTCCACTTACAATAAGAAGCGTCATTGTTGCCAGGACAGACCACACAATCCGGTGACATAGAATTTCCAGAGGAATTGCCGGTGCCAGAATTTTAAGATAAAGTGGGAGACCTCCCCAGATTGTGAATGCCGCAAATGCAGTAAGAAGACCTTTATTACTTTCCTGCATTGTACCGTTCCTATTGGTGTGCATAGTACTTCACTTCGACATTCTCCTTATCCGGAGGGAGGAGGAGGCCAAATATAAACACCATCAACCTGTGGAGGAAGAATCCCGGGCTGAGGTGCCTCCATAAGCGGTGCAACATCTTCTCTATCACACCAGTCATGATTTCGACTACCACCAGAATATTTCACCGCCAGCTCTTCAGTCAGGAGGAGTGTCGCCAGGTCTTCCCCGTCAAATTCAACACCAGCCAGTATTCTGAAATATTTGCCCCTCCCGATGTGATGAAGATTGATGACAGTAGCATCTTTCAGCAGGGAATGAACTCTCTTTTTTGCACGCAATGCCTTTTCTTTTTCCGCAGCACATTTCGATTTGTGCAGTTCCGGTGTGTCTATTCCCCGCACCCGGATAACCATATTCTTCCCCACAATTGAGGGGGTGTCAGGGATGTCAAATGTTATTGAATCCCCATCGAAATTCTTTATGTAGCGTACGTTTAAAAAGCTTTTGAAACTTGTTTCGGCAGAAATAGCAGGATCAATAATGAAAAAGGTGAAGAGAATAAAGGTGAGAAGCGGGGGGAAAATAGCTTGAGAGTTCACCAGTAATAGACCAATTCGAGTTTGATAAAGTCATCCTTTGCCATGGCAAAAGCGGGGTCATGATAATCCATATCCAGGAAAAATGAAGACTCAAGGTTTAGTCGTACAGCGTCACCAATGCGGCGACTGGCTTCAAGAGCGATGATGGTTGACCCATTGTCAAGGTCTCGTATTATACCAAAGAGCAGGCTTGAATCCGCCATGTCGTTTACAGTAAGTCGCACTCCCCCCATAATATCATTTTCATACACCGTCGGCAGCCAGCCATCATCACGGTCATCAAAAACATATTCACCGATAAGTCCAACATCTATCATTGTATCAACGATGCCCGTGAATGTATATTCAAAACCTAATGTTGTGGCAAGGTATGATCTGCTCTGCCCGCTGCGGTAATATGCCTCTGCCTTCAGAAGCCATTCTCCGGCTATCAGCTGAATGTCGAGTCCTGTCTGGTCGATCTGCTGGTAATAGGGGAAGAGGTAAAGATTGTTTTTTGAATCACGTGCTGCCAGTAATGCAGGGTCGCGAGCAGTTCCGCGAAAGTAAGAAAACCCGATATCCGCATTTGCAAGATTGGTAGAGACGCGGCAGGCAATATCCAGATGCTGTGCCTCACTGCTGCTTTCATATTTTGTCTTATCTCTGTTTACTGGAAGCGGTGGGCGAAATCGACCATTAGTGCCAGCAAATGTCCGCTCACGAAACCAGGGCAGGGCAAATGCTTCTATAACACCCCAATCATAGGGAACCGTGAGGTGGATCATGGGTTGCCCCAGTTTCTCTTCACCATCGAGTGCGTCGACCTGATCGGTCTGGTTAATAATATTCACTAAATGGACAAATTCTGTCGCTCCCCAGAACACCCGTCCAAAACCTGCTGTGAGTTCGTAGTTGTCAGTATAGTAAAGTAATTCAGCAAGGCGCAGATCACCATGACTCCGTTTGTTGTCCTGGCTGTCCTGACGGTAGAAACCTGTAAGGGTAAAAGTTAAATTACTGAGGAATTCGTGGTAAATCTCAATATTTGCGGCCATGGAGACGGATTGTTTTTCCTGATCATCCCAGGCACCATCACTGAAAAAGAGAAATCCTTCAAGGGAGATATCGCCACGCAGTTCAGTCGCCTGAACTGTATCGCAGAACGGGTTATTCAGGGAACAGCATAGAATAATGGCGAATACAATAGTAAAAACGTATTTCCACTGCCGGGTTTTACTTTCAGGCATCTTCGTTTTTTCTGTCTCTTATCGTATACGCTTTAAACTGGTTGAGTTGAAATCTTTGTTTGTGAGACCTGTGTTGAACGTATAATCTGTCCACCCTAAAGTAGTTGATTTTCCAGTCTGGTGATTAAGCATGTCCATGGAATCCGCCCGCCAGTGTTTGCCAACATATTGCTGGTATGTTCCAACAGTCAGGGTCTTCAGTAAGCTTTTTTTGCGATCGTAGAATTCAACTTTTCGTAAACGATACTCATCAGTATCCAGCCAGCTGATCCGTTTTGTGTAACCTGAATTTTTTCTATCAACGGGATAGGATTCGCCGACAAAACAGAGTGTTCCATTGTACTCTTCTTCACGAAGATGTTTGTAGGTATATTTTTCCACTTCCTGGCTGGCAATATCTTCATAGGCAAATTCGCTGCCCATAAACGATCCTGATTTGTTGCGGGAGTTGATACGTTTGACTCGTTTTAAGGCAGGCAGATACAGCCACTGTTCATCATCCCCAACCTTATGTGAAAAACTTAAAAATGCAGTGCCTTTTACGTCTCTTGGGGTATCAAAGATAGAGAGACTCTTGTCTCCGTCATCTTTTATTTCCAGGGTTCTGGTTCGAATGAGGCGAGTGGATGTTTTCCCTTGCTTGTTGCGTAAGGTCATTGTCATATTCGCGGTGTAGTCACCAAATCCGTCATGGCGAAGAGCCGCTTCCAGGGCAATACGTAAGCCTGCTTCCTCGGCGGTTTCAGCATTTGCTGAAGGAGTGAATAAACAAAGGGATAGAGAGAATAGAGCTGTTGAAAAATATAAACGACTCATAAAAGAAGTGGAAATCATTGAGAACCCTCAAGTTGAATAAGCAGTGTGGGAAGAAAGAAAAAATCAAGAAGCAGTGCAAAAACAATAGTCAGTGCAGTCATGGCACCCATATGGGCATTAATTTGAAATCCGGAAAAGGCAAGAACCGTAAATCCACCCACCAGGGCAAGGGTCGTCACCCAGATTGCAGAGCCAACAGTATTAAAGGCATAGCGCACGGCATCTTCTGAATTCATGCCGTGTTCTTTTCTGCCACGTTGATATTTTGAAAGAAAATGCACTGTATCATCAACCACAATACCAAGTGTCATGGCAATCATAACGGATACGGCAAGACCAACTTGTCCTACTACCAGTCCCCAGACGCCGAATGCCATAAAGGCAGGAGCGAGATTTGGCAGGAGTGAGAGTATACCAAGCTTAAAATCTCTTAACGCCGCAATCATGATCAAGGAAATAAGGATCAGGGCAATTACAGAGCCTTTCAGCATGGAGCGTATATTACGCTCGGAAATATAGGAAAATATAATGGAAAGACCGGAACCGTAAGTATTCATGGCAGGAGAATGTTCCTGCAGCCAGGCACGTCCCCTTCGTTCGAGATCAAGAACCGCCGCTGTGCCAATGTTTGGGGTGGAAACGGTCATTCTGGTGGCTGATTTGTCAACATTAATACGGTTGTTGAGGTCGAGTCCAAAAGGCAGGTTCATCTCGTACAGTAACAGATATTGTGCAGCCAGATCTCTCTTGTCGGGAAGTTTGTAATAGGCAGGATCATCACCATGCATATTTTTATTCAACCGTTTCATAATATCAGTAATTGAATAGACATGGCGTACTTCCGGCTGCCTCCGAAACCAGTTGGCAAAATTTTCCACAGTTCGTAAATATTCAGGAGAATTGATTCCTCCCTCTTCGCCTGAATCAAGATCCCAGTCGATGATTTCAAGTCCTGCCAGATGTTCTGCTGAGATATCAGAAGCGATACGAAAGGCATAACTGTGATCAAAATATTTAATAAATTCATCGTTGAGATGGATTCTGGCAATACCACTGCTGGTGGCAAAAATCAGTATCAGCATTGTCCAGAAAATCGGAGTACGACGTCTTATGACAAATTCGGCTAATAGCGTAAAAGGGCGAAAGGATGAGGCGTTGCTCTCTTTTTTAACCTTTATGGGCAGGATGGCTATAAGGGCAGGCATAAAAAAGACAGAGTAAATAAATGCTGCCATCACTCCCATAGCTACAATATTGCCAAGATCTCTAAAGGGAGGGGCATCGGAGAAGTTCATTGTCATAAAGCCAATGGCGGTGGAGACACTGGTGATAAGAACGGGCTGTAAATTCACCCGTATGGATTCACGGATACTGTCATGCTTTGATTTGTCGCTTCGCATCTGGTGAAAGGCGGTAACCAGGATATGAATGGAATCTGCCACCGCAAGGGTAAGGATAATCACAGGTGCATTAGCAGAAGCAGGGGTCAGTACAATGCCAAACCATCCGGCAAGTCCAAGGCCGGTAATGGTTGAAAGCACAATAACCGAAAGGGTAGCAATGGTTGCAAAAACAGAGCGGAGTGAAAAGAGTATCAGCAGGAGTAGGAAGGCAAACATAACGGGGATAAGGGCAGACATATCACGTTTGGGTGCCTCACCAAAAGCGGTATCTATCATCACCCCGCCAGTGAGATAAATATCAAGAGACGGGTATTTTTCTTTTGTCAGTTGCTGCAGATCAAGGGCGGCTTTATTCACCTTTTCGATATCGTAGGTATCGTCTTCGGGTTTGATGATGTTTATATTAATCGCAGTGACTGTACCTGCTGGATCAATGAGAGAGTGCCTGAGCATTGGTTCTGCAAGGGCGATGGCTTTAATCTCTGCAATTTTGGCAATGTCGAGTTTGTCGGCATCACGAACTAGATCTGCAACCAACAAATCATCTTCCAGGGCAATGGTGTGCTGGTAGTTACTAAGCGAATCAACACGACTGGAAAAGGGGATTTTCCACGCTTCCTCAGTGAGAAATTCTATGGCTGCCAGTGTTTCCTTTGTGAAAATTTTGCCGGATTTCGGTATTATAATATAGAGAACATTTTCAACCTTGGTGTAGGTATTTTCCAGTTCTTCAAGAGCCTGTAGTTGCGGATTCTCCTTCGAAAAAAACATGCGTGAATCGTTGGAAAAGGTAAGCAGTCGCATGCCGCTTGCGGCAGTAAAGGTAAAAAGTAGCAGTGCCGGAACCAAAATCCATCGATATTTGACCACATGGTAGGCAATCCATGATTCAATTTTTTTCATGCTCAATTTTCTATTAGAGTAGAATATAAACAGTATTTGTACAGGATTTTTGAAGATCGGAAAAATAAGTGAATAAAAAAAAATTAAAATTCACTATTCAGCGTTGATACTGACTGCTTTTAAAACGGAACAGAACCATGAAAAGCAGTTTTGTACACAGCAATAACATCTTCAAGGTTTGGCTGACGCGGATTATTCTCGACTGGTCTGGTCACGGTCAACGCAATCTCAGCCATTTCCGGAATTTTATCAAAAGGGATACCCAGATCTTCTAAAGTCACGGGGATACCAACGTCGTTGTTTAAATCAAACAGTGCCCTGACACATAGTGAGGCTGCTTCACGCAGTGTCAGATCATCAGTGTTCTCGCCAAGAACCTGTGCCAGAATGGCAAATTTTTCCATATTTCCAATCAGATTATATTCAATCACATAGGGAAGTAATACGGCATTGGCAAGACCGTGAGGAATACCAAACATACCTCCCATGGGATAGGCCATGGCATGGACAAGACCAACGCCGGCAATTGCTAGTGCTTTACCGCCAAGGAGAGAACCCATCAGCATGGCTGAGCGGGCTTTTATATTGTTGCCGTTTGCATAGGCTGCCGGGAGATTTTCTGCAATAAGACCGATTGCTTCAAGCGAGTACATTTCTGATATTTGATGTGCCTGAGTTGAGGTGTAGGCCTCAAGTGCATGGGTGAGGGCATCGATTCCGGTAAATGCTGTTACCTGGGGTGGCAGGCTTATGGTAAGTTCAGGGTCAAGAATGGCGGCGTCAGGATACAGAGGATCTCCATTCATCCCTCCTTTTGAACCTGTCTTTTCGTTGATAAATACGGCGGTAAATGTTACTTCTGCGCCCGTTCCTGAAGATGTGGGAACCATGATCTTGGGTACGCCGGGTTTTTTGATTAAACCAAGACCGAGATAGTCAACTGCTTTTCCACCATTGGTCAGCAGTATGGCAATGGCTTTGGCAACATCCATTGCAGATCCGCCACCCACCCCAACCACACAGTCACAGCCTGCTTTTTTTGCAATTTTTTTCCCTTTGTCGGCCAGTTTAAATCCGGGTTCAGGGTCAATTTCGTCGTAAAGAGTGAAAGGGATTTTTGCCTTCTTTAAGGGGGCAGTAATTTGGGGAATTAAGCCGGCTTTAACCAGGCCGGGATCGACAACAAGAAAAACATTGGTTCCATTAAAATCTTTGACGGTTTTTGCAAGATCTGCGATGCTGCCTGCACCAAATTGAATTCTTGTGGGTTGGGTTACGGTAAAAGATTGTGGTTGAGTCATGGCTGTTATCACCTGGGTAATTAATGAATGTTAAATTTTTGTGCAACGAGTAGTCTATGACAGTAATGTCCGGTCAGGAATTTGCAAGAGGGTTTTGAGGGTACCTTCTTCCGCTTTTAACTGCAACTTTCTTGATTTTTATAATGCGAGATTCTCGCAAAGACTTATAAAAATCAAATACGAAAATGTTAAGAAAATACTACGAAATTTGCAAGACGACGCTTCAGGAGGTAACCCCAAAACCCGTACTAAATGTATTGCAATTTTCTAACCTGACACGACTGAGTCTATGATAGCAATTAAAACGAAAAATAAAAGATTAAAAAAATATAGAGTGAATTGTAATGGCAAATAGCGAAAAGAAGATAATCCTTGCGAATCCAAGGGGGTTTTGTGCAGGTGTAAAACGAGCGATTTCCACCGTCAAGTTAGCAGTTGAAGAGTATGGTGCTCCAATTTTTGTACTTCATGAAATAGTACACAATAAGCATGTAGTTCGGGAACTGGAACAGGTGGGAGTGATTTTTGTCAATGATCTGGTGGATGTACCGCGTAATGCAATTTGTATATTTAGTGCTCATGGTGTTTCCGTGGCGACTGAAATGCGAGCGAATAGTTTAGGACTGCGAACCATTAATGCCACTTGTCCACTGGTAAGTTCTGTGCACACCATGGTAGAAAAATATCATGCTGGCGGCTACGACGTCTTAATCATCGGCCATCACAATCATCCGGAAGTGGAAGGAACAGCGGGCAGGGTTGGAGAATTTGTGACCGTTGTGGCCTCAGAAGAAGAGGCTCGCGAGGTGCAGGTTCGAGATGTATCACGTGTTGTGTATGTTACGCAGACAACTCTCAGCCAGGATGATATTGCCGGGATACGTTCTATTCTTGTGCGGAGGTTCCCGCAAATTAAAGGATCAGCATCCAATATTTGCTATGCCACGCTTAATCGTCAGCGGGCAATGCAGGAGCTTGCTCAAGATTGTGATATGTTGCTTGTGGTAGGCTCTAAAAACAGTTCAAACTCCAACAGGCTGCGTGAGGTTGGTAGACGTGCGGGGATGGAAGGGTACCTTATTGATGATGAGACAGATATCGATATGAAGTGGCTTGGGACAGTGAAAACTGTGTGTATTACCGCTGGTGCTTCTGCTCCTGAACGTCTGGTTCAGGGAGTAATACAATTTTTACAGAAAAAAGGTTTTACCACCTTTGAGGAAATGAGCGGTAAGGAGGAAAAAGTCGTTTTCGAACCGGCAATGCTTGTATAAAGGCAATTAACAAATACGAAGTTTCACAAACTCCAGGGAATATCGAATACACTTCAATATTCGACATTCCCTGTTTGACATTTTTTTATTTGTATCCTTTCAAAGTATCAAAATAATCAGGTAAGGCCAGAGAAATCTCAGGAATATATGTTACAAGTCCAAGGAAGACTAAAAGTATCATCATCCATGGGAAGGCTGCTTTCAGCACCCATACCAGGTTGTGGCCGGTAATTCCTGCCGTCACAAATAAGTTTAGTCCAACCGGCGGCGTGACCATGCCAATTTCCATATTTACGACCATTATAATACCCAGATGAATGGGGTCTATTCCAAGTTGTACGGCAATGGGAAGCAGGATAGGTGCCATAATCAGTAGTACAGCTGATGGCTCCATAAAATCGCCACCAAGAATAAGCAGGACATTTACAACCAGCAGGAATGCCCATGGTGAGAGTCCCCAGCCGGTGATCGTTTCAGCGATTAAATGGGGGATACGCTCGGTTGTGAGAACGTGGGCAAAGAGCATGGCATTGGCAATGATAAAGAGGAGCATGATGGATACCTTTGCCGCATCCATAATGGTTTTGTTAATTTCTTTATCCGTAACGCATTTGGGCATTGCCATCAGTGACTGCCTGGTATTTCTAAATAGCATGGATCCAATAGATTCATTTTTCATGCGTAAGGGGATTTCTTTCAAAGGACCCATATCCCGGTAACCGAATACTGCAATTCCAAAGGCATATACAGCCGATACTGCAGCGGCTTCAGTGGGGCTGGCAATACCTCCATAGATGGAACCTAAAACAATAACGATGAGCATCAGGCCGCCAGATGCAGTAAATCCAGCGTGGAACAGCTCGCCAAAGCCTTTCCATGGAGATTTCGGCAGGTTTTTATAACAGGCCGCAATGTAGATACCGGCCATCAGCATCAGTCCCATAATAAGACCTGGCACCATACCAGCCATAAAGAGCCTTGAAACAGATACCTCAGTGGCCGCAGCATAGACAAGCATAACGATAGACGGTGGAATCAGAATACCCAATGTTCCGGCATTGGCAATGACTCCTGCCGCAAAAGATTCGGGATATCCTGATTTAACCATTCCTACAATTACAATACTTCCGATGGCCGCAACTGTAGCAGGAGAAGAGCCGGAAACCGCTGCAAAAAGCATACAGGCCATAACCGATGCCATGGCCATACCACCCCTGATCGGGCCAACTATGGCAAGAGCAAAACGGATTATCCGTTTTGCAACTCCTCCAGTGGACAAAAAGGAGGATGATAAGATAAAGAAAGGGATGGCAAGCAGGGTGTAATGTTCTGAAAGTGCTTCAAATAATTTTAGCGCCATGGAGGCAACTGAATCGTCAGAAAACAAAAGAATAGTGGTGACACTGGAAAAGCCAAGGGCAATCGCAATGGGCATACCAATAATCATACTGCCAAACAGCAGGAAAAAAAGCGTTGCGATGGTCATTATACCTCGTCCTCCGAAACCGATAGTTTTTGGGCGAGTTTAAGTGATTCTTCCGCTTCGTCAATGTGATGGAAGCCACTGGCTTTTCCGGTGATGATATGAAAGAACAGCTGGATCAGCCGTATGGAGAAAAGAGCCATGCCAAAAATTAAAATAGATTGCGGCATCCATAATGGCAGGAGAGGATCTTCCATGTCTATCTGCCAGGCCTGAATTATACTGTCAGGCAGACTATTGACAAGCCACATGGGGAATCGCAAATCCTCAACGCTGATACCAATGGAATAGACTTTGCTCAGATATATCCACGATCCATAAATAAAAAGAAAACAGTAGCAAACGCAGAAGAAGGCAGCAAGTGCGGAGAGCACTCGTTGTGCCTTGGGGGGAACCAGTTTCAGTACGGCATCAACACCGATATGGGCACCGACTTTCAGGCCATAACTAATACCAAACAGGACAAACCAGGAGGAAGTGTATAGGGTTAACTCCTGTGTCCACAGAAATCCGGTGCCAAAGCCAAAGCGCATGATAACGTCGAGAAATACGAGCAGTGTCATGAAAACAAGCAAAAAGGCAATAAGTCGTTCTTCGAAGGTGTCCCAGATTTTTAGCAGCATCTGATCCTCATTTTTAAAAAAAAACCGCAGAAGTTAAAAAGACTTCTCCGTTTAATATTCGCTGTGATTGGGTTCATCGATTTAGTAAATGTTAATGACGTCGTAAAAACTCTTCATCTTCTTCGTCACTGCAAATCTGCTGTCATTACGACATACTTAAGTACGCCTCATTCTATCAAATTTGCGTTCCTTGAATATGAAGTTTTTTACTTAGCCATCTGAAATTCAGGTTTTTACGAGTTCATCAATGTTTGTGGAGCCAAGGAGATTTATACGAAATGGACAAAAAAAAAGCTGCGAGCAATTCCTTTGAATCAGTCGCAGCTTTCCTTAAAAGAGAAAAGATTACTTATTCGAATTATAAGCTGCTTCGATTAACTCTTTGCCAATCTGAGCTTCAAACTTTTTCCAGACTGGTTTCATAGCTTCAACCCATTGCTGACGTTCAGTTTTGGTAAGATTGATAACTGTTGAGCGACCGGAATCTGTGATTTTCTTTTTGTCAGAAACGGATTTTTCGTTGGCCACTTTGTTGCCAAGAACAATTGCCTCATCCAGGGATGTCTTTACAACTTTACGGATATCTGCTGGCAGGCTGTTCCAGAACTGCTTGGAAGTTACCACCATATAGTCGAGGACGCCATGGTCTGTTTCGGTGATATAAGGCTGTACTTCAAAGAATTTTTTGGAGTAGATATTTGACCAGGTATTCTCCTGACCGTCGATGGCTTTGGTCTGAAGCAGGGTAAATACCTCGGAGAAAGGCTTTTTCAATGGTGCTGCTCCCACTGCCTGAAACTGGGCAGCAAGTACATCGGAAGACATAATCCTGAATTTGAGTCCATGGGCATCTGCTGGAACTTTGAGAACCTTTGAGGCAGAGAGTTGCTTCATACCGTTATGCAGGTATCCAAGTCCGATAAGACCTTTTTTGGAAAGGGAGGTCAGGAGATCCTGTCCAGCCTTACTCTGTTGAAAACGATCAACTGCGGCCATATCATTAAAGAGGAATGGCAGGTCAAAAAGTTGAAGGGTTTTGGTGTATTTCTTGAATTTGGACAGTGAAGGGGCGGCCATCTGCACATCACCAAGAAGCATGGCCTGCAGAACTTTTTTATCTCCAAAAAGTTGAGAGTTTGGATAGACCAATACGGTAACTTTTCCGGCAAGACGCTCTTCAACAAGTGCTTTAAATTTGTTGGCCATTTGTCCTTTCGGGGTGTTTTCAGCCACAACGTGGGAAAATTTGATAACAATCGGCTTGTTTGCAAAGGCGGGAGCCGCCAGAAAAAAACAAAAGAGAGCAGTGAAAATAGTGAGCTTTTTGAGAGACATTCTTTCCTCCTGAGAAAAAATTGTTAGTGAGTCTTTGCAGCCTAATTAATTTTAGGTGCAAAAAAACATATTAATGTCACAGTTCAGTGAATAAAAATATTCTATTTTGTCCACTTCTACATATATTTTGCAGCGAGTACAAGTGAATTTTTTTATAATATCTTTCCAAGTGTTATGATTTACAGCACTTACTCAGTGAATAATAAATGAAATACTCCCGCTGAAGGCAGGGATAAGCCCTACAAAGACCATGGAACAGGTAAGAAAAGTGAGACTCAATTTTTGAGTGATATTGAGTACCAGGGGCTGATTTTCAAAACCGGGATCACTGATATACGCTTCTTTAACCAGGAGTAAATAGTAGTACAGGGATATGGTTGAATTAAGGGCAGCAAAAACAACCATTGCATAATACCCCTGTTCAGCAGCTGCGGCAAAAAGAAGAAATTTCCCCATAAAACCGGCAAGTGGTGGAATCCCGGCAAGGGAAAAAAGAGTGAGCATCAGGACCGCTGCAATAACCGGGTTTTTCTTTCCAAGCCCTGCCAGGCCACCCAGATTCTCATCCCCGTTAGCGCCAATAAGGGAAAGGATAAAAAAGATTGCGTAATTGGCCGCAGCGTATACGTATAGATAAAAAATTATAGAAGAATATGCAGATGATGCATTTCCTGCCATAGCCATGATAATGTACCCCGCCTGGGCAATGGAGGAATAGGCCATAAATCGTCTTAACTGTTTCTGTTTGAGGGCACCCAGATTACCAATTGTCATGGTACAGGCGGCAAGAATTAACAGGATGGGCTGGAGATAACTGTGCAACGCTGCCAGTGGTCCATATAGAAGAATGAGGAGGAAGGCGATGGCCACAGCCTTTGAAGAAACAGAAATAAATGCGGTCACCGGGGTAGGTGCACCATCATATACATCGGGTGCCCACATATGAAATGGAAACAGGGTCAGTTTAAAACCGATGGCAGCTAGAACAAAGAGTACTCCAAGTTTCAGTAATGGATCGGATGGGTTTGTTTCACAAGCCATGGCAATGGCAGCAAAATCGACAGATCCTGCGCAGCCGTATAAAAAGGAATAGCCGAAGAGCAGCAGACCAGTGGATAGCGATCCCATGATAATATACTTAGTGGATGCCTCTACCGACAGGTTGTCTTCCTTATGAAAACCGCTCAGAATATAGAGGGGGATGGTGGCTAGTTCCATGCCTATAAAAAGGGTGAGCAGGTCAGTGGATGAGACCACAACAAACATTCCAAATGTGCACAGAAGTATTATAAAAAGAAATTCACTTCTGTGCTTCAGCGTTCCCCTGTGATTGCCACCGGGAGTAAAATAAGGCGCAGAAAGCAGGACTGTGAAAAACGCAGAAAGGGTAAAAATCTGTTTAAAAAGAAGAGAGGTGCCAGTAACCTGATAACTGCCAAGATAGAGAATAGATGTATCATATGGAAGGTTAAGCAGAACAAAGAACAGTAGTAGTAATCCAATCCAGCAGATATGAAAGGTTACCGTGGAGCGGGGCTTATTCCTGTACAGATCAATACCCAGAAGAAGGATGGCAAGCAACAAAAGGATAAGTTCAGGGAGCAGTAGTATCATAATTTTATCGCATTAAATTGTTGTAAATCGGAGAAACAGCACCATTAACCAGATCAATGATCCAACCAGGCAGAATACCCATTCCAAACAGACAGAAGAGGAGGATGGTTACAGGTACCTTTTCCAGAATATCCGCATCGTTAAGGGTCTTAAAGTGAGAAGCCAAAGGTCCATTTACCACACTGTTTATGGTTCTAAGGACGTACACTGCAGTTACCACAATGGATAATACCGCAAGGATGGTGCATACACGGTTCAAGGTGGCGGGGTTTGCAAAAGAGCCGACAAAAACGTTGGCTTCGGCCACAAATCCAGAAAGACTTGGCAGGCCCAGACCAGCAAAACCCACAACCACAAAGGCCACAGAAAGAAAGGGCATAACCTTCATCAGTCCTCCCATATCCCCCACAGTACGGGTATGGGTTCTACCATAGATCATTCCGATAAGGCAGAAAAAGAGGGCGGTCATTAAACCATGGGAAATCATCTGCAATACGCCGCCTTTCAGCCCGGTAAACGTCAGTGCCGTAAAGCCGAAAAGAACAAGGCCACAATGGGAAACAGATGAATATGCTGTTATATATTTTAGATCTGTCTGCCTGATGGCACCAAATGCACCGTAAAGGACATTGATGGTGACAAGAACGAGAAAGAATCCCATCCACATATGCGCCCCTTCCGGCAGTATATACATACCAACACGAAGACAACCATAGCCGCCAAGTTTCATAAGCACCCCGGCGTGGAGCATGGAAACCGCAGTTGGGGCTGAGGCATGACCATCCGGTGACCAGGTATGGAAGGGGAAAATGGCACCGAGTACTCCAAAGCCCAGGAAAATTATGGGAAAGACCCAGTACTGAAAGGAGTCGCTAAAGCGTATCTGCGAGAGTTTTGCCAGATCAAAAGTCTGTATACCAGACTCAAAATAGAGTGCCAGAATGCCGGCAAGAATAAAAGCAGAACCGGCCACCAGCATCAGCGTGAGCTTCATGGCTGCATATTCTTTGTTGCCGGTTCCCCACAGACCAATCAGCAGATACATGGGAAGTACGGCAATCTCATAAAAGAGAAAGAAGGTGAAGAGATCAATGGAGACAAACACACCATACACCCCTGCCACCAGCACATTTAACAGGATAAAAAATTCCTTTGCCTGTTCCTTTATCTGCCAGCTGGCAAGGATGCCGCAAAAAAGAACAATGGCGGTGAGTAGCATCATCAGTACGGATATGGCATCCACCCCGATATTGTACTCGATATTCATAATACTGAACCAGGGAACGGTATAGCAGAACAGGAAATTACTGGTCTGCGCAGTTGCTGCAGTGGGGGCAAGAGCCAGGGCATTAATAAATTTAAGAGTAAGGAATAACACCAGCAGCAGATTGATCAGGCTGCCTCCAAGGGAGAGCATTTTAATCCGATGATGGTCGGCAGGCCGAACCGCAAGGGAGAGCAGTGCCACCACAAAGGGGATAACCCAGATCAGGGTGAGAAGAAATGGTCCATTCATATCATTATCTTCCTATAAACAGAAGGCTTATAAAACCGGCAACGGTGAGGCCAAGATAGAGATGCAGCTGGCCATTCTGTACCAGTCGCACCCCTTTTCCCCCGAGCTGGAGGAGCCAGCCGCAGAGGTTCATTGAGCCATCAACTATATTGCGGTCAAACCATTTGATGGGAGCCGCAATACATCCGAAAATTATTGTTTTGGTCACAAATATGTACACTTCATCTATGTAGAATTTATTTGCAACCAGTGAATATACGGGGCCTGCAGCTCGTCTCAGGGGCTCAGCTCTCTCTGTTGTGCCGTGTCCGTACAGGTACCAGGCAAGGCTGATGCCGCTTGCGGCAACAAGTGTTGCAAGATAGGGCAGCCATCCCGGATGGGTAAAATGGCCGGATTCTAAAAGACCGGGCACCGTTACGTGGCTTATAAAAAAGTGCTCAAACAGACCTCCAAGGATGGTCGGTATGGCAAGCAGAACAATTGGTATTGTCATCCACTTGTTTTCATACACTTCATGGAGTTCTGAACGTGCTTCGCCATGGAAGGTGAGAAAGAAAAAACGAAACATATAAAATGCGGTGAGCCCACCCGTGACAAGCCCCACCAGAAAAGTGATATAATGGCCTGATTGCAAGGAGGCCAGAAGAATGGCATCTTTAGACCAGAACCCGCTGAAAGGGAATACTCCGCCAATGGCAAGACATGCTGCAAGTAGTGACCAGTAGGTTTTGGGCATCAGCTTTTTAAGACCACCCATATCCATAATATTATTACTGTGGACGGCGTGAATAACAGAACCTGCTCCTAAAAAAAGCATACATTTGAAGAATGCATGGGTGAAGACATGGTACATGGCAGCAGAATAGCCAAGGGAGTTTATCGCGGTTTCATGATGGGTGTTTGCTGCCACCTTGGCCACACCGAGAGAAAAGAGCATATAACCAAGCTGGGAAAGGGTGGAAAAGGCAAGGATTCGTTTGATATCCCGCTGAGTAATAGCAATAATGGCTGCAAAAATGGCCGTAAATGCCCCCACAAATTGGATAACTCCAAGGGTGGTGGCAGAGGCTGCAAAAAGAGGAAACATCCTGGCGGTGAGATAGACACCGGCTACCACCATGGTTGCTGAATGGATTATGGAGGAGACGGGTGTCGGCCCTTCCATGGCATCCGGCAGCCAGATATGGAGCGGGAACATGGCTGATTTTCCCCAGCCCCCTGCAAAAATAAGCAGGGTGGAAAGGGTGAGGATATTTATGGATAGACTGCCAAAGATAAACGTGCCATTTAAAAGGGTTGCAGTTTTCTCGCTGTTTAACGTCGCAAAATCAAAACTGTTGGCATAATAACTGACCAGTAGAATACCAATAAGAAAAAAAGCGTCTGCAAAGCGGGTGACCACAAAGGCCTTTTTAGAGGCAGCCACAGCTGAGGGTTTTTCATACCAGAAACCGATTAAGACATAAGAAGAGACCCCAACCAGTTCCCAGAAGACAAACATCTGAAGGATATTACTGGAAAGGACAAGACCCAGCATGGAAAAGGAAAAGAGTGAAAGAAGGGCGAAGAAGCGATTAAAACTTGGGTCATCCTTCATATATCCCACCGAATAGATGGTAACCAGCAAGGAAATGATGGTGATAACAATTGTCATCATTACGGAAATGGGATCAAGGAAAATACCCATATCAGCAGTCAACTGTTCTGAAAAGTTGAGCCAGCTGAAATTAAAGCAGATGATGGAGGCGTCGGGGTATATTTCAGGATGCCCCATGACTGTAGTCAGGTAAACAGCTGCGCTCAGCAGAGCGTAAGCCAGCGAACAACCGGAAAATATAATGGCAAGTTTTGCCACAAGCATGTTTTCACTTCTGTTGAGAAACAGTCCGATGGTGAGAAAACTGAGCAGCGGAAAGGCAAGAATGAGATAACTGTTACTGAAAATAAGATCAGCCATTGAGTTCCTCCAAATGGTGAACATCCAGGCGTCTTTTGCGGCGATACATGGAAATAATAATAGCCAGTGCCACTGCCATTTCGCAGGCGGAAACCGCCATCACAAATATGGGGAAAATTGCTCCGGCTGTGGGATCTGCTGCCTTAAAATGGGCAAAAGCAGCAAAATTAATATTGGCACCGTTAAGGATTACTTCGACGGAGAGCAGGATGCCTATCAGATTTCGTCTGGTCAGTACGCCAAAGATACCAACGGCACAGAGGATCAGGGAAAGAATAATGCAATGGTAAAGTGTCATGCCTGCTCCCCTGCGTTTTTGTCCTTTCTGGCGATGATAACTGCACCAACAAGAGCTACCAGGAGGAGGATGGAAATCACCTCAAAAGGAACAAGAAAACCGTTTTTTGGGGAAAGCAGCCGGATTCCGATATCATCCATGGTCACAGGGGAGGCAGGTTTACCAATTGATTGCAGAACCGGTGACTGTGTTTTGTCTACAAAGCTGAGGACAACATAGAGAAAAACTGCAGCAATGCTGAACCTGGTAAATCGCTGTCTCATGCTGATGCGGTTCTTAGAATCATCATCGCCAAGCCCCGTGGTCAACAGGATAATAATCAGCATAAAGATGACGATTCCCCCGATGTAGAGCATGATTTGTGACAGAGCCACAAATTCAAGTTGCAGCATTATATAGAGTGCCGCTGTCACAAAAAAAGAACCGATAAGGGAAATGGCACCATGGAGAAGGTTGGGTAAACTCACCGCCATCAGCGAGAAGATAACCAGTATGGATGCAAGACAATAAAAGAGAATATCACTCATTGCAGCTCTCCTTTTGTTTCATTGAGGACAAAGGTTAGTTGCTCACGGTCATACACCGCAAGTTCAAAATTTCTGCCCATGGATATGGCGTTATAGGGACAGGATTCCACACAGAGATTACAAAGGGTACATTGGGACAAGCGATACACATATTTTCCGAGAATTTTACGTCCACTGATATCTTTAGTGGTTAAAACCGAAATGGATCCATTGGGGCAGGCCTTTTCACAGATTCCGCAGGCAGTACAGCCGTGGTCGCCTTTTTCGTCCCGGGGCATGCTTAGATGTCCCCTGAAACGAGCCATCATCTGTAGTTCGTCACGATTTTCCGGATATTGCTGTGTTACAATTTTTCCCGGTTGCACAAAATAGCTTATGGTCACCCCCATTCCTTTGAGAAGCGAGAGGAAGCCGGTACTGCATTTCGAAAGATATAAGAGAACAGCTGGTGGACTATTTTTCTTTTTCATTAGAGCACCCACCCCATTGCCATAAAGTAGCCTGCCGCCATTAAGAGGATGAGGTTGGCGGGCAGCAGCATTTTCCATTCAAGATACATAAGTTGATCGACCCGAAGGCGAGGGAATGTCCAGCGAAACCACATGTATAAGAAGATTACAGCGAAGGTTTTAAGAAAAAACCAGATAAAACCGGGGATAAGGAGAAAGAGCATGTCAATGACTCCTATACCAATCTGGGGTGCCAGAAATCCACCGAGAAAGAAGGTACTGGCAATCCCGGCTGAAACGAACATATTGACAAATTCGGCAAAGAAAAACATAGCAAAACTGATACCGGAATATTCTGTGGCGAAACCGCCGGTGAGTTCTGATTCGGCCTCTGAGATATCAAAAGGGGCGCGGTTTAGTTCGGCGGTGGATGAAATCATATACATAAGAAAAGCGATGGCTCCAAGTCCGGGAAGTTTGAAGATCCACCAGTCAAGAACTGATCCCTGTTGGGAGAGCACAATCTCACGCAGGGAGGCGGTTCCGGTGATCATCACAATGAGAAGCATAACCAGGGCAAGTGAAATCTCAAAAGAGATCATCTGGGCACCGGAACGCATGGCTCCAAGAAGTGAATATTTGTTATTTGACGCCCATCCGGCCAGAAGAATACCAAGAATGGAGAGGCCGGAGATACCAATGACATAAATTACGCCGCCCGCCGGATCCGCCACCTGTAAATGATGATCGAAAGGGAGTATTGCCATCACCAGAAACGTGGCACTCGCAGGAAGTATGGGAGCCAGAAAGAAGACAAAAGTGTCTGCACCTTCCGGTTTTAAAATCTCTTTGAAGATCAGTTTCAGACCATCGGCAGTTGATTGCAGCAACCCGTGATAGCCAACACGCATGGGGCCTATTCGTGCCTGGAAACGCGCAGCCACTTTACGTTCAAGCCAGATAAGGAAAACCGGCAGCAGGGAAACCAGGAGCAACAGGCTGATGATGCTTATGGTAGAATTGATAAGCATAGCATTTTCAGGAAAAAGCGAGCGTATCAGATTACCGATTCCGTTCTGAAGCGGATACATTTCTGGAGCTTGTGGATTCATTAATTTTTACCTGTCAATATCAGGAACAACGAAATCAAGGGTTGCAAGAATGGTTACGAGATCAGCAAGCTTGTGTCCGCTTGCCAGTTCATTTAAAACACTCAAGTTTGAAAAGCTGGGGGAACGAAATTTGACCCGGTACGGTTGAGGCTTTCCGGTGGCAACAATATAGGTACCAAGTAGTCCTCTGGCCGTTTCTACCTGACTGTAATAGCTGCCTTCCGGGAGTTTGTAGGCAGTTTTTACTTTGCTTCTGTACACTCCTTCAGGAAATCTTGCCACAGCCTGCTCAAGGATACGCAGTGATTGTGCCATTTCTTCCATTTTAAGATAATAGCGATCAAAACAGTCACCGTTGCTACCGGTGGGAATATCAAAATCAAATGAAGGATAGATGGAATAGGGGTCATCCTTGCGGACATCATAATGCACCCCGGAGGCACGGAGTACTGCGCCGGTACAGCCGTAGGAAAGGGCATTTTCCCGAGATAGGATTCCTATGCCTTTTGTCCGTTCCTGAAAGATTATATTGCCGGTGAGCAGGGTGTCATATTCCTGCAAAGCTTTATGCATAATTTTGATCACATTTTTTACTCGTGGAATAAAGGTGTCCGGTACGTCGGCAAATGAGCCGCCCGGACGAAAGAAATTCATGGTAAGACGTGCACCACAAAGTTCTTCGAAGATATCAGTGATGAGTTCTCTTTCTTTAAATCCGTATAAAAAAGTGGTTATGGCACCAAGATCCATTCCCGAAACACCCCACCAGAGCAGATGGGATTGAATACGTTGCAATTCACAGACCATAATCCGTATATATTCAGCACGTTCCGGGACGCCGATATCCATGGCACGTTCAATGGCCAGGCAGTAGCCCAGATTGTTGATATGGCTGGAGAGATAATCAAGACGATCAGTCAAATGGATGTTTTGCAGATATGTCTGTGATTCAGCAACCTTTTCTATTCCCCGATGGATGTACCCCAGGTGAGGAACCAACTCCAGCACATTTTCTCCATCCAGGCGCAAAACCAGTCGCAGTACCCCGTGGGTACTCGGATGTTGAGGTCCCATATTGAGGAAATATTCCTCTGAGGAGACCTTGGAGGGGTCTTGCCGTGTAAACCCTTCGGGAATGGTTCCGTTGGTTCCAGGCTCAATTTGTATAGTATGTAGATCCATAGGCTTATCTGTTAATAGGGTCGTTTTATGACACGGGTGGTATCCTCGAAATCCTTGCACAGGGGATGCCCCGGAAAGTCATCTCGAAGGAAAATACGTCGCATATCCGGATGATTGCGAAAACGGATACCAAAGAGATCGTATACTTCCCGTTCATGCCATTCCGTACCTTTGTAAATGGACGAAATTGAATCGATTTCAGCAGAATTTTTTTCTACTCTGCTTCTTAGAAAAAGTTTATGGCCGTGAGCCGTTGAGAGAAGGTGAACGATGATGTCGAAATGATCCTTCCAATCAATGGCACTGAGTTGCAGGAACATATCGAGCGCTAAAGAAGTGTCAGATTGTAAATATTGAATCACTTCCATATAGCTGTCTGCCGGGATTTCCAGATCCAGTGTCTGGTCGCCGCCCTGGTATACTGTAATCTCCGGGAATTTACTCTGAACGGCCAGGAGGATGTCACTGTTTGTCAAGCCCTGCGAAGAATAGGGGACGGGTTTTACAGCTTTAAATTGTTGTTTTTGAGCGCGGGGAATTTTGAGTGCTTTGTAATCTGGGTGATCGATTTTGAACTGTTCCCTTGCCCCTTGTTGTTCTGCATTTTTTTTCTGCTCTAAAAGCAGCCACTCTTTTTTCAGTTGTTTGTGCGGGTCAGTGGCCGGAATTTTGAGCAGGTCGCCAATTGTCCAGGGGTTACGACGACCCTCTTTTTTAATTTTCTCCTGAAGTTCCATAATTCCGAACAGTAGCGCTTCCGGGCGTGGCGGGCATCCGGGGACATATACATCCACAGGAATAAGACGGTCACCGCCCTTAATTACCGAATAGGAGTCATAGTAAAAAGGACCTCCTGAAATGGCACAGGAACCCATGGCTATAACATATTTGGGAGCTGGCATCTGTTCATACAAGGTAACCAGATTAGGACCCATTTTTTCAACAATGGTACCGGCAAGAACAATAAGATCAGCTTGCCTGGGCGTTGCTCGTGCGACCTCAACGCCAAAACGTGCCCAGTCATGTTTGGAAGAGCCGGCAGACATCATTTCCATGGCACAGCAGGCTGTACCGTAAATAAGCGGCCACAGGGAGTTGGCTCTTGCCCAGGTAACCAGGAATTCAATTGAATCAACAAGCGTTATACCGCCGGGGATTTTATCTATTAGATCTGCAGCCTGTTCTGTAATATTGGATGCTCCACCTACTCCCATACCAAAACCCCCTTACGCCAGGCGTAAATAAGACCAAAAAAGAGAATAAAAATAAAAAGAAAGAGTTCGATAAAGAGAATGACAGGGCTGATCCCTGCAACCTGATTATCAACAACGGCTTTGAAAATCTTCATACAGGGAAATAAAAACAGCGACTCAATATCAAAAAGTAAAAACAGAAGGGCAAAAATGTAAAAAGCTACCTTAAAGCGGATGCGGGCACCGCCGATGGGATCTTCGGAGCACTCATACGGCTGTACTTTACGATCACCTTCCGGTGAGTGAAAGGCAAGCATCTTTGAGACAATGATGGCACCCCCGACAAAAAGGGCACCAAGAAAAACGGAGAATCCGATAAGTGTGTAACTGGCCATGGGACAGTTTGTTCCTCTGTTGAGGGAGAAAGGGGGCAATACAAAAAAAACACATGTTCGATGTTTTAGTTTTTGTATTGCAACCGGAGAAAGTAAGTGAAGCTTTATTGTTTGGGAATGTATCTTACTCTTGCGCTTTGGTCAAATTTATATTAATCATATTTGAGATTGATTGAACTGATATGTTAGGAACATATTGAAAACAATAGCATAATTTGTGGTAGGGTAGAAAGTGGAGAGAAAATGCAGATAACATTACGTCAGTTTGAGATCTTTTCGGCAGTTGTCGAAGAAAAACAGGTCACAAAAGCCAGTAAAAAACTGTTCCTCTCCCAATCGGCGGTGAGTCTTGCTATCAGCGAGTTGGAGAACCAGCTGGGTGGAGCGCTGTTTGATCGAGACAGCCGTTCTTTACTGCTCAATGATCGTGGTCGTTATCTGTTACCTCTGTGCAGGGAGATCCTTTCTAAGACACATAATGTGTGGGAGACTATGAATGAGACAAGGGGCAGTGTTGCCGGAGCATTAAAAATAGTTGCAAGTTCCACCATTGGCAATTATGTGCTCCCCCATCTGGCAGCTGCCTTTATGTCTATGAATCAGCACACCTTTATAACAGTAAAAATCCATAATACAGGCAAAGCAGAAGAGTTAATTGTTAGTCGGGAAGTGGATCTTGGTTTTGTGGAAGGAGAGGTAAGAAATGAGCAGATCCTGGCTACGCCATGGTTTCACGATGAGCTTGTTATTATCGCTAATCCGTCTGATATCATGGCCATCAGTAACAGATTCAACCCTTCAAGGGATACTAGAAGATCAAAATGGGTGATGCGGGAGAAAGGATCGGGGACTGCGCAAATATTTAAACAGAAGCTGGGAGAGTATGTTACAGACCTGAATGTGGTAATTGAGTTAGGTCATACAGAAGCTGTTAAAAATGCGGTTGCCGCTGGCATTGGCCTTGGCTGCCTGTCAAATCTTGCCGTGAGTAATGAAATAGAGAGAAAGGAACTGAAAGAACTCCATATGGAAGGGGTGGATATGAGTCGGCAGTTGTATATTATTAAACAAAAAAATAAGGTTAATACCCGACTAATGGATGAGTTTCTCGATTTCTGCAATATCATGAGCAGGTGCAGTCAGGGGCGGGAATGTTTGACTTCAGCGCAGAAAATCAACTCCTTGCTCAAGGAGTTGAGGCGTGAGAGGAGATAAAAAAATTACGAATGTTGAACAAGGAATATCGAATGTCGAAGTGTGCTATTGCAGCTTCTGCAGATCTATGGTTCGCTTTCAGGTTCCATGAAATTATATTGAAATAACACTTGTTTTCCGTCATTGATTGAACGGAAATTCAAGTTGAGAGTAGAGAGGAGATAAGCAATGTTTCATTGCAATTGACAAGTCGCACTTCAAGTAGTAACGTTTCTACTTAACAATAAGGAGGAGGTGTCTAATGTCTATTGTAACAATTTCCAGTAGAGAGTTTAATCACGATATTGGCAAAGCTAAAAGAAATGCCATGGACGACCCTGTGATTATCACAGATCGTGGCAGGGCATCCCATGTTCTGTTAAGTATTGAAAAATTTCTACAAATCACCGGGGGCGAAAAAAACATCCTGGATCTTTTGTCCATGCCGGATACAACGGATATCGAGTTTGATCCTCCCAAAATCAAGCAGTCGTTTATTAAACCTGCTGAGCTGATATGAGCTATCTTCTTGATACCAATGTTGTTTCGGAATTGCGCAAAGGGGGCAGTCGTAAGATAGATCCGAATGTAGAAAAGTGGGCGAAACAGACAACGGGTTCAGCTCTTTTTGTGTCGGTTATCACAATCCTGGAACTGGAGATGGGTGTATTGCTTATTGAACGAAGGGATAGCGCTCAGGGAGAAATTTTACGCAGTTGGTTGCAGAACCATGTCCTGCCTACATTTAAAGATCGTACCCTGGATATTGATCACAATGTTGCCCTTCGATGTGCTGCTTTGCATGTTCCAGACAGACGATCAGATAGGGGTGCCCTGATTGCGGCCACCGCCCTTGTGCATGGGATGCGTGTTGTCACAAGGAATGTGGCCGACTTTACCGGTACGGGGGTGGAAATAGTTAACCCGTGGATTCAGCTGGTGTAAATTTTTGCCAAATGGTTAAGCCAGTGCTTTTTTAATTCGTTCCATCGCAAGTGCAACATTTTCAAAGGAATTAAAGGCAGAAAGACGAATGTATCCTTCACCGCATTTCCCAAATCCAGCGCCGGGTGTGCAGACTACCCCGGTCTTGTTTAGAAGCATATCGAAGAAATCCCAGGAATCACTGTTTGCTTCAATCCAGATGTACGGGGAATGGTCACCACCAACGAAATCGTAGCCAAGGCTTTTTATCTCACTGACGATAAGATCCGCATTTTTCAGATATCCGGCAACAAGTTCTTGAGTTTGTGCTTTTCCGGCATCACTGTAAACAGCTTCTGCTGCACGTTGAACCGGGTAGGAGACACCGTTGAATTTTGTGCAGTGGCGGCGATTCCAGAGGGGGTGCAGGAGTTGTTTGCCACCTTCCGCGTCAAAGGCCGCACATTCTTTGGGAACAACAGTGTACGCACAACGTGTTCCGGTGAATCCCGCGTTTTTAGAAAATGAACGAAATTCGATGGCTACTTCCCTGGCACCTTCCACTTCATAAATCGATTTCGGTAACGATTCGTCACGAATAAATGCCTCATACGCAGCATCAAACAGGATGAGTGCCTTGTTTTCTATAGCATAATCAACCCACATCTTTAATCCTTCTTTGGTGATTGTGGCACCCGTTGGATTGTTGGGGAAGCACAGGTAAATCAGATCCGGGGTTTCTGCGGGAAGAGCAGGGATATAGTTGTTTTCTTTGTTGGCATCGAGGTAGATGATTCCTTCGTATCTTCCGTCTGCAAAATTTCCTGTTCGTCCTGCCATAACATTGGTGTCGAGGTAGACAGGATAGACGGGATCGGGGATGGCTATTTTGGCATCCGTTGTAAAAAGTTCCTGAATATTTCCAGAGTCACATTTGGCTCCGTCTGAAACAAATATCTCATCGGCGGAAATATCAGCGCCACGTGCCTGAAAATCGTTTTCGGCAATGGCTTCACGTAAGAAATCGTACCCCTGCTCCGGCCCATACCCGCGGAACCCGGAGTCGGATGCCATTTCGTCAATGGCAGCATGGAAGGCGTTGGTGCAGGCAGCAGGCAAGGCACGGGTGACATCACCTATGCCCAGCCGAATGATGTCTTTTTCCGGATTTGCATCCTGGAATGCAGCTACTTTCCTGGCAATATCTGAGAAGAGGTAGGAGGCTTGCAGCTTGAGGTAGTTTTCGTTAATTTTGATCATGGATTGTTGTCCTTATTTTGGTATGGTAAAGTGTGTTAGAGTATTTTCGTGAGAAAATATACTGAAATTACAGGACTGTCAACTCCAGCTGACATTATATCGGGAAAATCATGACAAAAATCAAACATAGCGTCATCCATAGAAAAGACTATCAGGTACCTCCGTTTCTGTTACGAGATGTTACTTTAGATTTTCAACTGCATGAGACGGAAACCATTGTCACTGTCAAAAGTGAATTCTATGCAAATCCGGCAAGTGTGATAGACAATCCGGAACTCTTCTTGAACGGTGAAGAACTGGAATTATTGAAAATAGTATTGGATGGCAAAGAATTGGCTGAGGATTTATTTCAAAGAACTGATAAAGGCCTGATCCTGTTACAGCCGCCTGATACGTTTAGCCTTGAAATACAAACAAAAATATACCCGGATAAAAACACAGCTCTGGAAGGTCTTTACCGTTCCAGCGGAAATTTTTGTACTCAGTGCGAGGCTGAAGGTTTTCGAAAGATAACCTACTACCCCGATCGGCCGGATGTGATGGCACGCTTTACCACAAGGATTGAAGGAGAGAAAAAATCCTGCCCGGTATTGCTTTCCAATGGCAACCAGATAGAGACCGGAGATCTTTCCGGAGGGCGCCATTACGCGTTGTGGGAAGATCCTTTTCCTAAACCGGCATATCTTTTTGCTCTGGTGGCCGGGGATCTGGTGCGTATTGAAGATACATTTGTGACCATGTCTGGAAGAACCATTGATCTGCATATTTTTGTGGAAGCCGGGAATCGTGATAAATGCGCTCATGCCATGAGATCGTTGCAAAAAAGTATGCAATGGGATGAGGAAATTTTTGGCCTGGAATATGATCTTGACACCTATATGATCGTGGCCGTGGATGATTTTAATATGGGTGCCATGGAAAATAAGGGGCTGAATGTTTTTAATTCCAAATATGTGCTTGCTTCTCAGGAGACGGCAACAGATCAGGATTATCTGGGTATTGAAGGGGTGATCGCCCATGAATATTTCCATAACTGGACGGGAAATCGGGTGACTTGTCAGGACTGGTTCCAATTGAGTTTGAAGGAGGGGCTGACAGTCTTTCGAGATCAGGAATTTTCTTCAGATATGAATTCAAGGCCAGTGCAGCGTATAGATGATGTAAGGATTTTACGTAATTTTCAGTTCCGGGAAGATGCTGGGCCCATGGCTCATTCTGTTCGACCTGATTCCTATGTCGAGATCAATAACTTTTATACCGTGACCATATACAATAAGGGTGCTGAAGTGATACGTATGATGCATACCTTGCTTGGTGCTGACAATTTCAGAAAAGGTATGGATCTCTATTTTCAGCGACATGATGGTCAGGCCGTTACCTGTGATGACTTTGTGGCTGCCATGGAGGATGCTTCTGGTATCGGACTCAAGCAATTTAAACGCTGGTATTCGCAGGCGGGAACACCGGTGATTGAGGTTCAGGAAACGTGGAACGATAGTACCAGTGAATATAAGCTGACCTTGTCACAACGTTGTCCTTTAACACCGGGGCAGAAGAAGAAGGAGGCCTTTCATATACCCATTGCCTTTGCCTTGCTTGATAGTGGTGGTCAGGATATGAAATGTGCAACACAACTTCTGGAATTGCAAAAAGATACAGAAACCTTCACCTTTACTGAATTACCGGAAAAACCTGTGCTGTCACTGCTACGGGGATTTTCTGCCCCTGTGAAAACAGATCCCTGGCAGTGTCGTGAGCAACTTGCGTTTCTTATGGGACATGATCCCGACCCCTTTAATCGCTGGGATGCCAGTTTCAAGCTGAGTGAGTCGGTTATTCTGGAACTCGCCGCCAGTGCCGGAAAGGGAGAACAGTTGAGCCTTGACCCCCTGATTATCGAAGCAGTGGAGAAGATTCTTCAGGATAAGAACAGTGATAAATCACTCCTTGCCATGGCCTTAACCCTGCCGGAAGAAAGTTATCTCGCCCAACAGATGAAGGTGGTGGATCCTGATGCATTGCATAGTGCCAGAATGTTTGTCCTTAAGGAACTGGCAAGGAATTGTGCGGAAAAACTGCGTGAAGTATGGAATGAAAACAGCACAGAGGGAAGATATCAATTGAGGGCAGAGGACATGGGCAGGAGAAAATTGAAAAACATTTGTCTTTCCATCCTTCTGGCGGCTGAGGTACCTGAAAAGGGTGAAGTGGAACTTGCGAAACAGCAGTATTATAAAGGAACGAATATGACGGATGTGTTGGCTGTTCTGGTCGCATTTATCCATAGTACCAGTCCCATTCGTCAGGAGTTGCTGGCTGATTTTTATAAAAAATGGAAAGAGGAACAACTGGTTATGGATAAATGGCTGATTCTGCAGGCAAGTTCTAGCCTTTTCACAACACTCCAGTCTGTCAAACAGCTT
>Ga0256826_1000252_pt1 | contig 30953 bp, 27 predicted proteins | sample CV79metaG_FD_185975 | JGI IMG/M metagenome (GOLD analysis project Ga0256826, IMG submission 185975) | Hydrothermal vent microbial communities from East Pacific Rise, Pacific Ocean - CV79 | ecosystem: Environmental > Aquatic > Marine > Hydrothermal vents | place: Pacific Ocean: East Pacific Rise...
AAACTGAGTGTTATTACCCAAGATGCAGAGGAAGTAAATTTTACAATTAGTCTAGGTATTGCTGAGGCTAGTTTAGATGAACAAAACCTAGAAGCAACTATTAAGCGTACAGACGATGCCCTCTACAAAGCAAAAGAGAGTGGAAAAAATAAAGTCTGCACTACATTTAAAGATATATACTAGTTATATCTTTTCCCAAAAAGTCCCAACTGGTGTATCCATAAGAGTTACTCCAAAGGCAAGTATTTCATCACGGAGTCTGTCGGACTCTTCAAAGTTTTTCTCTTTTTTAGCCTCATCGCGTTTACTCATAAGTGCAGCTATACTCTCTTTTGTGTCTGCATCCATTCCAAACTGAAAGTACTCAAAAGGGTTTTTTACCCCAAAGCCTAAAAGCTCTTGGATGTAAGTGAGATTTACAATAGTCTCTTTTTTAAGAACCTTATGTTTTCCAGCAGTGTCAAGTGTCTCGTTTGCAGCACTTATCATCTCATCAATGAGTGCTAGAGCAGTAGATACATTCATATCATCACTGAGGGCTTTAAGAAGTTCTGTTTTAAATGCAGTCTCTTGTGCATTGTCCGCTAAACCAAAAAGACGTTTTTTAAGTCTATATATTTTGTCAAGGCGTTTTTTAGCAAGACTTAAATCTTCAGTATTGAAGTTAAAGTTACTTCTATAGTGAGTACTGAGTAGGTAAAAACGCAGTACTTCTCCGTCATACTCTTTTAGGGCATCTTTTAAAAAGAAGCTATTTCCAAGTGACTTACTCATTTTCTCACCATCTATGTTTACAAAACCGTTATGCATCCAGTAGTTAGCTAGTTCATGGTTAGCCGAACATCTAGTCTGTGCTGCTTCATTTTCATGGTGAGGGAAAAGAAGATCCGCTCCACCTCCATGAATATCTACCGCAAACGCAGTGTTAGGTTGTGCTAGGTGTTTTTCTATCATAGCTGAACACTCTAAGTGCCATCCTGGGCGTCCTGCTCCAAAAGGAGACTCGTAAGTAAGTGAGCCATCTTTTACACTCTTCCACATAGCAAAGTCAGCAGGATTTTTCTTCATACTTGAAGATGCAACTCTCTCTTGTTTATCATCATCTTCTTGGATACGTTTAGAGAGAGTTAGGTACTTTTCATCACTTGCAGTATCAAAGTAAACATCACCATCTTTAGTAGCATAAGCATGACCACCATCTATGAGCTTTTGTATCATCTCATACATCGCGTTTAAGCTCTCAGTGGCTTTTGGCTCTAGGTGAGGGCGAGCCACACCAATGGCCTCCATCTCTTTATGAAAGTTCTCTGTATAAAAGTCAGTGATCTCTTTTATGTCTTTGTTTTGAGCGATAGCTTTTTTGATGATTTTGTCATCTATGTCGGTAATGTTTCTTGCATAAGTAACATCAAGGCCATTAGCAGTTAACACACGAGTTAAAAGGTCAAATACTAAAGCAGATTTTGCATGCCCTAAGTGAGCATCATCATATACAGTAGGACCACAAACATACAGAGAGACTTTCCCCTCTTGAAGTGGTATAAACTCGCGTTTTTCTTTTTGTACTGAATCAAATATATGCACTGATAAAATCCTTGAAAATTATTAATAAAATTGTGAAAACAAATGCAGCTACAATAAGGTAGATGCTATTTTTTGAGCGAAGTATATCCAAAAAGTTTTGTAGACCAAAAACCTTGATAGTAAAGATAAAACTTACCATGCCTCCAAGAGTGCTTGCAAGAGCTAGTCCTGCTACTCCAAAGGGGGAGATGAAAGAGAGAGCCATCACTATATAGACTCCTAGAGAGAGAGTAGCAATTTTGGCAGCTTTCATCTGCATCTCTTTTGCATAGAGCCAGAGTATAAATAGCTTCTGAATACCAAAGGGTAAAAGACCTATCATATACATCTGTAGAACTGCTGTAGTGTTTGCAGTGTCCTCTGCACTAAAGGCACCTCTTTGAAATAGTAACCATGTGATTTCATGAGAGAGTATAATACCCCCTATAGTACTTGCAGTTAAAACAAAGGCCAAAAACCAAAATGCTTTTTCTAAGTTCTCTTTTGCTTTTACTTCATTCCCATTTTTTAAGTATCTTGCAATTTTAGGAAAGAGGGCTATAGAAGTGGCAATAGCAAAGAGAGCTAGAGGGAGTTGAAATATGCGGTTTGCATAGTAGAGGTAAGAGATACTTCCTGTTACAAGAAAAGAAGCTAAGAAGGTATCTAGAAAGGCTGATACTTGTGCCGTAGAGTTTCCCCACATAGCGGGAAAAAAGTTCTTACGAAACTTTCTAGTATCTTTATGAATAATTTTACTTTTTACTCGTAGGTATTTAACACCACCAAAGAGTAACTTCATAAGTCCCATCTGCTGTATAGCTATAAGGTGTACTATGAGTTGTAATACCCCACCTATAACAACACCAACACTAAGGTAATAAACTATTTGTGCTTGTGATTTATCTTCTGATAGTAATAGAGCCCCAATAAGAGAGAGATTAAGTAGAGCGGTACTAAATGCAGTAGTTGCAAAGTGGTTTTTGTACTGTAGCATTCCACTTAAAAATGTCATAGCAAAGACAAGAGGGAGATACCAAAAGTTTATAGCGACAAAAGGGGAGGCTATCTCTATAGTCTCAGGAGAAAAACCTACTGCTATTGCTTTTGTAAAGAGTTGGGGGAGTAGGTTAACAAGCAGAGTAATAAGTAAAATGATAGAGAGAAAAACTAAAAAGATGTTTACACTAAAAACTGCTTTATGTTTTGTTCTTGCAAACGCAGGTATGAAAACTTGTGTAAATGCACCCTCAGCAAAGATACGACGAAAAAGGTTTGGGAGTTTAAATGCGATAAAGAAAATATCACTATAAATGTTGGCACCAAGTGCTGAGGCGGTAAGTAAATCTCTCATAAATCCTAAAATTCTTGAGATTAAAATTCCGAAACTATTGGTAAATATTGCTTTGAACATAGGCTTCTTTATTGATATTTTATATGATTTACCCGATTTTAACAAATATTTGGTTAAAATCTACAGTAAATAAAATTTAAATCAAGTTTGGTAGAAAATTATGGCACTATTTGGATCCAAAGAGACAAAGAAATCAGCAAGTAAAACTATTAGACCAACGGTTGTGCGTACACAAAATGTAGCTAAAGAGATACAGTCAGTTGCAAAAAGTTATGAAGTAAATTCCGCACAACTTGATTTTAATCTTTTAGACATAACAACCTATACAAGAATGAATGATGGGTCAAAAGAGACAGAGTGGGAAAGAGTAGAAGATAAAGAGCTTTATGAGCTCGATGATGAAACAGCACTCTTAAACCCAAACTTTCAAATCAAACAGACATATGAGATAGAAATCTTTTCGCAAGGGCATGATACAAGAAGTGTTTGTCCTGACTTAAAAATTGCTGTTGGGGCAAATGCTAGTAAGTGTAAAGTTTACCTTAGTATTGCTGCGGGTTCTCAGATTAAATACAATGCAGACTTAGAAGATGACTTCAAAGTTCTTATAGATAAGAAAAAAGTTCGTGCAGGTATATTAGTAAATATCTTTGATGAGATGGTACAAGATCTTATCTCTAAAATTTCGGCGCATGCTAGAGTTGAAGAGGTTGTGAAGTATGAAAAGACAGAAACTATTCTGATCGCTGAAGGTTTTGAACCAACAAAAACAACAGATGATGCTCTTATTTTACACTATGAATCCAGTGTTGAAACGGATGAAAATAGTAGAATAGATTATGCTTCGCGAGGCTTTATTCAAAGTGTAAAAAAAGATGAACTGCTTATCGAATATGTGAAGCCTCGTGTTGGGGTTGCCGGAAGAAACTGTCGTGGTGAGTTTATGCAACCGAGTGAGCCGATAGTTGCAAACGAAGTAACATTTAATGTTGACGACTCTATAGTAATTATAGAGAGTGACGAGTCTATAGAATACCGTGCCAATGAAAATGGTTATATTGCTTTTGATGACAACACATATACTATTAAAACAGATATGGATGTTGGTGAAATAAGTTTTAAAACAACTGGCTCTATAAACAGTGGTGTGGACTCGGATGTAAGCTTAAGTGTAAGTGAAGCAGATGAACAAAAAGATGCTGTTGGTACTGGTATGAGTGTTGAGGTGAGTGAGATAGAGATAGAAGGTAATGTCGGCTCAAATGCAAAGGTGACTGCTCTCAAAGCAAGTGTTGCTGGACAAACACATAAAACAGCCACTATTAAAGCAGATGATTTAGAGATAAATATTCATAAGGGTAAGGCTATAGGGAAAAGAGTCTCTATAACTAGGCTTGAACATGGAGAAGTTGAAGGGGAGAGTGTATCTATAACTCAAGCCTTAGGTGGTTCTATTCGTGCAAAGAAAATTGATATTGAAATATGTGCCTCTCATGTACATGCAACAGCTTCAAAGTATATAGAGATTCAAAAGATGCAAGGAAGTGAAAATAGTTTTACTATTGATCCTCTTTTAAAACAAGATGCCCAAGAGGGACTCGATGATAATCAAGAACTCATTAAGGGGCTTAAAAATGATGTCAGAGATATTCAAAAAGAGATCCAAAAGTATACTAAACTCATTAAAGATGGCTCTGCTTCTTTTGTTGAGATAAAAAAACGTCTTATTCATTACAAAAAAAGCGGTGTAAAACTTCCTGCTTCTTTTGTGAAAAAATATAAACAGTTTACAGGTATGCAAGAGCATCTAAAAGAGATACAACAAGAGTTTAGTGTGAAAAACGACCAACTAACACTTCAAACAACGAGAACATCATCTTTTCAAGATAATATTTTTGATGCAAGAGTAATAAATAGAGATAGATGGATAGGTTATAATGAGATTAAGTTCAAACTTGTTGATCCTCCTATAGAGTTAGTATATAAGCCAGCAGAAGGTTCTAAGGATATGATATTTGGTCTTGTAGAACTAGAAGAAGGTGAATTTGAAATACAGGCAGTAGATGAATGATAGTAGGCGTTAAAGGTAACATAGTATATAAAGAGCCCGCGTTTGTACATATAGATGTACATGGTTTAGTGTATGAAGTTTTTATCTCATTACAAACATTTTCTGCACTTGGAAAAGAAGAGGTGTCTCTTTTTACTTCGCAGATTATTCGTGAAGATGCTTCACTTCTTTTTGGTTTTATGGATATGAATGAAAAGAAGATGTTTGCAAGACTTATAAAAATAAATGGAGTAGGGCCTAAGGTAGCAATGGCGATTTGCTCTACATATACACCTTCGCAGTTTGCAACAGTTATAAATAACAAAGATTTAAATGGTGTAAAAAAAGTACCAGGTATTGGGCCTAAGGGTGCAGGACGTATACTTGTAGAACTTGCAGGTTTTGACACAGAGCTTATAGCAAGTGGCGATGGAACACCATCTGCCTCTTTAGCTTTCTCTCAAGCGACAGAAGCACTTGAAGCACTAGGTTTCAAAAAAGACAAAATCTCCAAAGCACTGAGTGCTTGTGAGGGCGATGACACAGCAGCACTTGTTAAGGGTGCATTAAAATTACTACAGACAGTTTAAAAGGAAATATATATTGAAGTTAACTATTTTATTTGGTGGCGCAAGTTTTGAGCATGAGATTAGCATAGTAAGTGCTATAACTGTAAAAGAGAAACTAAGTAGTTTTGATCTGAGTTTTATATTTTGCGATGGGGATCACAAGTTTTACCTCATAGATGCAAACAAGATGAAAGCAACAACTTTCTCAAAACAAGAGCATAAAAAAATGCCACAGTTAACACTTACAAATGATGGTTTTTTAGAGAAATCACTCTTTAAGTCTAAACTCCATACTAATACTGTTTTAAACCTAATTCATGGTGGAGATGGTGAAGATGGAACAATTGCAGCTCTTTTAGACTTTTATGACATTAAGTACATAGGTCCAAGAAAAGAAGCATGTAACTTCTCATATGACAAACGCTATACAAAGTACCTTTGTGATGCAATTGGTGTAAAGAGTGTGAACTACGAAGTGTTTGAGAAAAATATTGCAAAAAATCTTAGTATAGAACTTCCTGTTATAGTAAAACCTGCTTCACTTGGAAGCTCTATAGGCGTAAGTATAGTAAAAGAGGATGCTGCGTTTGAGTATGCACTTGACACTGCGTTTGAGTATGACACTGGTGTTTTAGTTGAGCCTTTTATAGAGGGTGTAAAAGAGTATAACCTTGCGGGTTATATGGCAAAGGGTAAGATAAACTTTTCTATAGTAGAAGAGCCTCAAAAAGAGGAGTTTTTAGACTTTGAGAAAAAGTATATGGACTTCTCTCGTTCTGAACAGGTTTTAAAAGCAGATATATCGGATGCGTTAATAGCAAAACTCCAACAAAGTTTTGAAAAAGTTTACCGTGGTATGTTTGAGGGTGCACTTATAAGATGTGACTTTTTTGTAGTAAATGGAGAAGTACTTTTAAATGAGATAAATCCAATACCTGGTTCAATGGCAAACTATCTTTTTGAAGATTTTTCAACTGTAATAAAAGAGCTTTCAGATTCTCTTCCTAATTCAAAAAGAGTAAAAGTTTCTTACGAGTATATTCACTCAATTTCTCAAGCAAAAGGTAAGTAATGGCAGTAAAGTCTATCCAGCACAAGCAACATACATTTGATGTCAGTTATGAAATAGTAAACCCCGAGGCAAAAGTTGATGTGATTATTTTACATGGTTGGGGAAGTAATAAGGCTATTATGAAGAAGAACTTCGCATCATATATGGACACTTTTCGTCATATCTATATAGACCTTCCTGGGTTTGGAAAGTCAACATGCCCAGTGGCTTTGACTACTGCAGATGTAGCACGGATAGTGGAACTTTTTATGATTCATATAAATGCAGGAAAAAATATAATTATTGGTCACTCATTTGGTGGGAAAGTGGCACTTCTTTTAAATCCTAAAGTTCTTGTTCTTCTCTCAAGTGCAGGTATATACATACCTAAACCATTAGACATACAACTCAAAATAGCAGCAACAAAAATATTTAATTTTTTTGGACTTAAAAAATTTCGTTCACTCTTTGTTGCAGAAGATGCCAAGTCTCTCAGCCGTCCAATGTATGAAACTTTTAAGAATGTTGTGAATGAGGACTTTTCTAGCGATTTTAAACGCTACAATGGAAAAGCTCTTCTTTGTTGGGGTAGGGATGATACAGCGACACCTTTAAGCTCAGCTGAGAAAATACACTCACTTATAAATGACTCTTCTTTAGAAGTTTATGAGGGTGATCACTTTTTCTTCACACAACATGCACAAGATATCTCAAAAAAAGTTCAAGAGACTTTTTTAGCAAAACTGGCAAACTAAATGCAAGAGTTTGAAATACTTATAGCATTCGCAACAAATGCTCTTTTTGTAACGCTTCTAGGTTGGTACCTCATAACTAACCTTCAGTGGTATAACTACTCACTCTCTCGTGTTATTTTAAAGCACCATAAACCACAGTGGCATATACTCTACTTTATTATTCCTTTGATTGCTTACTATACTACGGGGAAGTTTTTTGTTATATTTTTCCTATTTGCTGTACTTCCAAGTATAATTATCTGGCATAAAAGATTAGATACAAAACTTGTTCTTACATGGCGAGTAAAGCGTTTTCTTATTTTACTCATAGGACTTACACTCTTCCAAGATGTACTGTGTACCCTAAAAGATGCTTGTGAAATATATGGTGTGTTTATGCCTTTAGCAGTGGCATATATAGGCTCATACATTATAGAAAAGTATCTTTTTATGGTTTATAAAAAACAAGCAAAAAGAAAACTTGCTTCTATGGATAAGCTTCAAGTAGTTGCGATTACTGGAAGCTATGGAAAGACAAGTATAAAAAACGTTGTAGCTCAGATACTTGCAACAAAGTTTAATGTTTATGCTACTCCAAGAAGTGTAAATACTCTTGGAGGAATTATGGGTGATGTAAATAACTCACTTCCCGAAGATACAGAGATATATGTCTGTGAAGCAGGAGCTCGTGAGAGTGGAGATATATATGATATTACTACTTTTATAGAGCCTCAGACTGTTGTTGTTGGCCGTGTTGGTGAAGCTCATATAGAGTACTTTAAATCTCTTAAAAATATCATTACTACAAAGTTAGAGATTATGCAGTCACCGCGTTTAGAAAAAGCTTTTATACATACAAGTGTAACAGATGAACCACATGAAAAAGTAACATTTTTTGGGGATGAAATAAGCGAGATAAAGGCAGACCTAAACGGTATAGACTTTAAAATGACTTTTGATGATACTACTTTAGAACTTCATACTGATGTTTTAGGTGAGTTTCAGACTATGAACATTGCTGTGGCTATTAGAATCGCTAAAAGTTTTGGACTAAGTGATAAAGAGATCGTAAGTAGTGTTGCAAAATTAGAACCCGTTGAGCATAGACTCCAGATGATAAAAGCGGGTGGAAAGCTCATCCTTGATGATGGTTACAATGGTAATATAGATGGTATGCTAGAAGGTGTAAGACTCTGCTCTTTGCATGAGGGTGGACAAAAGGTCATCGTTACTCCTGGTTTAGTTGAGAGTACAGATGAACTAAACTTACAACTTATTAATGCGATAAATGAAGTATTTGACATAGTTATAGTTACCGGTTCTCTAAACGCAGAACTGTTTGAAAAAAACCTTAAAGTAAAGAACAAAGTAATGCTAGCAGATAAGTCATCTCTAACAACTGTTTTAGCAAACCAGACAAAATCGGGTGATATTATACTTTTTGCTAATGATGCACCGAATTTTATCTAGTAACAGAAAAGATTAAGCATAGTTTGTTTACAATAAATCTATCTCAAATTTCAAGGATTTAAAAATGAAAAAAGTTTTAGTAAGTTTAGCAGCAGTAGTTGCACTAAGTACAACTGCATTTGCAGGTGTTAACTCTCAAACTGGTTGTGGTCTTGGTGCTGTAATTATTAAAGATGATTCAAGTGCATTAATGTTAGCACTTCAAGCTACTACAAATAGTACTTTTGGTATTCAAACTTTTGGTATTACTTCAGGTACATCTGGATGTAAAAAAACTAAATTAGTTATGAACGAAAGAGCGGCTGAGTTCGTTGCTTCAAACATGGACACACTTGCAAAAGAGATCTCTGTAGGTCACGGTGAAAGTGTTGACACTTTAGCTGAGTTATTAGAAGTTCAAGATAAAGCAGCTTTCGCAGTAGCTTTACAAACTAACTATAACAGCATTTATAAATCACAGTCAGTTGAAATGGCTGATGTTTTAGATAACATCTCTACAACTGCAATATAGTTTACTTTAATCAGACAAGTTTTTTTGTCTGGTTACCTCTCTTAAAGGTCTCCCTATCAAATTTTTTACAAGCTTTATTTTTCTACTTTTGAGTAGTTCATTACTATTTTCAGCAACTCTTCAAGAGTATAAAACAAAAGCAAATTATCTACACCTATCACAAGACCCTTACTGGCAGTTACTTCTTCATATGGATGATGGAGTAAGTGAAATAGATGACAAAAATTTCTTCTTTTCAAAAGATGGTGGAACGAATGCAGAAAATGAATTAAACGCGACATTAGACGCTTTTTTTAGTGCAGAAGTTAAAGATGACAACTCAAGTATCTGTCGTTTTCCTGCGCGTTATAGCTGGTTAGAAGAAAAACTTCAAGCCTATGACCTACCAACTGCATCTTGTCCCCAGTACGATAAAATATTTAACCGTGTAGACCCAAAGTCTGTGACTTTAGTTTTCCCCTCAGCACACATAAACTCTCCCGCTTCTATGTTTGGCCATACATTTTTACGAATAAACTCTTCATATAACTCTAAACTACTCTCTTATGCAATTAACTATGCTGCAAGTGCAAATGCAGATACTGAAAATGGTATGGTATTTGCCATGAAGGGGCTTTTTGGTGGTTACTTTGGGACATACTCACTTCTTCCTTATTATGAGAAACTAAAAGAGTATAGAGACTCAGAACAGAGAGATATTTGGGAGTATGATTTAAATCTTAATCAAGAAGAGACTGTACGAATGTTTAAGCATATCTGGGAGCTTAATGGAACATTCTCTGACTACTACTTTTTTACAGAGAACTGCTCTTACAATATGCTCTGGTTTTTAGAAGCAGCACGACCTGGACTCAAACTACGAGATAAGTTCTCTTACCAAGTTATACCATTAGAGACTGTACATGTAGCAAAAAGTGAGAACCTTATAAGTTCTAAGAGTTACAGACCTTCTAAGCGTACAACTCTTTTGACATATGAAAAACTTTTAAAAGATGACAATGTAAATATAGTTGTCGATGTAATAGATAATAATCAAAGTATGTCTAGTTTATTAGAAGTGAATAAAGTCTCTCTAGAACAAAAACGCTATATCTTAGAAGCAGCAGTTGAGTACTTGGAGTACCAGTATAGTAAAGGAAAAGTGACAAAAAAAAGATATTTAGCTCTCTTTCATAACTTTACAAGCCAACGGGCAAAACTAGGCCTTACTAAAAAGATAGATGTGAAAACACCTGCAAACCCAATAGATAGTCACCAAGCACTAAGAGTTGAACTTGGTGGTGGTGTTCGAGATAGTGAGGCTATAGGCTACTTAGGATTTAGATTTGCTTACCATGATTTAGAAGATAGTAACTATGGCTTTTTACGAGGGACGCAGATAGAGTTTTTTGATATTTTACTCTCACAGCAGAAAGATAAAACAAGAGTAGAAAAAGCAACTTTAATTTCTATAGTCTCTTTAGCCCAAAGAAGTGACTTTTTTAAGAGTCTTTCATGGCGCACAAAAATTGGCTGGGATAGAGACTCTCTAAGTGAAGATGCTGCGTTTTATGGTGGTGTTGGTGCTGGATATAGTTGGGGAAATGAGCTTGCGTACATTTACTTCTTAGTAGATCCTTTCTTTTATATAGATGTAGATTCGCATATAGGAGTAGGGGGAAGTGTTGGATTTAGTATAGATAAATACAAGTTTATGAACACAAACTTTGAAGCAACTCAAAGAATCTATGAAACAGGTGATACTCAGACACTTATAAAAGCTTCTCAAGGTTTTAGAGTTTCCCAAAACTTTCAAATAATGCTAAAATACGATTATAAAGATAGACTTGTAGTCTCACAAAAAGAGCTTGAGAACTCTCTTGGAGTAATGTTGAAGTACTACTACTAAAAATAGGATAAAAATGATAGATAAGATAACTGATAGCATCAGTAAATTTACAGCTTTAATTCTTGTTTTACTTGTAAGCCTCATACTTTACGATGCAACTGCACGTTACCTGTTTTCAAGTGGTTCAACTGCTCTTCAAGAGCTTGAGTGGCACTTTTTTGATGTCATCATTTTACTCTCTATTGCTTACACTCTTAAACATAACTCCCATGTAAGAGTCGATATCTTTTATGCAAATTTTTCGCACAAAACACAAGCCATTATAAATATACTCTCTATAGTTTTTTTTATACTTCCTCTCTCTTTTTTAATCGCCTATATAGGTGTTGGTTTTGTGGAACTGAGTTTCATGCAAAGTGAAGCCTCTTCTGACCCTGGTGGACTTTCTTATAGATGGATAGTAAAATCCCTTATGCCACTCTCTTTTGCTCTTGTAGCTCTTCAAGGAGTCTCTGATCTTATGAAAAATGTAAAGCAGTGGAGAAGTCTATGATAGCTTTAGTGATGTTTGTTGTAGCCCTTGGTCTACTTCTTATTGGTGTACCTGTTGCTTTTGCTTTTGGTGGTGTGGCAATGATGTTCGCGTTTGGTATACCTGATATTGGGTTTGAGGTTTTTAACATACTTCCTTTTCGTATCTACGGCATCATGGGCAACACAACTCTTATGGCAGTACCTCTTTTTATAATGATGGGACTTATCTTAGAGCGCTCAGGTATGGCAGAGCGTCTTCTCATCTCAATGTCTGCTATGTTTAAAGGTGTTCGTGGTGGACTTGGTGTGAGTGTAGTTCTTGTTGGTGCTATTTTAGCTGCATCAACAGGTATAGTCTCTGCCTCAGTTGTTATGATGAGTGTTATAGCCTTGCCTCTTATGATAAACGCAGGGTATGATAAGTCTCTTGCTAGTGGGACCATCGCTGCTTCTGGTACTCTTGGACAGATTATACCTCCTTCTATCATTCTCATCGTTTTAGGGGATGTTATGAGTGTGAGTGTGGGTGACTTGTTTGTAGGAGCAGTACTTCCTGGTATGACACTTGTGAGTCTCTACATTACTTACATACTCATCCGTGCATACTTTAAACCAGATGACGCCCCTGCAATGCCAAGTGATGAAAATGTAACTGTTTTTGATCTACTTAAAGCTATCGTTCCTCCACTCCTTTTAATGGTTTCGGTTTTAGGAAGTATTTTTGCCGGTATTGCCTCTCCTACAGAGTCTGCTGCGTTTGGTGTCCTTGGGGGTCTTATACTCTCCGCTTTAAACAAAACTCTCAACAAAGAGATGCTTCACTACTCTCTTTTTGGAACTATGAAACTCACAGGGATGATTTTTATGATTCTTATCGGAGCTACTGCGTTTAGTTTAGTCTTTAATGAACTTGGTGGTAGTGACCTGATTTTAGAGTTTTTTAGTGAAGATATAGGGGATGTTTGGGTTTTTATAGGGGTCGCAATGCTGAGTATATTTGTACTTGGATTTTTCATCGACTTTATAGAGATTAGTTTTATTATTGTTCCTATTTTAGTACCAGTAATGGCGGCATTTGGTATTGACCCTATTTGGTTTGCAGTGCTTATCGCTATGAACCTTCAAGCCTCTTTTTTAACACCTCCCTTTGGTCTTTCACTCTTCTTTTTAAAGGGTGCAGCTGGAGATAGAGTCACAACTATGGAAATTTACAAGGGAATTATTCCCTTCATACTTCTCCAGCTTTTAGGGCTTGGTTTAGTCCTAATCTTTCCAGATTTGGTGTTTGCTTTTCTTTAGTCCCTATTTGACACTTTCGTGACACTCTATCTTATTACAATATAGTATGTTCATGAAGGGGTATTTATGAAAGCTATACAGCTATTTTTAATTATTGCAACTTTTTTTGTTAGCGTTAGCGCTAAAGAGCTAGAAAAGGTTTCTCTGCAGTTGATGTGGTTGGACCAGTTTCAGTTTGCTGGTTACTATATGGCAAAAGAGAAAGGTTACTACAAAGATGTAGGTTTAGAGGTAGAGTTTAAAAGTTTTAAAAAAAATATGAATACCCTAGACGAAGTTACAAGTGCTAGGGCAACTTATGGTATTGGTCGTTCTTCGTTAATAGTAGACAAATCAAATGGTGCTAAAATAAAACTACTTGCAGCTATTTTCCAATCTACTCCCCTTATTCTTCTTGCAAGAGCTGACTCTGACATTAAAACAATTAGTGACTTTAAATCTAAACGCATTATGACTACCAATGATGCTTCTTTAGTAGCCTCTGTCCTCGCTATGATGAACCGTGAGAACTTAGACTTAAGTGATATGGTTGTACAGCAACACTCCTTTAACATTAACGACCTTATTAATAAAAAAACAGATCTTATGGCCGGATATATATCAAATGAACCATACTATTTAAAAAGTAGAGGTATTGACTATAAAGTTTTTGATCCTAAAGATTATGGATTTGATTTTTATAGTGATATTATTTTTACAAGTGATAGCGAGGTAAAAAATCACAACCAAAGAACCAGAGACTTCATCATAGCATCCATAAAAGGTTGGGAGTATGCATTTTCTCATATACAAGAGAGTGTACAAGTCCTTCTAGACAAGTACAATGTACAGCATAAAAGTAGAGCATCTTTAGTCTATGAGGCTGAGGCTCTTAAAAAACTAGCCTATTATAAAACAAACACTATTGGTATTCTTGATGAAAATAAAATACAGAGAATATATGATATTTATAATATTATAGGACTCTCAAAAAATAAAATAGATATAAAAGACCTCGTATTTAATTATAAAGGTGATAGAAACATTGATTTAACTACAGAAGAAAAAGAGTACTTAAAAAAGAAAAAATTTCTTACAATGTGTGTAATACCTGATGCACTTCCTTATAGTAAAATTAGTAATGGAGAGTATATAGGCATGAGTGCAGAGTATATGAAACTACTCTCTGAAAAACTTCACACTTCTTTTATTTTAGTACCTACAAAAGATATTATTGAGTCTATCGATTATGTCACTAAAGGAAAATGTGATTTCCTTTCTATTATACATAAGGGAAGGAAACTAGGCCAAACTATTACTTATTCACAAACTTTTTTTGAAACTTCACTGGTTATTGTTACACAAAATAATTCTATATATATACCTAATATTGAAAGTATTATAGACAAAACAATAGCAATTCCTAAAGGCTACTATCAAGTGAATTATTTAAAAAACAAGTACCCAAATATTAAAATAATTGAGGTTAATAATAGTGTAGATGGACTGAAAAAAGTTGATAGTGGTGAGGTGTATGCTTTTGTAGGAAACCTAGAGTCTGCTGTTTATGAGATACAAAGACATTATCTTAAACGACTAAAGGTAAGTGGTACAACAGGTGAGCCAATCCGAGTTGGTATGGCAATTTCAAATAAAGATTCACACTTAGTGGATGTACTTAATAAGGCTATTAGCAGTATTAGTGAAAGTAAAAAAGAGTTCATATTAAAAAACTGGTTAAACACTCAGTATCAAAGGGTAATAGACTACACATTAGTCTGGCAACTCATAGCATTTTTTATCTTGGTTCTTATTTTGATAACTATTTTTATACTAAAGCAAAATAGACTAAAGAAAAAAATAGAAATTTTAAATAACAACTTAGAAAAGAAAGTCCAAGCACAAGTTAAAGAGCTTGCAAAGTCAGTTAAAATGTTTGAAATCATCTTTGACACGGTTAAAGATGGTATTGCTATAATAGATTTAAATTCTAACTTTTTATTAGTAAATAAAGCCTATGAAAAAATGACAGGTTTAGCAAAAGAAAAGCTTTATAAAACATCTTGTGTTGCTCTAACTGAGCCTAGTATGATTGAAGAGTCTAAAAAGATATTAGCCCAGACTATTAAAAATGGATATTATTATGGATATGAAAAGCAATGTAAAATAAATAATGAAGGTTTTATTGATGTAGTCTTAGATCTTATTTTAATGGATGATAAAAAGAGTATCTTAATGGTTACAAAAGATATAACTAAACAAAATAAATATAAAAAAGAAAAAGAGCTTCAAACACAGCAGATGTTTCAGCAGAGTAAGTTAGTCCAGATGGGTGAAATGATAAGTATGATAGCACACCAATGGAGACAACCACTTGGTGCTATAGCATCTACAACAATTGACTTACAGTTAAAACTAGAACTTGAAGTATTTGACATTGAAACTGATGAAGGCCGAACAGCTGCGAGTGAGTATTTTATAAGTAAATTAAAAACTGTAGAGATGTTAACTCAAAGTTTAACTTCTACTATTGATGATTTTAGAGACTTTTATAAACCAACACGTTTAACTGAGTTTATGCAGATAGATAAACCAATTAAAAAAGCCTTAGATATTATAAGAGTATCTTTTACAACAGATAATATAGAACTTATAGAAGAGTATGGTGCAACAACTGAGTTACAGTTATATAGTTCAGAAGTGATGCAAGTGATACTTAATATTTTAAAGAATTCACAAGATAATTTTAAACAAAAAAATGTGGATGGGGCTTATATTAAAATAGTTACCTCAGATATTATAAATGGTGTTAGTATTGACATATATGATAACGGAGGTGGAATTTCTGAAGATATCATTGATAAGATTTTTGATCCATACTTCTCAACAAAAGAAGATAAAAATGGTACAGGTCTTGGTCTATACATGTCAAAAATGATAATTGAAGAGCATCATAAAGGCTCTTTATCTGTGAAAAATATTAACAATGGAATCTATTTTAGACTTGAGTTGTTAAATCAAAAAAAATGATAAAGGAAGGATAAGTTATGAATGTTGATAATAAAGTAATTTTAGAGAATTCAAAATTTTTAAATGTCTTATATGTTGAAGATGATGATATATTACGTGATGTTACAGCAAAGTTATTTGTAAACTTTTTTAACAGTATTGATACTGCTGTAGATGGTGCACAAGGGTATGAAAAGTACCAAAAATATTATAAAGAGAATGGTGAGTACTATGACATAGTCCTGAGTGATATAAAGATGCCAAATATGAATGGTATTGAAATGTCTGCTAAGATAAAGAAACTTCATTTTGAGCAGGCTATTATATTTATAACGGCATTTAATGAAGTGGAATACTTACACCAAGCGATAGAGTTAGGGGTAAACGGTTTTTTAAATAAACCCATAGAGATGAAACAGTTAAAAAAAGTGTTTTACCTTACAACACAGATAGTTGCTGATAAAAAACTACTCAAGAGTTACTACTGCACTATAGAAGACCTTAACATACAACTCCAAGAGAAGAACGATAGACTAGTAAAATCAACCCGTATTATTGAGACTATAACACATAGAGACTCTATGAATAAAGCTTCTCCAGTAAAAAGTGATGAGATAGATTATAGTAGTGAGTTAGAAGAATTCAAATCTGAAGACTTCAACTATATAAAAGAGATTTATAATGAGATAGATGCTTCACTAATTAATGTTGTAAATAGTATAGAGGGTAACTCTATTGATACTGAGTCTTTAGATGTCGTGTTCTCTGGATTTAAAAACTATATTTCAGTTATATCTATATATCCATTTTTTAATGACTTAAGTAAGGCACTTAATCATTTAATAGTAACGATAGAACATAATGAATTGCCTGCAGATGAAGAGACAAGAAAAAATATATTTATGATTTTAGAGAGTTTTGTGTTTGTCCTTGGAAACTTTCATCAAGAGCTCTCTCAAAGTGAAACAGATACCATCAACAAACTTGATGCTTCTATAATAAATGATATAAATACAGTAACAAATATGTGGTTGAATAAAGAAGATGAAGATATTGAGGCTGGAGAAATGGAGTTTTTTTAAAAACTAACAGAGTAACCTAGAGAGTGAGTGTTTGCTATAAAGTCACTCGGAGTTTTCTTTCGTAAGCGTTTTATGAGGCTTTTAACAGAGTCATTAGAGAACTCTTTTTCTGGTTTATCATAGTAAATATGGTTGAATATTTCTATAGCACTAAAATGCTGGTTGTTGTTTGTCATAAACAGAGAAAGTAGTTTTGACTCCATATCGCTCAGAGCTACTTTAGCCTCCTTATAAAAGAGAAGTGCAACTATTGTATTATACTTATATTCAGCATCAAGTTTTACCGTAGACTCTCTGTCAAATGCTTGACATGTTGTTGTGAGTGTGTTAAGTATGTTTTGTGCAGAAAATGGTTTTTGCATAAAGTGGGAAACACCTATGTTAATGAGGTCTATTAAGCACTCTTTTTCATCACAAGCAGATGTGATTATAATCTTTTGTGAAGGGTTAAGCCGTAGTATCTCTTTTGAAAGATCTATACCATTTAAAAAAGGCATTCTAATATCACTAATGATAATATCGTAAAAAGATTCTTTCTCTTGATAGTATTTTTTATATTGGAGTAGTGCTTCTTGACCATTTGATGCAAGATTAACATTCTCAAAGATACTTCTAAAAATAGATGCAGTATTTTCTAAAAGAATTTCATCATCTTCGACATAAAGTATATTAAGAGTTGTGTAGAGTTTCTTTAAAGTTTTAAAATCCAAAATAAATAGCCTTTCACGTTATTATACATTAATCACTCGGGATTTTCAAATGTATACTTGGAATTCTTTTTGATTGTCTCAACATTTGATATAATTGTGATAATTAATTAAGAAGGTTTAATATGAGTGTTTTATTAGAGTTTAGTATGTTTCCAACTTCAAGTGATGGCCGTGAGGGTGCTTCTGTATCTAAATAGGTGATTATAGAACTAGCTTATGAGCAGGTGAGTGAGTAGTGAAAGAGTTTACTCGTCACTCAAGTTTGACATTCGTCACAACACAGAAAATAGACTCAAAACAAAGATAGAGTCAGTTAAAAAAATTCAAAGGAAAGTTATGGAAGATATTTTATATGCACCTTGGCGAACTGAGTATGTAAGTGGTGAGAAAATACAAGGCTGTGTCTTCTGTCACATTAGTGAAAACACAGGTAAAGATAGTGACCTTCATGTTCTCTACCGAGATCAACACTGCTTTATAGTGATGAACAAGTACCCATACACACCTGGTCATTTTATGATAATTCCTCATCTTCATACAGATAAACTCGAAGAGTTAAACCCTGAGACTTGGTTACATATGTCAGCTCTTGCTCAAAAGGGTGTACGACTTTTAAAAGAGGGTTTTGGTGCTCATGGTGTAAACATCGGTATGAACCTTGGTAAAGCAGGTGGTGCGGGAATAGCAGAACATATACATATGCACCTTGTACCGCGTTTTGAGAGAGATACGAACTTTATAACAAGTATCGCAGATACGAGAGTTTACTCTACGGACTTCCAAAGAATATATGAAAAAATAAAAGGTTTAATTCCAAAGTATATAGATGATAAGTAGAGTTTTCCTTCTCACTCTATTTTTTTCATTCTCTCTCTTTGCTCAGAGTTATCCAACAACTTTTGCGCAGTTAGGGACACCTCTGTACAGCTCTCTTTCTCCATTTTTAAAACATAAGGAGTCTGCATTTTTAACTGCAGAGCTTATAGAGTATGAGAAGAGTGTTAACAGTACACTCCAAGAGGGTTTAAACGCAGACATTTCTAAAGATAAAGCCTCAAAAAAAGCTTATCTGAAGTCTTTGAGACATCTACAAAAGGAGTACACTAGAGTGCTCCATCAGCTCCATCTTGCCATAGAAGACTCTATAAAAAAAGATGACTATAAAACATTTATAAAACTTACAGATTACCCATTTGATGGGCTTTTTCAAAACTCTAGTGCAAAAAACCAAGCCTTAAGATACTATGAAAAAAACAGAACTAAATGTAAGTGCCTTATATTAGAAAAGTCTATAAGTGATACGAAACTTATTGATGAGACTATAGATATGTTTAAAGCGGAAATTATCAACTCCACATACAGTTCAACTTCAAAAATAAACAAGAAAAAAAAAGTTAGTTTAGTTACTACTCGAAAAAACAATAAGATATATGTGACCTTTATAAATAAAAATATATACCCTGTTACTGTTCGTGTCGTGCCTATGTATAAAAATATGAAAGAGTTAAACCCTGCAAACAAAGAGTTTGTCATACCTGCCAAAAGTAGAGTGGCTTATGTAAGCCTCAAAGTACTCAGTGGTACCTCTTACTACAGGTATAAGTTTAGCTGGAATATAGGTTCAAAAGATGCTGTTCATGATGATGACTATATCTATAGACTTCCCTACAAAATAGGAACTTCACATATGGTCTCTCAGGGGTATAATGGAAAAGCAACACATAAAGGCTCATCTGCTTACTCCATAGACTTTCCTATGAAAATAGGCACTAAGATATATGCTGCAAGAGAGGGTGTTGTTGTAAAAACTAAGGCAAACTCAGATCTTGGTGGATATGAGAAAAAGTTTGCGAGTAGTGGTAACTATGTGAAGATTTTACATAGTGATGGGACCTATGGAATCTACTATCATCTAAAATACCATGGAGTGACAGTAAAAGTAGGAGAGAAAGTTTCTCGCGGTGAACCTATAGGCTACTCAGGGAATACAGGTTATACAAGTGGACCACATCTCCATTTCTGTGTAGCAAAAGCTTTGAGTGCATTTAAAACACAAACTCTTGGGGTGAAAATAGACTCAACTGACGGCATTATTACACAACCTGAAGTTAGACATTACTATAAGGCAAAATAGTGAAATTAAATGATTTACTTTAATTTTCTTTAACTTAATAAAGATATAATAACTTCTATAACAAACTTTAGGATAACTTATGAAAAGAAGAGAATTTTTTAAAACTTCAATAGTAGCATCAGCTGCGATAATGGGTACAAGCTTATCAGCTGCTGAAACTCATCAACCAAACAACGGACGTAAAATGGCAGAGATGGCATTTCCAGAAAAGCGTCCAATGATTACTTACTCAGATCGACCACCACTTTTAGAAGCACCTAGAAGTGTATTTGCTAAGGGTATTACTGCAAATGATGAATTTTTTGTGAGATGGCACCTTCCTGATATTCCAACAAAAATTGAATTAGATTCATATACTATAAAAATTAATGGTCTTGTAAATAAAGAAATTAATATTACTCTTAAAGAGTTAAAGTCTGATTTTGAGCAAGTTGAAGTAACAGCAGTACTTCAATGTGGTGGAAATAGCCGTTCTGCATTTACTCCAATTCCTGGAGGAATTCAGTGGGGTAGTGGTGCTATGGGTTGTGCTAAGTGGAAAGGTGTACGTTTAAGTGACCTCCTCAATAAAGCGGGACTTAAAAAAGATGCTCATTGGATTGGTTTTAACGGTCTTGAAAAAGCAGCTTATTATGAAACACCAAACTTTGTAAGAGAGTTAGAACTTACAGAACTAGATGATCATGTTATTGTTGCTTATGAAATGAATGGTGAAGATTTACCATACCTAAATGGTTTTCCTCTTCGTTTAGTTCTTCCAGGGTATTACTCAGATAGCTGGGTTAAAATGCTAAGTAATATTACTGTAACAGATAAATATAAATCTCTTTTCTTTATGGATATGGCATATAGAGTTCCTGATAATGCAACAGAAGGTGAAACACCTGAGCATCATTTTAAAACTACGAAACCGATTACAAATATGAATGTAAAATCATTCATTGGTTATCCTGAACCAGGTATGAAGGTTTATCATAATGCACACTTAGTTATTCGTGGTGTAGCCTTTGATGATGGACATGGTATTCGTAAAGTAATGATTTCTACCGATGAGGGAAAAACTTGGGATGAAGCACTTCTAAAACAAGAGAATGGTCGTTATGCCTTTACAGAGTTTAGATATGCTCATAAACCAACAAAGTATGGTAAAGTAAGTATCATGGCAAAAGCGATTAATCGTTTAGGTGATGAACAACCTTTATCTAAAGATATAGTATGGAATCATGGTGGATACAAATACAATGGTATCGATGTTGTTGAAGTAGAAGTGGTATAAGGAGTTATGATGAAGAAAATAATATTATTAAGTATGTTAGCTGTTGGTTCACTTTTTGCACAAGTTGAAGGAGATGTAGAAGTTCCTTATATATCTTATGAGATTAAAATGGGGCAAGGTTTTGATGCTGTGCAAGCAAACTGCCTTATGTGTCACTCTTTTGGTTATATTATCAATCAAGGACCTCAATCACGAGAGTTTTGGAAAAAGAAAATTGATAAGATGATTACACACTTTAAAGCACCTATTATGAAAGAAGACACTGTAATTGTAACTGATTACTTATTTAAACACTATGGAAATGGTAAACTTAAGTAGCCTAGAAAGTGTTACTAAATAACTAAAGAGACATTTAGAGGACTATTAATCCTCTTTAGTCCCTTTTGACTTCAATACAAAGAAAAATATCCCCGCAATTATCACAAATATAGCTATTCTAACACTTAATGTTGTTATGTCTGATGTATCATTCATATAAAGTTCCTCTTTATTTTCAAGTTTAAAATAATAACATAATTACTAACTCTTAAAAAAGTATTTTTTTATATAAGTTCAAGTATTATATAAAAATATCTTAATTTCTAGAAGGTTTCTCGATGTTTCAAACTATTAAATCAAAATTTATTATTAATTTAGCGGTTTCTATTATATCTCTTATAGTTATTTTAATTGTAGCTTATTCTCTAGCAGTGCAAAATATAAAAACAATTATGAAAAATGATGTCTCTACTGTTGCTAAAACACTGAAAATAGGAGCTCGTTATATAGCTAAAAACAATGCTAATGTATTTTTAGATCCTGCTTTTAAAGAGATGATGCATAAAATGCATGTTGGAAAGTCAGGCTATGTATATATCATTGCGAGTGATGGAACTCTTTTAGTACATCCTAAAAAAGAGGGTGAGAACCTAAAAAATACAGACTATGGTGCTTATATAATTTCACATAAAGAGGGTGGGGTATATGAGTATGTCTCGGCCACAACAGGTCAAGATAAACTTGCAGCATTTGAGTATATTCCTGAATTTGATGCTTGGATAGTTCCTGGAGTAAACAAAGCTGACTATTTTGATGCAATTAATGAACATTTTATTGAATATTTTTCTTTTTTAATGATTGGCTTTATTCTATTACTTATTTTATTAAATTACTTAACTGGTAGGACTGTATTAGGAAATGCTACGACTATTCAAAAAGTTGCTCATGACCTCAGTGCAGGAGAAGGTGACCTGAAACAAGAGTTACCAGTTATGGAAACTAGGGATGAGTTTAGAAGTATAAGTTTAGATATAAACTCTTTTTTAGCAAAGATGCACACCACAATAGTAAATATTAAAAGTAGTAGTCATTACCAGTCTATACTTGCTAAAGAGCTAATGACACTTACTCATCTTCTTCGAACGAAAACAACAGAGTCCGGGGACATAGCAAAGAGTACTATGCAAGATTTAAATGAGATTCGTGTTTTACTTGAGCATAATGTAGAAGGTTCTGCAAAAATCTTAGAAATAAATGTAGATAGTTCAAATATTTTAGAGCTTACAACACATAAGGTAGAAAATATTGTAGAGAGTATATCTTCAACGCAAGAGAGTGCAGATGATATAAGTGATGAATTTGCTAAGCTTATAACCGATATAGGTAGCCTTAAAGAGATTACTACTGTTATTAGGGATATATCTGAACAAACAAACCTTTTGGCGTTAAACGCAGCTATAGAAGCTGCACGAGCTGGTGAACATGGTCGTGGTTTTGCTGTTGTTGCTGAAGAGGTAAGAAAACTTTCAGAAAGAACAAATAAAGCAATTAATGAAATAGATACTTCTATATCTGTTCTTATACAGTCTGTAGGAGATGCAACAGAAAAGATAACTAACAACAAAGAAGTTGTTAGTACTTTAGTAACTTATGGAGGAGAGATAAAAAAAGATTTCTCTATGATGGACAAAAGTATTGACCATAGTGTAGATATAGCCAAAGAGTCACAAGAGAGCATGAACCACATGCAGCAGCAGATTATATCCATAGTTGAGAAGATTCAGTTTATGGCTGCTCTCTCATTTGAAAATGGCGAGTTTGCAAATGATGTTGATGATGTGGCAGAAGAGGTTAACGGTGTGGACAGAGAGATAGATAAACATCTTGGCTTCTTTAAAACAAGAGCACATGATACAAGTCGAAGTTATACAAAAAAGAGTCGTGAAACAGATCTTGATGATGATATGTTTTTTTAATAAATAGGGTGAAATTATAAAATTTGAAAACTTTTCTAAAAACCCTTGACATTATAAAACTTTTTGTCTATAATTTCGGCTCACAAACACACAGTTGTTTGTTTAAATGTCGCGGAATAGAGCAGTTCGGTAGCTCGTCGGGCTCATAACCCGAAGGTCGCAAGTTCAAATCTTGCTTCCGCAACCACAATTAAAATTACAGTTATACAAATGATGGGGTATCGCCAAGCGGTAAGGCACTAGTTTTTGGTACTGGTATTCGGGGGTTCGAATCCCTCTACCCCATCCATCATTTCTAAAAATCATAAAACAATTCAAAAATATTAAAAACAAAGCACAAGTTTAATAATTATTTCACTATAATCTCATAAATAATTTTATTATATAAAAAGAGAATTTATGACACCTATAAAAAGAGTTCAAGAAGCGATAATTGAAATACAAAAAGGCAATATGGTCATCATGATTGATGATGAAGATAGAGAAAATGAGGGTGACCTTGTTTATGCTGCTGCGTTTAGTACACCTAAACATGTGAATTTTATGGCTATGAATGCTCGTGGGCTTATCTGTGTAGCACTTAGCAAGTCAATAGCTACAAGACTAAACTTAAATCCTATGGTTAGCTCAAATACTTCTTCTTATGAGACTGCATTTACCGTTTCTGTTGATGCTAAAGATGCTCTTACTGGTATTTCAGCTGGTGAGAGAGATGATACTATTCGTATACTTGCAAACCCTATAGCAAAAGCTACTGAACTTGTAAAACCTGGGCATATCTTTCCTCTTATAGCTAAAGAGGGTGGGACACTTATTCGTACAGGGCACACCGAGGGTAGTGTTGATATCTGTCGTTTAGCAGGTCTGAGTGAAGCGGGTGTTATTTGTGAGATCATTAAAGATGATGGAACAATGGCTCGTCGTGATGACTTAGATGTTTTTGGTGAAAAGCATAACTTAAAAACAGTATTTATCTCCGACATTGTTGAGTATAGACTTGCAAATGAGTCTCTTGTAAACAAAACGCAAGAAGAAGAGATAGAGTTCTTCGGTGTAAAGGTAAAACGCCATACTTTTGAGGATCATGATGCTATAGAGCATACGGCTATAGAGTTCTACTCAGCTGGCAGTGTTGCAAATGTGCGTGTTCATAATGTTGTTCCAGATATAGACCTTCTTTTAAATCAAGAGAAGTACAACAACCTTGTAAAATCTATAGAGTACTTAAAACAAAATAGTGGTATTTTAGTCTTTATAAACAAGACAAACCATCAAGACAATGCAGCACCTAAAGAGTTTGGAATTGGTGCACAGATTATTAAGTCTTTTGGTATAGAAAAAATGAACTTAATAACTTCTATGAAAACTTCTGACTTTGTAGGGCTTAGTGGTTTTGGACTAGAGGTTAATGAAGTTATAGATATTTAATGATCAAAAAGTCATTTCTGCTTTTTACTCTCACTTTTACGGTGTTAAATGCGGAGATGACAACTCGTACAAAAGTACTTATGGGTACTTTTGTAAGCATAACACTTCCCCAAGAGAACAAACACCTTTTTAAGAAGAGTTTTGAAATCCTTAACAGGGTTGATAACTCTCTCTCCTCATATAAGAGAAACTCTCCAATATATAAACTTAATAAAAATAAAAAAGCAGATATAAATCTTTATACTTATGAAGCTCTTTTTTTGAGTCAAGAGTACTACACTCAAACGGCTGGGTACTTTAATGTCGCAGTTGGTTCAATAACTAAAGATCTTTATCATTTTGGTGAGAATGAACGTGTACCAGAGTCTTGGGAGTTAAACTCGAGTGATGTCTCTTTGGGTGCCTTAGAGTTTGATAAAAGCAGCGCCACACTTGGTCAGGGTGTAAAAATAGACTTAGGTGGTATGGGAAAAGGCTTTGGGGTTGACAGAGTAGTGGAGTATCTCAAAATTAACGGTGTTAACGAGGCTAGAGTTGCTCTTAGTGGCGACATTAGATGTTTAGGCATATGTAAGGTAGAGATAGTAAATCCATCATCTACAAAGCCTCTGATACACTTTTATACAAAATATGAAGATATGGGAGTCAGTACGAGTGGAAACTATAACAGGTATGTTGAAGATGTCACTAACAACCATCTTATAAATCCAAAGAGTAAGACATCACAGACAAGTTTTATCTCGATTACACTTATATCTAAGCTTCCAAATAGTGATTTAGATGCTTATGCAACTGCGGCGAGTGTTATGCCTAAAGAGTTGGCCTTTAAGTTTTTAGACTCTCTTGAGTTGGCTTATGTAGTGTTAGATACTCAAAATAGGCTCACTGTGAGTGAAAATTTTGAACTATTTACTAGCGAGACTTTGGAGCAAAAGCCAGAATATATAGAGGAGTAGAGCCTCAAAAAGAAAAAATGATATAAGTTTTATATAGACGAAAAACTCAAATCCTCCGAGAATAAAAAAGGGACTAAAGAGTTCTAAAAACCCTACAAAAAATGTAATATATACAAGAGCATTAAGATGCTGCGTTTTGTTATGTTTTGTAAAAAGTAAAAAGTGTAAAACTACCATCAGAAAAAGACCAAAAGCAAAGATGTGAGGTAGAACTATTTTTAAGAGTCCCGAAGTCGTTTTTGTCATCATAAAAAGATCTTCATTCCCCATGTAGTACTCTAAAATACCCTGATATGAAAAGCCCATTTTTTGCCAAAAGAGGAGGGCAGAGCTTCCTAGTAAAAGTAGGGAAAAGAGTAAGAAGTAGAGTATAGAGTACTTATATGCTTTTTGCAAAGTTAAGAGTCCATAGAGAGTAGAGAGTCATGTAGAGTGCTACACTATGCCATGTGAAATATGAGAGGACATAGAGTGTTATAAAGTCTGCGTTTACAAAAAAAGAGAGGCCCAGAGTTATAAGTGTAAGAAGTCCGCTAATCATGAGAGTGTTAATAATAGCAATAGAGTAAGCTTTCTTATTTGAGACTCTTGCAAATACAGCACTTAAAGTAAGTAAAATCATCATTAAAAAAAATATTTCTGTATGGATTAACTCTAAAAAAGTAGCTTGTGTAATAGCATCTAAAAACTCATCTTCATTACCATAAAGTGTCGTATATATATCGTGGGTAAAAAGACCAAAGCTACTCTGCTTTACAAAAATATCTATAACTATATAAAGAAGTGTAAAGAGTAAAAGCCCGTTAAGCATAGGTTTTATAGAGTTGTCTTTAGAGAGGTCTTTTATGAGAGTAAAACGCAACTACTTCGCCTTAAGCAGTTCGTTGTAGATAGCAAAGGCGATGCGAGAGCCATCTGTTACACTTCTTGCACTCATAGTAGCCCCTGAAATACTTGGTATATCACGGTTGAGTTGGAGCATTTTGTCAGTTTTTATGTTTACAAACTGAGCGTTCCATTTTTTTGTAGGAACATACTCTAGTGGTTCATTAAATGCGATGACTTCTATGCCTTGGAGTGTAGAGTCTTGAATAAAGTAGAGAATTACTGCATTTTTTGAACGTACTTTACGGTTTACTAAAACACCGTAGCCTAAAGTTTTCCCATCTTTTTTGGCAGTAAAAACTCTATATATTTTAGTCGTTAGTTTTGTTTGTGCATTTTTTTGGATGCTTTTAAATTTACTGTTTGAGAGAAGAATGTTTTTTTTAGTAACAGTTGCGTTTAAGTCATAGTTCTCTTGCATAGCTTCTATAGGAGATATAAGAACTTGAGCACTAAGTGCCACTGTAATTGTGAGTAGTAAAAGTAGTTTTTTCATAAGTTTAAGTCTTTAAAATAAGTTGTGAAATTGTATCGAAAAAATAGGAGAATATATTCTCCTATTTATATCTTTTAGTTAAAAGATGAAACCTATAGAGGCACTTGCTGTATTACTATTAATATTACCTGTTGAAGAAAGAACATAATCAACTTTTAATACTACTTGCTCATGTGGAAAAAAGTTGACACCAAATGATGTATTTGTAGTATCATCGTTAGCAATTCCTCCATTACTTACTTCAGATTGAGCATTATATTTTTCATATTGAACAAAAAGTGGTAGTCTTTTATCTGTATCAGCAAATGATAATACATCATAACTTGCATTTAAATACATACCATTACTGGCAGTAGCTTGAACTGTTGTGTTGTCTATTGCTGAACGACTTGTTTGTGCATATGTACCATAAACTCTAGCTGCACCAACTTTATAATCAAGGTGAGCATCAAAAATATTTACATTTTCATCGAGGTATGCAGAAATACCAACTAAAAGACCATTTGTACCTGTATAGTCAACTCTAACAACAGCAGCTGGTTTTGGATCACTCACTTTAAAAGAACCGCCACGACCACTTCTTAACCATTTGTCACCTGTATCTGTTGGCTGAAGTGCTGTAACACCAGCAACTTTATACTCAAGACCATCAATGATGTTACCATAAGCCATAACACCTGTTTCATGCCAAGTTGATGGAATAATATAGTAAGAAGTCTTAGGACGTTGCACTGTTGTAAAAAGAGTAGGTTCATGTTGTTCATTTATAAGACCCATAGGCATAAGAAAGTTACCAACTCTTGCATTAAAGTTTTTGTTTTGTAAAAAATCTAAGTACATAAACTCAATAATTACTTCATCACCTGATCCACTAGCAGTTACCCCACCACCTTCATACTCAATCTCTGTATTTAAAATGATGTTATCTGAAAACTTATAACCGAAGTACGTGATAAATCTTTTTACTTGAGTCTCAGCAGATAAAGCTTGATTATCTGTGTCTGTAGTTGCATAGTACATCTCACCATAACCACCAATACTTAGTGGAGATTTTGAGTAGTAAACTTTAGAAGCAGCAGGCCCTAGTCCACTGTATGACTTTTTACTATCAACTGTTGTGTAGTTAAAACCAGTTTGAAGGTCACTTGTCTCATCTGTTAGTGTTTGCGTCATCTCTTGAAGATCTTTTACCTGTTGTTTAAGTTCAGCAATATCTGCTGCATCATCTGCAAAAGAAGATGTGCTAAGTGCTAGAAGTCCAGCTAGAGCTAAAGATAGTTTTGTGTTTTTCATTTTTGTTTCCTATTGATTGTTTAGTTTTGATTATAATATCTGTTATCATAATCAAGTTATGTCAGAATTCTACACAAAAAATATACTAATGTCAATAGTTATGATAATTATTATTGAAATAGAGAGAATTTTCTCTTGAAAGTTTGTTTAGTCTTGTGTATAGACTTGGTTTTTCCCATGCTGTTTAGCATAGTACATGTACTTGTCAGCTTTATCTATCATTATGTCTATATCTTCTAAAACGGAAGTAATACCTATGGAAACAGTAATTTTTAGAGACTCACTACTGGAAATGTGTAGCGTAGCTTTTTCAATAGTATCACATACCTTTTGCATAACATAGAGTGCTTTGTCATGTGGACAGTTTGGAAGTAGTATAACAAACTCTTCTCCTCCAAAACGCACAAAAATATCTGAACTACGAAGCGTGTTTTTCATGGTCTCGACTATATGTATAAGTGCTCTGTCACCAACTTCATGCCCAAAAGTATCATTTATGTTTTTAAAGTTATCTATATCTACCATAGCTATGGCAGATGGTTGATTCGCTCTTGATGCGATGTTTAGTACTTTTGTAGCAGTTTCATAAAAGTAGAGACGGTTATGTATTCCAGTTAACTGGTCAGTCATAGCCATGTTTTTTATTTTGTTAAACATCTCTGCAACTAAAAGTGCATTTGTAACACGCCCCATAAACTCTTCGTTTATAAAAGGTTTAGTGATGTAGTCGTTTGCACCTACTTTTAAAAATCTACTTATCATATAGGTATCTTGTGTCCCGGAGAGAACCAACACTGGCAGTTCTTCAAATGAGTACCTTGTTCGTATCTGTTTGACAAGTTCATACCCATTCATTTTAGGCATCTCGTAGTCTGTTACAACAAGGTCTATAGGTTGAGAGTTTGTATCATTTAAGTAATCCCATGCTTCTTTTCCATCTCTACACTGAACATAGTTTATATTTTGTGTACCGAGTAAAATTGCTATTTGTAGGAGTATGATTTTTGAGTCATCTACTATTAAAATTCTTTTTGCTTCATTTGATTCTAGTCTTTTAGCAACTTTAGCAATATATGTGGCAGAGCTAGGGGCATTTGTCACAACATAGTCAGCGACATGAAGTGAGAGGATTTTTTCTCGAGTCTCTTTGTTGTCATAGTTTGTAGTTATAATAATAAACTTATCTTCATCAGAGAGTTTTTTTATAATGGACTCAGTCTGTATATCTAGACGTATGATGTATAAGTCATACTCAAAGAGTCTATCTATTTTAACATTGTAGTCATCAAAAGAGTCTATTGTTGTGTTTAAAGAGATTTCAATATTTTCTCTTATAATCGTAGAAAACAGAGTGTCATCATCAATAATAAGTGTACTATTAAACATATGCAATCCCTGTATTGAGTTACAAAGATTATAGTCTTATTAAGATTAATTTTTTTTTAATAAAATTTATATTTCATAATTCAAAGTATAATTTGATATAATATAGACAAAATAATAAAATAGAGAGTTTATGAGAGAATATTTCACACGAATTGAAGATGGTAGTACAGTAAATATAGAAATTGATTTAAATGCATTTGCATATAGTAGCAATAACCCTTGGTTATTTAGTGTCTTCATCAAGTTTGATGCTGCGACAGATAAAGAAATGGGATTTGAAGAGTTTTTAGAAACAAAAGAAGCACTTATTATTACCTTAGAACATGAAGAGAAAACGAAGTATGTTGGAAGTCGTATAGTTGATGGTTGGAGTGAATTGTACTTCTACTCAAAAGATTCTAAAGATCTTGAGAGTGTAGTTTCTAAGATTTTAAAATCAAGTAACTACCTTTATGAAAGTAGTGTTGTTCGTGATACAAAATGGGATTTTCATCATAAAAATCTTACTCCTAGTGAGCTAGAGCTATGTCATATAGAGAGTGAAAAAATTATATTTATGTTAGAAGAAGAGGAAGATGACCTCAGTGTTGTTCGTCCTGTAGAACACTATATATCTTTTGAAATGCCTACACAAAAAAATAGGTTTATAAATACTCTTGAATTAGAAGGTTTTACACTTAAAGATGAGATTAGTAGTGAAGAGTTTGAACATGGTATCGCTTTAGTGAAAGAACATAATGTACAGAGCGAAACTGTGAGAGAAGAAGTTACAAAACTTTTTGAAGTTATAAAAAAATCTCAAGGTTTTTATGAAGGCTGGAGTACAGTTTTAGCTTGTGAGTTAGAAGAGTAGATGTATAAGATAGTTGGTGTTATTAACTACATTGTAGTTATATTTTTAAATGCTTTTACTGATCTTGGCCATAAAATTATTATTCAAAACACTATTTTCAAAGTATATGATGGTGATATGCAGGTTGTTTTAACAGCAGTTGTAAATTCACTTATACTTTTACCTTTTATTCTTGTCTTCTCTCCTTCAGGGTTTTTAGCAGATAGATTTCCTAAAAATAAGATTATGGAGTACTCTTCAGTCTTTGCTATAGTGATTACTCTGGGAAT
>Ga0256826_1000253_pt1 | contig 30912 bp, 27 predicted proteins | sample CV79metaG_FD_185975 | JGI IMG/M metagenome (GOLD analysis project Ga0256826, IMG submission 185975) | Hydrothermal vent microbial communities from East Pacific Rise, Pacific Ocean - CV79 | ecosystem: Environmental > Aquatic > Marine > Hydrothermal vents | place: Pacific Ocean: East Pacific Rise...
GAGTTGTGTTGGACGTGAACCCGAAGGCGCACATCGGTGCGTTGAGAGGTGAACTCCAACGCAAATCGCGCCGAAGCTAGAACATTTAAGTGCGGTAGTCGTTTAGTTTTTCGTTGAGCTCGCCTGTCATGCGAGATAGATTATCACTAGCCGAAGTAATATCCTCGACCGACCGAGCATTCTCCCCAGCCAATTCATTAATCTTAACAATATCACTCACCATCTGAGCCACTGTTTTAGAGTTTTCGATATACCCGGTAACTGTCTCATCCACCGTCACCATAGACTGCGACATTTTATCCACACCTTGAGAGATTTCACCCTCAACCTCTTGTGTTTGAGTAGAAAGTTCTTCAATTGCCTTAGCATTTTCGCTCATAATACCACTAGTATCTGTCACCGACTGCACAATAACATTAATCGTAGCATTAATTTCCGTAAGTGATTTTTGTGTACGTTCAGCTAGTTTTCTAACTTCATCAGCAACAACAGCAAATCCACGACCATGTTCACCCGCACGAGCAGCTTCAATCGCAGCATTAAGTGCTAAAAGGTTTGTTTGGTCTGCAATATCAGAGATAACAACAAGAACATCTTTCACTTGAGCAGCATCGGAACTAAGTTGATGGAGACGTTCAGCAAGTTCAGATTCAACATCTGCACGATGGATTACTTCTTGTGTTAATGAGATAATACGTTCATTAGCACTTTGTAAAATATCACCGGCACTGTTAATCTGAGTCTTCATCTCTTCGGCTTGTGGAATGGCTTGTTCGAGTGTCACTTGAAGGGTATTTCCTTTTTCAGAAACTGACTTCACAATACTTGCTTCTTCTTCCACTTTTTTCACAATATTTGTAGAAGTGGTTGAAAGCTTCGTTGCAATAGAAGCATTTTCATTACTCGAAATTTTAGCTTCAGAAACAGTGACACGAACCTTTTCAATAAAGGCATTGATATTGGAACTCACTTCATATATTTCATCCCCTTCAGGAACTACAATACGTTTGGTTAAATCACCCTCACCTGCTGCTAAATCACCTGCAGCTTCTTGTAAAATATTGAGTTTATTAACCACAAGATATTGAATTGCACCAATTGCAATTAAGACAATAATAATCAGTAATACAATAGAAACAACACTAATGACTGTTGCCGTTGTATGCACCGTACTTAAGGCTTCCGCTTCATTTATACGGACAATTAATGCCCATGTTGTATCAAATATTTTTAAGGGGGTAAAAGATGTTAATACAGCTTCACCATTTTCATTAACGGCTTCTAACTTCCCATTTTCACCACTAAGAGCTTTATTTACAGGAGCAGTATCAACTTTTAAAACCCCTACAGCTGTTTTTTGGTTTCTTACATCACTATGTGGACTATCGGAGATAAAACGTGCTTCACTTCGCATTAAGTGGTTGTTTCCTACTAAGAAAACTTCACCACTTTCACCCATTCCCGCCTGCTCGTACTTACCATCAAAAGTAGTGATTTTATTAATAGTATCAATAGATAATTCAAAAATCAACACACCCTCAAAATCACCACTATAATAAAGTGGTGTTGCCATAAAAGAGATTGACTTATTATAACTCGGTTCATATGCCTCAAAATCTTCAAATGCAATTTCACCACGTTTAAGTTTTAAAGCTCTCTTATAAACTTTTGCCAAGCCGGTATTTTTATAAGGTCCTGTATTTAAGTTCGTTCCGTAATCGCTCTCTTTAGTCACCGAGTAGATAATATCACCCTCTATAGTAACAATACTGACATCATGAAGATTAAACTGTTCAAGCATCACATTCATACCATTATGGTATTCAACGTGTTGCTTAGAGTATTCCCCTTCATGGGCTTTGTTCATAGCATATTTGCCACGTTTACCAATAGGATTTGGATTTTGTAAGATGTAAAGGAATTGAACAATTTTACCCGCATCCGATGCTGGTAGGTAGGCATCTGCATTACGTTTTGTTTGAGCATTAGGCAAAGCATAGTTCACTAATGGCAAGTACTCTTTGTTATAGTTTTCTATCAACTCATTTTGAATTTTATCAATATTGAAATCTTCGTCAGCGAGTTCTTGAAATGAGTCATCAAGCGCCCATAACATCTCAACTGTTTTTTGGTCATACGCTTTTGCATTCATTAAAGCAGCAATTTGATCAAAAAGAGTTTTAATATGCTCACTTTTACTCTCTTTAATCGAGTTTAGCTGATCAAAACGAATATCAACCATCGCATCAGAAGCACGTGTTAAAGCAATACCAACAATACTTGCACCCAAAACGATGAGTGAACCTATAATCAAACCAATTAGTCGAACTTTGATACTCTTAAAATTCATTACTAAACCTTTATATAATATGGTATAAACCAAGGATAATAAAATATAATAAAACAATTTGTGTTACTTAGAGCTTAAAGCTTTCATTAGTTTGTACTATTTAGTTAATTCTCTACATTGCACCGCATTTACCCTCACCACATTTCATACTTGTAGCTTTTTTAGGTTCTTTTTCAGACATAGTGCTTCCACATTTTCCAGCTCCACACTTCATACTCGGCATACTTTGGCGTTGTTTGTCATTTCCACATTTACCTTCGCCACATTTTAAACGCATCTTTTTTGTCTCACTAGAGCGGACACAATTGTAAACTTCTTTAGTATTTTTGGCTTCAATCACACAAGTTTTTCTGGGATCACTATCACGCATCTGTGAGAGTATATTTTTCTTCTTTTTTGCTAAGGCACCTTTACCATCAAACATATTGGCACCACATTTACCCGCACCACACTTCATACCCGAACTAGCACTACCTTTGGTTGACTCTTTGGTATCACTACAAGCTGTTAAAAAAAGTAGTAAACTGAGACTCAAGAAGCATTTTAACATCTACTCGCCTGCCTTAAAGTTATCAACCTTTCCTACGGCACATGAGACAAAGCTTTTGGCTTTCATCGCCTTATCTTCTACAAAACCAAACTGCTCATCAGCACTCGGATAACCTAAAGAGCGTAATGCCTCTTTTAACTTTGGTATCTTAACATCATCAATATCAAGAGTGATTTCACGAGGCATCACCTCTAGGTTGACTTCAATAGCACCAAATTCATCTGCTAACTTACTTTTCAAGGTGCTAGCACACCCACCACATTTTACATTTTGTACTTTAAAGGTTTGCATCTTTTTTCTCCATCTTTTTTTTCATCATTATTTCAAATAGTATCGGAATGATAACCAAACTTAGAACAGCTGAGCTAACAATTCCCCCTAGCATTGGTGCGGCAATACGCTGCATCACTTCACTCCCTACTCCATGGGTGTACATAATAGGTGCTAAACCCGCAAGAATGGCAAACACCGTCATTAACTTTGGTCGAACTCTCTGCACAGCGCCCTCATATATGGCTGCATTTAATTCACTAACCCCAAAGTTTTTACCATACTTCTCTTTTGCCTCATCCACAGCTTCTTGAAGATAAACAATCATCACAATTGCCGTCTCTGCTGCCACTCCCAAAAGTGCTAAAAAGCCTACTATTACCGCAATACTCATCGCAAAATTCAACATATCAATATATATCAGCCCTCCAAGTAGTGCAAAAGGGAGGGTAAAAAAGACAATAAGTGTTGGTTCTATCTTTTTAAGTGCCATAAAAATCAGTACTAGTATCGACAGAAGTACTCCCGGAACAATCCAGATAATTTTCTTCATAGCTGAATCTAAGTACTGCGACTGTCCCGCCCACTCCACATAATATCCCGCTTCAAAATTAATCTCATCGATAAACTTTTGAGCTTCTTGAACGTATTCACTAGCACTAACACCCTCTTGAGGCGTGATATAAATAAACGTCACCGGCGACGCCATTTCACTTTTAATCACCGAAGCACTCTGTTGATACGATACCGTTGCAAAGGTAGAGAGCGGTACAAAACCTAAAGATGTTTTGACTTGAATGTTTTGAATACTTTCAAGAGAACGTCGTTCGTCACCTTCAAGTCGTAAGGCTATGGGATATCGTTCGAGTCCTTTAATCATAGTGGAGATTTTCATCCCACCTATGGCTAAAGAGGTGTACTCTAAGAGAGTCTGTTTTGTGATGTTATAACGTTGCATTTTCATCTCATCAAAATCAAGATAGATAAAATACCCAGCACTCGCTTGGTCTGCAAAAACAGAAAGTGTTTTATCAAAGTCACGTAATTTTGACTCAATAAGCTTGCCATACTTTTGAAGTCCCTGTGCATTTTGACCATAAAGTTTAATCCCAATAGGGGTACGAATACCACTTAAAAGCATATCGATACGACCTCGAATAGGATAGGTCCACGAGTTGGTTAAGCCTGGAACTTGGAGCGCATCTTCCATCTCTTGGCGTAGTTTGTCATAGGTCATGCCTTCACGCCACTCACTTTGAGGCTTTAAAGAGATAATAGTTTCTAACATACCTAAAGGAGCGGGATCCGTAGCAGTATCTGCACGACCGGCCTTACCAAATACCATTGAAACTTCGGGAAAGCTTTTGATAATCTTGTCCGTTTTTTGTGTCAACTGTTTGGCTTGGTCAATACTAATTCCATAAGGAGTCACCGGCATATACATAAAAGTCTGCTCATTTAACATCGGCATAAACTCCCATTTGAGCCCTTTATACAGAGGATACATATAGGCTAAAGAGGCTAAAACAAGGACAATAACAAGATACTTCAATTTCAATCCATAAACAATAATAGGATGATACAACCAGATAAAAAATCGATTAAGTGGGTTTTTGTTTTCAGGAATAATACGACCCTTAACAAAAAACACCATCAACACCGGAACAAGGGTAATACTTAAAAGTGCTCCTGCAGCCATAGCAAAGGTTTTGGTAAAAGCAAGAGGTGTAAAGAGAAGTCCCTCTTGTCCACTCAAGGCAAAGATAGGTAAAAACGACACTACAATCAAAGCTAATGCAAAAAAGATAGGTCGACCTACAAGTTGGGACGAGGTTAAGATGACCTCTATACGTTCTTTATCACTAGGTACACGACCCTCTTGAAGCTCAAACTTATGCAACATTTTATGGGCATTTTCGATCATCACAATAGAGGCATCCACCATCGCACCAATAGCAATAGCAATACCTCCTAAACTCATAATATTAGAACCGACTCCAAAAAGTTTCATCAATAAAAAGGTAGTTCCCACCGTTAAGGGGAGTACTATTAAGACAATTAAGGAAGAGCGAAGGTGCAGTAAAAAGAGTCCAATCACTGCAATAACAATGATACTCTCTTCAATCAAAGTACTTTTCAAGGTTTCAACTGCCTTATCAATAAGCCCTGAACGGTCATACACCGTCGTTACCTCAACTCCATCGACCTTCAAGTCTGACATCTTCGCTTTGATACGTTCAATCGCACTGTAAACATCTTCACCATAACGTACTAAAACGATACCACCAACAACCTCGCCCTCGCCATTTAGGTCCGCCATACCACGTCGTGGAGCAGGTGTTAACTCAACCCGACCAATATCGCCCAGTGTTATGGGCGTACCACCTGAAGTTCGCACTACTAAGTTACGAATGTCATCAAGATCTTTAATATAACCTTTGGCTTGAACCATCCATTCAAAACCATTTTCAATCACAATACGTCCACCCGTATCGTTGTTGTTAGCCTTTAAAACCTTAGCAATATCTTGAATACTCAAGTTGTAGCGAATGAGATTATCATTGTTGATACTCACTTGGTAGGTTGGTACAAAGCCACCCACAGAAGCCACTTCACTTACACCATCTACACCCATAAGCGCATAACGATAGTAGTAATCTTGTAAGGTTCTTAACTCCGCTAAGTTTTTCGTTTTAGAGTGTAAAGCATACTCATAAACCCAACCAACACCTGATGCATCAGGTCCAAGCGTCACACTCATGTTTGATGGTAGTGATGACTGTACAGAGGCGAGTTGTTCTAAAACACGACTCCGCGCCCAATAAAGGTCTGTATCATCTTTAAAGATAATATAGATAAGTCCTGTTTCATAGGTAGAGTATCCCCGCACCGTATCGATGTTAGCAATAGCTAAAAACTGTGCTACGAGAGGATACGTACCTTGTTCTTCCACCGTCTGAGGAGATTGCCCATTCCATTTTATCTGTACAATAACTTGAGGTGGAGAGAGATCGGGTAGTGCATCAAGTGGTGTATTTTTCATACTCCAGATACTTCCTGCCACTAAAAAGAGCATCACCATTAAGACAAGAAACTTGTTTTTGATACTAAAAGCTATTAATTTTTCAATCATTTCTCTTTCCTTTTCCCTCTTTCCTCTTCACTAATAAAGCCCATTAATCTGAGCATCACTATCCATCATAAAGAGCGCATTTGCAACAACTTCATCACCTTCACTCACACCTTGCGTCACAATATACGTACTACTATTTAGTACTTTTACATGGACTTCTAAGGGTTCATACTCTCCCTCAAACTCACCTACAATAAAAACATAATACTTTCCATCTTTGCGTAACACCGCATGTTGTGGCAGGGTTAGATACGTTTCGCTCTGACCTTTGGCACTTACATTGGCGTACATACCGGGGAAGAGAAGACCCTTGGTGTTTTTAAGACGCAGTCTTAAGGTAAGTGTTGCTTCTTTAGGGTCTAGGTTTGGATAGAGGAGTGTTGATGTTGCCTTATAGGTTCTGTTATTACTTTTAAAACTCACTTCAAAATCATCTGCTTTTTTAAGCCAAGCAATATCCTCTTCAAAGACTTTTGCCTCAACCCAAACCTCATCTAAACTTACAATCTCAAAAAGTGCTGTCTTAGCATTAAAAGCAGCCCCTTGTTTGATATTCTTTTTAAAGATATAACCACTTATAGGCGCGTATATCGTTGTGTTTTCACTCATTTTTTTCTTTTTAAGTGTTGCTGCTATCTCTTGATTGGAAAGTCCTAGAAGTTGAAGCTTTAACTTAGCACTACGTAGCATGCCTTTGTTTTCACGGGTCTTAGTATATTTATACGAGTTAATATAATCCTCTTTTGCCTTATAAACTTCAGGCGAATAAACACGCACAAGGGGATCACCTTTTTTCACATACTTATAGACTTTATTAGCATATAACTTCACCACATAACCACCAAAACGAGGTGTCACATCCACCACTCTTGCCTCGTCTGCTTTAACGTAACCGTAACTCTTTTTTTCATGTGAAAGTGAGGACTTTTTAACAGAAACACTCTGAACTGAAAAGAGTTGTTCTACCGTAGCTTCTTGTGCTAGAAGGGTTAAAGGGAGTAGCCCTAAGTATAGTAATTTATGTAGTCTCATTGTAGTGCTCCTGAGAGTTGTGAAATTTTGGCTTGCGCCTTGTTGTAGTTACTAATGGCATTAATACTTTTTTTCTCCAACGCTAGTTTTAAAAAGAGCACATCAATATATTGAAAAAGATCGGCTCCTGTAGAGATAGAAGCGTTTGATAACTCCTGCATATGCTCTAGCTGTTTTAAAGCATCATCTTGAACAATATGATAAATATCAAAGGCAGATAGCATCTGTGCATAATACTCTTGAAGTGTTGCATCCACCGCAATTAGAGTATCCTCTTTTTGACTTACAAACCCAAGTCCTAAGGCACGTTGTTCTTCTTCAGCCGCATCTTCTGTTCCATATATCGGAAGTGAAAGCCCTACTCCTACATTGAAGTAGTTATCAAAGTTCTCACGATACGAATAGCCTACCAACAGATTAACATCAGGATAATTATTGCTATCAGCTACCACTATCTTGGCATTTTGTTTTAAAAGTTCTTTCTCTTTTATTGCAACTTCGATACTGTTATCTAAGCCCTTTTGGAGCTTAAGTAGGTCTGGTTTTACGCCTATGGTTAATGTGATATCAACATAAGATACTTTCTGTGAAGCAAGATAAGAGAGACGCGCATAAACTGCAGCTATTTGGGCATTAAGTTGGCTTAACTCTATTTTTAAGTTTGAAAGCGAAAGTTCTGCTTTCATAATGCCCATATGTTGGTTGCTACTCACACTGGTATAGGACTCATAAAGGTCAATGTTTTGTTTGGTTAGTACTACATAATCTTGTGTGATTTTTTTGAGTGCTTCTAATTCCCACAGACCATACACTTCGGTTTTAATACGTTGGACTAACATCGCTTGTGCTAAATGTAACTGCTCTTGAAGTATCGCTTCATCGGCTAAAGCCACTTGCTGTTTGGTATCACGTTTATCATAATATTGAATTTTTTGTTTGAGTGTAAAAATCGTTTGACTCATTGCTTGGGAACTATCAAGTGTATTTGTCGTAATAAGGAGTTCCGGGTTATTAAACTGATTGGCGACATCAATACTCTGCTTGTTTGCCTCTATCTTTGCCATAATAACCTCTAATGAAGGTGCCTTTTGTAAAGCAGATGCCACTAAACTATCAAGCGTGATAGCACTGAGTTGCGACGTCAATACTAAGAGTGTAAAAAGTAGCGTTTTCATAAGCATCACCTAGAAGTTAATTGTAGTTTTAACACGAGACTTTTTACCACTTTTAGGGGTGATAAAAATATGAAGTTGCCATGTACCGTTCATGGCTAAGTTTAGTTGTGCCTCATAGTTTCCATCCCCTAAGTTTTTAGCATCGACTTTAGATTCCATAGCAGGCATTCCTGGCATTGCCGGCATAAAAGCTTTTACGCTCACACCCACATCACTCAAGAGTTTTCCCTCTTTTGTTATTGTAAACACAAAGGTATTTGCACCCGATGTCACTGGTTTTTCAGCACTAATATGGATCTTTGTAGTACGAAATTTCGCCTCTTTTTCAAAAGCAGCTGCTTGAAGTAGTGTTGATCCTAAAAGAAGTATCATTAATAGTTTTGTAAATGTTTTCATTTTTATATCCTTGTGATTTTTGTTATGGAAAAGTATATCAGATTTGTGTGAGTTGTTTGTGAGGATATTTTTGATGGTGTGCTACAATGGCTTTATGAAAATACTACTTCTTGAAGATGATACCGTTTTGGCTGATATTCTAACAGACTTTTTAGAAGAATCTTATGAGGTATCTCACACTTATAGCATGAAAAAAGCCCTTAAACTGGCAGAGCAAGAGCGGTTTGATATCTATGTTTTTGATATAAATGTTGCAGATGGTGATGGTATTTCCCTTTTAAAAGCGCTACGAAGTTTTTCGGATCAGACTCCTACTATTTTTATAACTGCATTTCATGACACACAGCATCTTAAAGCCGCTTTTGAATCAGGTGCTAATGACTTTATTCGTAAACCCTTTGAACTCGAAGAGCTTCACCAACGTCTTGAGAACATCAAACGTACCTTTGGTCTATCCAATAAGATAGCGCTCACACCAACAATATCTTTTATGCCTCAAGAGCATCGTCTTCTTATTCAAGAGAGGTCCCAAAACCTCTCTTTAAAAGAGAGTGAGTGCCTACACTACCTTTACCAAAACCGTCAACGTGTTGTTAGTAGTGATGAACTCTTGCAAAACCTCTGGACTTATGACGAGATGCCTTCATCAGAAGCAATACGCACCCTTATCAAAGAGCTCCGTAAACATCTTGGAAAAGAGCACATTATCAATATTCGTGGTGAAGGATACCGTTTTGAATAAACTTGAAAAAAAATCCTTTTACTCCTTTTTGGCACTCTATATTATCTCTTCCGTATTTTTTGTTTTACTGAGTGCTTTTTGGTACTATGAAGCACAGGTAAGTGCTTTTAAAAGTAATGACTACTACCAACTCCAACACAAAGCAGATACCTTAAGTCGCGAAATTATCACCTCTTTTATGCAAGGAAAACCTCTCCCTTTTATCGCCTTGTCTAAACATGAGGGTATCTCACTTTTCAATACACAAGGTGAATTTGTTAGTGGTTATTTGCTCAAAACTTTCACCCCTACTAAAGAGACCTACTTCATTAAAAACGAGATCTCTACCTTAGTATCTGAAGCACCTCAAAGTCATCATAATATCAAGTATGTTGTGGTTCAGTCTATGAAGTTATCAGCCAATCTCACTGCCCTAAAACTAGTAGTGTCAGGTGTTGTTTTCATATCTATAGTACTTTTAATTCTCTTAGCTTGGATACTTTCAAAAATATTTTTACGTCCTATTTCTCAAAAAGTGCAGCAGATAGAGACCTTTATTCAAGATATTTCACATGAACTCAATACACCGATTACAGCTTTAAAGATGAGTGCTCAACGTGCTAAACAAAAGGGTATTTATGATGAAAAAATCATTACTAACATCTCCATTAGTACCAAACAGCTCTATGACATCTATACCTCACTTACTTTTTTAAACTTTTCTCACACTCAAGAAGTTCCTTACAAGCTCAACTTAAAACCACTGTTGCAAGAGAGTATTGCCTACTACAATGAACTTAGCAAAGCTAAAAATATCACTATCACTCAAATACTTGATGATGCTTCTATCACAATATTACCCGAACGGGCAAAGCTTCTCTTTTCAAACCTTATCGCCAATGCTATTAAGTACTCAATGCCCGATACAACCATTGCTATTGTGTTGAAAACCAATAGCTTTAGTATACGTGATGAAGGTGTGGGGATTGCCACAGATGCACTTGAAGAGATTTTTAAACCTTACTCACGCTCAAGCCAACTTGCTGGAGGTTTTGGTGTGGGACTCTCTATTGTCAAGCAAATTTGTGACACTTACAGTATTGCTATTGCTGTCGATTCAAAACGTAATAAAGGAACCACCTTTAGCTTAGAGTGGGAAGCCCTTTCCTAGCAACTACTGACCACAGAAGTTACCATCACAACTCGGAACAACACCTGAGTCAGAAGCACTTTGCATCAGAAATTTTTTGAGATGTTTGATTTGAACCTTGCTCAGTTTATCACTAAAAAGCACTTGTGCCACCGCTTCATTTAGGTGTAACTTTCTTAGTTTTTTTGCTCCATTTTTAAACAGTTGATCCCACTGACGGCTTCGCATCATAGCCGCTCCCTTATAAGGACTACCATGACACTCTTTACAAAGTTTATTAAAATATTTAAGACCTTTAACATCATAGTTATCAATACGGGCTTGTAGAAGTGTAGTTGCTAAGAGTATTATCAAAGACGCCATAACTGTTTTCATACCTGCCACCTATTATAATTTATAGTTATTATACTCTATACTCATATCCTACGTATGTAATTATAATCACTAACACCTATTAGGTTATAATAGATCTCTATATATAAGGGAGTATTTCTATGAACAAACTACTATTAATGATACTACTATTGTCAAATGTTCTACTCTTAGCTAAGGAGCAAGTTATGTCACTCTATGACTTTGAGGTCACAACTATTAACAACCAAGAGCGTTCTATGTCAGAGTATAAAGGCAAGGTTTTACTTATTGTTAATGTCGCTAGTGAATGTGGTTTTACACCCCAGTATGAGGGTTTAGAAAAACTTTATCAAGAGTTTAAAGATGAAGGATTTATGGTACTAGGTTTCCCCTCAAACCAATTTTCAGATCAAGAGCCCAAAGACAATGCACATATCCTTGTCTTTTGTCAGGGAACTTACGATGTACACTTTGATATGTTTGCAAAAGTGGACGTCAATGGGGAAGATACTATTCCCCTCTACCAATACTTAAAACAAGAACAGAGTGGTTTTTTATGGAGTGAGGGTATCAAATGGAACTTCACCAAGTTTCTAGTAGATAGAGAGGGTAACGTTATAGCGCGTTATGGTTCTACTACAAAACCTGAAGCCATTGCTGATGATATCAAAGCACTTTTAAAGTAGATGCTCTGTGCTAAAGCTTTGTTAAGTACTCCGCTATCACTTCCATCTCTTCATCACTCAGTTTATCACGCATAGATGGCATCACACCAAAAAACTTCTTATGCATTTTTTAATCACACCCCACATTGGTGGTGCAATAATTTAATCTGACTTTGTTTTGGTAGCACTTGAGGTCATATGACATACGGTACATTTCGATTCGACAAGTGCCTCATCATCAACACTAACATTCATCAGTGTTGTAAACGCACTTAACACTAAAATCAATCCTACTTTTTTTATCAGAACCCCTTTATTTATTATTCTTATTTATGTCTATTATAAGTTATAAATAATAAATTGAATATCACAACTATAGATATAAGTTGTATCAGAGTGATAGAAAAGAGGGGGTACGGGTTATTGCAAAGAGGGGCGTTTCCTACCTACTGTGTAGATAGGAATAAGTGCTGTTAATTAAACTTTTTCCAGCTTTTTTCTATTTTCTTAACGATTTTATCGTTAATGCCTTTGATATTTGTCAAAATTTTAGGATTTTGAACTAAAGCGCCTACTAACTCTGCAACATCTTCAAAATACTCAAAGATGCGTTCCATCTTCTTTTTACCGATACCATCAATTGAAGTCAACACGTCACTTACTTCTTCTTTTGAGTAAGAAGGTGTTTGTACTTCAGATGTTTGTGACTCATCACCTGTTGGGTGTGGTACGGGTTTTTTAGTCGTTTTTACCTTCATAGACTTTGTAGATTTAAGTGCCAGTTTATCTTGATAGTTATAAATTTCACTTGGCCACTCTTCTACAAAACGAGGCTTTACACCATGAACTTGGTATGCTTCATCAAGTTCGTGAAGGTATACTTCTTCATTACCGTAATTCTTTTTCTTTTTACCAAAGTATTCACCATCAAAACTCGGAGAGTACTTACCAAAGGTAATATGGCGCATAGTACGTAAAATAGAACTATCAAGTTTACCTAGCTCTTCCCAGTTAAACATTGGCATATGTGGTTTTCTAAAACGACCTTCACTGAGGTTCCACATAATGTACTGACCAATCCAGTCACGAATGTAAGGAAAAGCAGCAAAAGCAGTAGCACACTCTAAAATACGCACCTTGCCATCACGACCATAAGCTACGTCACAGGCCCAGTACTCGGCCTTAGCAGCTTTTGAAACTTTAACGGCTAAGTCAAGAACATTTTTAGGAACGTCCATATAGTCCATGCTTCCACCTTGAGAAGTGTTGGTAAGCCATTCACCCTCTGGTGCGCGACGCCAAAAGGCACAAACGGGTTTATGACCAATTAACATAACACGAATATCCGCTTCCATTGGCACAAAGTCTTGGAAGTACATTGGATGGTATTTACGATCATCATAAAGATCACGTGCTTCTTTGTAAGAGTCAACTTTATGAACAAAGTAGCCACCATAGTTTGATGGACCGTATGATTTTTTTACAATTTTAGGATAGTCACATTTTTGTAAAAACTTATCAGCATTTTCACGATTGTAATAGATATACGTTTTTGGAATTGGCAGGTCATATTTCCAAGCAAAACGGGTAACATTTTCTTTTGATTTGTTAGAAAACTGCGTGTCCATTGTTGGGATAAAACGAACATGAGGAAGTTCTCTTGCAATCTCTCTAAACGTTTCATAAGCTGTTGCCGGAATATTACCAATTAAAACATCAATTTTTTTACGTTTTACTTCTTTGATAAAACGTGCTTTATCATTTTTCCAGTGGTAGGTTACCGTTTCGATTTTGTTAGGCCACCCCTTGAAGTTTGAGTGGTCAAAAAAACGTAACACGTAGTCGAGGTATAAAAACCCTAGTTTTGGTAATTTCTTGTTGCTTAAGCCCATGTTTGTTCCTATGTAAAAATATGATGGAATTTTAGCATAGATTTGTAACACTTTTATTACAAGTTACATAATTTTTTCGAATTTTAATATAACTTAAGTGTTTAGGGTTATTGTAATTTACAAAAGCACCTACAATTCAATGCATAAAGTAGTCTAAAATCCCTAAAACAGCAAAGAGAATGGGCTGATGCACTAAGTAAATAAGTAGCGAATGGCGACCTAAAATAGCTATCTTTTCTAAGCTCTTATGCGAAGGTAGTACCATTTTTTTAAGGACTTTATGATGCATCATAAACAGACCCAATAAAACAACTCCAAACCAAGGAATAAAAGGTGCCAAATCTTCCGTATGTCCAATTGGTAGATGCAAAGGTTCTTGAAGTATTTCAAAAAGAGGATGCATACGATAATCCAAAAGGTAAACTCCAATAATAAGCAGACCCAAGGCACCCGAAATATTTGGTTTTTTAACAAAAACAGGACCTATTAGCGAAGCTACAAAAATCATGTGCAACACACCAAAGTAGATCCATGTCGTTGGAAACATAAAGTACGTTACCAAAGAGATAACACCGGAAGCTACACCTAACATTGCTAAGCGTCTAACGTATTTTTTGGTATTAAAAGGTTTTGTATAGACCGTATAAAGGCTCATACCAACAGCCGACATAAAAATAGCAACTATAAATGTCCGAAGATAAATCCAAAATGTCACACGAGTTGTATCCACTTCACTAAATCCAAAATGATGTAAATCATAAGTAAAATGAAAGATAACCATTAAGATAACACCCAAGGCGCGATAGAGGTCTAGGGCTAAAATTCGTTTGGGCATTTATGTTACCTTGGTTGCAGACAGAAGCTATCTGAATATTTTATAATGACACTATATCAAAATAGGATTACAAAATGTGTTTTATTATCACCTTTACCTTTTTAGCCGCCTCTTTGGTGTTTTTAAACCAAGAGTTAATCCCACAAGCTATCTTTAGTGGCGTTGTTGCTTCTATCTCTTTAATCTTCTTTGTGCAGAGAATTATCAGAGTACGTCGCTGTCTTTTTGGTAAAGAAACTGACTGTAATAAGAAGTAGTTACTACTCTTCTAAACTGTTAACAAAGACTTTTATATTAGCTTCATATTTTGATGGCTCATTATAAAATCCTAAGAGGTCATACTCTAAAATAAGTTGCGTAAACTCTCTAAGTTCACCCATCGCCTCTAACTCGGAAGCTAGTTCAATGATCTCCTGCTTTTTACGATTTAGTGGTGTAACATATCCACATGCACCCATATCCTCCACCTTTTCTCTGTATAATACACTAAAACCATGTTACAAAAGAAGGAATATCATGCCCATAAAGTCACAACATCTAAGTTACTGGCTTGTCTTAGCAATGTTCCTTTGGGGTGCTGGATGGCCAGCTCTTAAACTCCTCACTCCAAACCTCTCTCTTGAGGTGATCTCTTTTTGGCGTTTTTTGATTATGAGCATTACATTTATCCCTGTCCTTATCTATATCAAAAAGCCCATTGTACTTCAAAAAAGTGCGCTACCGTTTATAGTAGGTAGTGCTGTTTTAAATGTTGCTTTTATGGTTTTTGCTTTTTTGGGGGTTAAGTATGGGAGTGCGGGAAGTGGTGGGGTTATCATCACCACTATAAGTCCTATTTTGACCTTTTTAATTATCAGTGTTTTAACGAAGACTGCGCTACCTTCACAACAACTTTTTGGACTTTTACTTGGGTTTGTTGGTGGGGCCATTATGTTTCAAATCAATCATATCAATCTAAGCAGTTTCTTTAGTGGTGCTGAGTTTTACTTCTTGTTGTGTGCCTTAGCGTGGACAGGGGTAACCATCTTAGCCCAACACTCACAGGTTCATATCAACCCCATACATTACAGTTTTTTTATCGCCATTATTGCAACATCAATACTCTTTGTATTTGCACTGCCTTATGATATTTCAGCAGTATTTGATGAGGGCGTGGTATTTTGGTCTGCACTACTCTATCTTGGTGTTTTTGGACAGACGCTTGCAACAACTATCTACTATATTGCTTCAGGAAAGTTAGGCTCATCTAAGACAAGTACCTATATGTATTTAGTGCCTATCTTTGCTTTAGTGATGAGTTATATACTATTGGGAGAGAAGATTGAATTACATATCGTAGGAGGGGGTGCTATCTCTTTGATAGCCCTCTATCTTATACAAAAAAAAGCTAAGAGTTAAAGCCTATTTCTGCATCTCAGAGTGTGCTTTGAGATGTAAGAAGTTATGGTCATTATCCCAACATTCAACATCTTTGAGTTCACCAATAGCATCTTTATGGAAGATAGGGTTTTTACCCGCTTTTCGTTGTGCTTCATAATCTTCAAAAAGTTTAAACGCAACTTTACGAAGCATAAAGATTGCAATCATATTCAACAGTGCCATAAAGCCCATAAACACATCCGCTAAGTTCCACACAATATTGAGTGAGGCTAAGGTACCAAATACCACCATAAACACAACCGCTATACGAAAACCATTAAGTACTAACTTAGAGTCAGTTAAGTACTCAATATTTGACTCACCATAATAGTAGTTCCCTACAATAGAACTAAACGAAAAAAGCAGTACTAAAATAGCTAAGAAGACACCACCAGCATCTCCAAAAGAGCTTACTAATGCCATTTGAGTGAGTTGAATACCAGTTAAACTTGAATCACCCGCACCTACTTGAGTAAGTAAAATCACAAAAGCTGTTGCCGTTGATATCAAAAGGGTATCTACAAAAACACCCAAGGTTTGAATAAGTCCTTGTTTAACAGGATGGGATACTTCTGCTGTCGCCCCTGCATTAGGTGTTGAACCCATACCCGCTTCATTGGAGAAGAGTCCCCGTTTAATTCCTTGCATCACCATAAATCCAAAAGCACCACTACTGGCTTGTTCAAAACCAAAAGCCGATTCAAAAATATGGCCAAACATTGGAACAATTTGATCAACATTCATTACTATAATAAAAAAAGTAGCCACTAGATAGAGTATTGCCATTACTGGAAAAAGTACCTGCGTCAACTGTACAATGCGTTTAAGACCACCAAAAATGACAGCAGCAGTTGCCACACCAAGCACGGAAGCAACAAGCATAACATTGATTTCAAAAACACCATGAAAAGCACTCGCTATCGTGTTAGCCTGAACCGAGTTAAACACCAAACCAAAACTAATAGTAATTAAAATTGAGAACACTAAGGCCATTTTCTTAGAGCCTAGTCCTTGTGCCATATAGTAAGCAGGACCACCACGGTAGGTGCCATCCTCACTTTTCACCTTATAAGCTTGTGCTAACGTATTTTCTATCAGACTCGAAGCCGCACCGATAAGTGCAATCATCCACATCCAAAAGATAGCACCCGCACCACCAAGAAAAATAGCAATCGCTACACCTGCTAAATTTCCCGTACCCACACGAGAAGCAGAAGAGATACTAAAGGCACCAAAAGCTGAGACAGGCTTAACATTGGGATCTTTAGAAACCACCTTTTCTTGTATGAGGGTAAGCATATGTCCTAAGTTTGTAAATTGTGCGAATCGAAGTTTATAAGTGAAGTAGAGACCAATGGGAATAAGCGTATAGATGAGGAGATGGCTCCACAAAATAGTAGAGAGAAAATCAATAATTGCCATAATTATCCTTTTAAGTATGGATAATTATAACAACAAACAATGAGAATATGGTGTGAAAAACGTACTAAGTATGTATTTCTTTAACACGCCCTACTTCACCACTCATTAAGCGGACTTTAATGCCGTGAGGATGTTTAGGAGACTTTGTTAAAATATCACGTACGGTGCCATCTGTTAAAAGCCCCGTATCTTGGTCTTGTTTTAAGACAATAGCAACACGTTGACCAAACTTGATATTCGTGCGAAGGGTACCACTGAGCATATTATGCCTTAGGGGTATAGCTTAATGATTTTTTGACACTATCAACCGCACAAAAGAAAAGTGCATCAAAGATAGGGTTTAAACGGGTTGTCTCATCATCTATGATATCAAAGGCATGAACACTAAAACCCTCACCATCGGCTCTATTTTTAGGAAATACTTTAAACTCTATTGGCTTCAAAGTACGTAGTAAATTTAGAGTCTTTTTAAAAGAAGCTGCATCTTTCGCAGGTAGTAAGTTGTTATTTTCTTCTTCATTCACACGTATTTTCATCAGGAGTGAAAGTTTATCATTGAAGATAACCTTATCCCAACTGATTTTTCCACGTGAGAACTTGAACTCACTGTTTTTAGCCACAAGAGGATGTGGCTTCGTTTTGCGTATAGCCTCAAGAAGTTGTAAAAAATAGTTTACGCCTCCAAAAGCTTCTGCACATCTATTAAGTTCTTCTTGAATTGCTTGTTGTTCATTCTCGTTTAAAGTATTGGAGTCGCACATAGGCACTTCCTTTTTTTTATGCCATTATAGTAGAAATATAAGGATGTTGCTAATGCGCACCTATATAAATCTTGTAAGCATCTGCTGGCAGGGGTTTCGAGTAGAGATATCCTTGTATATGAGTACACCCTTTTTCAAGTAAAAACTCTTTTTGTGCCTCAGTTTCAACCCCTTCAGCAATAATATGAAGTTTTAAACTCTTAGCTAAAGCAATAATAGACTCAACAATAGCCACATCATCTTCATCTTCAGGTAGATCTTTCACAAAACTACGATCAATTTTAAGCGTATCAATGGGAAGTCGTTTAAGATAAGATAAAGAGGAGTACCCCGTACCAAAGTCATCAATAGAGATGCCAATACCTAAGGCTTTTATCGCATTGAGTGTTTCAATAGCCGCCTCAGGGTCTTTCATAATCTGACCTTCTGTTATTTCAAACTCTAAACTCTCCGGTGAAATTTCAACCTTATGTATCAGTGCATCTAGGTTTGATACAAAGTCTTTGTTTTCAAGCTGTTTAATAGAGAGGTTCAATGATAGAACACCTGTGTACAGCCCTTCTTCTTGCCACTTTTTAATGGTAGATACACAATCTTCTAACATCCATTGGTCAATCGCCACAATCAGACCTAACTCTTCAGCCAAAGGAATAAATTTCAAAGGAGAGATAAGACCTAAAGAGGGGTGATGCCAACGGATAAGAGCTTCCATACCTACAACACGGTTTGTCATTGCATCAATTTTAGGTTGGAAATAGGCCTGAAACTCTTTTTTTTCAATAGCACGGCGTAAGTTGTTTTCTAAGTTCAAGCGCGCAAGTGTTGCTTCGGTCATCTTGGCATTATAAAATTGATATCTATTTTTACCAAGTTCTTTTGCCTTATACATCGCAGTATCAGCATTACGAATAAGTACATCGGCAGAAGTACCATCATCCGGAAAACGGCTAATACCAATACTAAACGTCACATATAAGTCTTTCGTTGCAATATAAAAAGGAAGTTGCATCACATCGATTAGTTTTTCAGCGACTACCACAACACTGTTACTGTCCATCTCTTCGAGTAAAATAATAAACTCATCCCCACCAAGCCTAGCAATTGTATCCACTTCTCTTACACTACCTAACAATCGAGTGGTAACTTCTATAAGTAGTTTATCACCCACTTCATGCCCATAACTGTCATTAACTTCTTTAAACCTATCCAGATCTAAAAAGAGAATACTAACACTTTTTTTATGACGTTTTGCATGTTTAATACCTTGATCAAGACGATCTAAAAAAAGTAATCTATTGGGGAGGGAGGTTAAGGGATCATGGTGCGCTAAATGATGTAAAGTCTGTGTTTTTGTCTCTACGGATTGTTCTAAATCTTTATTAGCGTTGGTAATAAAACGTTCATAACGTTGTACATACAGATAATAAAACACACCCATCCCAGAAATAAATATAATAATAAAAAAGAGGATAAAACGATCTCGATACCTCACAAATTCTTCAAAATTCACTTTAGCTAATGGATAGGACAAAAAAACATAACTCATCTCATTACCCATCACATCATAAATCGGATACACTGAGATAAGCCTACCTGTCATCTCATCTATAAAGTATCCCTTAGTATGAATCAGTTTCTCTACATCACCTTTTTCTATAACATCAAGTAAGGTCGGTTCTGCCTCTTTATTAGCAACGTAATACTCTTCAATAAAGAGTCCACTATAAGCATTAACTAACTGTTTTTTATACTGTTTATCTACTAAAAAAATGGCATCGACGCCTTGGCTTTTTAACTTGTGGGCAATGGAATTGACCTTCGCTATTGTCTCCACAATACCTATAAATTTTTTATCCTTATAGATTGGGACCATCGCCTTGAAGGTCAAATCAAACTTTCCAATACTTATAGAACGTATCACACGAGGACGTTGTATCATCTTGGCAAGGTCTAGCCGTACCAAACTCAAGTCATCACCACACTTTTCTGTCCAACTACGATAGATACTTACACCCTTCGTATTAATCACTTGAAACCAGAGGTTCTTCATACTTGTCTGTTTTGCCAGTTCTTTAGAAAATGAGGCTAATGCTAAAGAAGATGTATTGTTTTCCAGTATAGCATTTTGAATATTTGTGCTGTAAGAGAGGGCAAAAGAGATTAAGAACACGGCCTCTTTTTTCTCACGAATCAATACAGACAAATCATTTTTCATCGACTTTGAAACTTCAAAATATTTTTGATTTTTTAACACATCAATACGATTTGAGATAATAAGATAGCTCGATACAGAGAGCATGAGCGCGAAGAGAATAGTAATTTTGACAAAAGAATATTTCATTTTTTTACTGTTCACAAAAAACTTCTTTATATTTTATTATTAGTTAGTATAGTAAATATTAACTAAAATATGCATCTTTTTTGATAATTTAATCTTATAAAGTTATAAAAATTATACAAGTATTTTTTTACTTTTAAGAGTGTACACTTTATATTATGCAAATAAATAGCAGCTCACAAACCTATCTTTATCAAAACAGTGCTCAAAAACCGCAAGATGATGACACCGAAGAGGCAAGCCTTTCCTCCCTAAAAGAGGACGAAGAAGAAGAGAAAAAATCCGAAAAATCTTCAGGTTCTAATGAACTAAGTGAGGATGAAAAGCGTGTCGTCCAAGAACTTCAGGTACGTGATGCCGAAGTACGTGCCCATGAGTCTGCCCATCAATCAACCGGAGCCGCAACGGGTGCTGCCACCTTCAGCTATGAAAAAGGTCCTGACGGTCGGATGTATGCGGTTGGTGGTGAAGTTTCGATCTCTTTTCAAACCGGTTCTACACCACAAGAAACTATTCAAAATGCACGTGCCATTGCCGCAGCAGCTATGGCACCTGGGAATCCAAGTGGGCAAGACCACGCCGTAGCAGCCAGTGCCAAAATGATGGAGATGCAAGCCCTCCAAGAACTTGCTAAAGAACAGCAAGAACAAGAAAGTGGCAAAGAGACTTATAAAACAGCAAGTGAAACTAACAATACCGATTCAAGTGAAGCAACAAAACCTTTTGATATCTCCGTTTAACATCCCCCCTAATATCTTTAAAATTCTTGTTATAAGTTAAGAAATTTTTACAGCTATTTTGTTATGATAGTTATAAATTAAAGATATAAAGAAAATAAACATTAAAAGAGGCTAGCATGTTCTCCTCTAAACTTCTTCATAAAATAATTGCTACTTTTATTTTATTGGCCTTTGGCTTTACGCTTAGCATTGCACTTGTAAACTTTCCTAAAATTGCTACTGCCATGCAAACCTTAGAAGAAAAAAATGCGAAAGAGATGTTGCATAGTATTACTCAAGAGACCCAAATCGCTATCAAAGGGCTTAAAACTTTACGACAAACACAGCTAGAACGACACCAACAAAATCTCAAAGATGTCACCCAAATTGTTTATTCACTCCTTACACATTACAACACCCTTTATCAAAAAGGGGGCCTCACCCTTAAAGAGGCAAAAAGACGTGCCTTTACAGAGATAATCAACTTCCATTATGGAGAAGAGGGATACTTTTTTCTTATTGATGATAAAGCAAATGTGTTAGTCCATCCTAATAAAAAGTTGATTGGTAAAAATATCATTCAACTTCAAAAAGAGAGAGGTCATTGTGTAGCAAAGAAAATGCTGAACACCTTACATCATCAAAATGAAGTATTTGCTAGCTATGACTGGGAAAAGCCAAACCATCAAGTTTCAAAAAAACTAAGTTATATAAAAACATTTAAGCCATGGCACCTCAATATTGGGACAGGAATATTCCTTGATGACATTGAAACACTTATTAAAAAGCAAAAGCAACTTTTGACACAACATCTACTCACCCATATCCAAGAACATCAAATTGGTGCCAATGGTTATACCTTTGTTTTTAATGATGCCGGTGTGATGTTAACCCATCCCAACAAAGACCTTATCAATACCGATATCACTACCCTAAAGAATCCTCGCACAGGGAACCGTCTATTTGATGACTTAGTTGTTGCTGCACATACAACTCAGGTGTTGCACTACTACTGGGACAAACCTGAGGATAGAGGAAACTACCTGTATGAAAAAACTTCATGGATAAGCTACCTTCCCGAACTTGGTTGGTATATCGCGTCTAGTTCGTACAATGATGATTTTGATCAGACCGCACACGTTTTACAAACAAACCTCTTCTCTTTTGGTCTTATCGCTATTAGTATCCTCACAATCTTTGCTGTTATGTTTTTTAGACATCTTTTACTACCATTAACCCAGCTTACTAAAATGGCAGAGGGTATTACCAAAGGAGACTATACCGCTAGAACAGAAGTTCATACCTTTGATGAGATAGGTGACTTAGCAAAGAGTTTCAATATTATGGCAGATACCACACAAAAGACCATTACCTCTTTAGATTCTAAAGTAAACTCTCTTAAAGAGCTCAACACTAATTTCCGGTTTATCCTCGATTCTATACAAGAAGCGATTATAATTTCAGATGAAAACTACATTATTTTAGATGCCAATAAAATTGCTATTGAACTTTTTGCTAAAGGGGATAAAGCGGTATTAATTGGTAAATGTATCCTAGATTATATCCCTGAGTATGAGCATCAAAAACTTCAAAAAGCGATTCAAAGTGGTCTTGATAAACTTGAAAACTATGATCTGTTTAATTGTGATTATGAACTTTTTCCAGCACTTGCAAGTGGTAAAAACACCTACTATGATGGACAAAAAGTCAGAATCTCTGTCATTTTAGATTTGAGTGACTTTAAACGTCAAGAGCAGCAACTCCTACAACAATCACGTATGGCTCAGATGGGAGAGATGATAAGTATGATTGCACATCAATGGCGTCAACCACTAAGTGCTATTTCCTCAACATCTATTAACCTTCAACTCAAGCTAGAACTCAACGACTTTGATTTAGACTCAAAAGAGGGTTTAAATGAGACACGTGAATACTTTATCCACAGTCTTGAAAAAATCAATACCTTTGTTCAAGACTTAAGCACTACTATTAATGACTTTAGACACTTTTACAAACCAGACAAACAAAAAGTCTCCACAACTATAGAGACTGTTGTTACAAAGTCACTAAACATTATTAAAGCATCTCTACAAAATGACAATATTAAGATTATAGAGGAGTATCAAAACCATGACAAAGTTAAACTCCATGACAGTGAAATGATGCATGTAGTTTTAAATATCTTAAAAAATGCTCAAGATAATTTCAGAGAAAGAACATCTCAAAACCCCTATATTAAAATCACTATTAAAGAACGCTTTTTTAGTATCTGCGATAATGGTGGTGGTATACCAGATGATATTTTAGATAAAATTTTTGAGCCCTACTTTTCAACAAAAAATGAAAGAAATGGAACGGGTTTAGGTCTCTATATGTCAAAAACTATTGTACACGAACATCATAATGGAATACTTAGTGTTAAAAATACAGAAGATGGTGTCTGCTTCGCGATACAACTCTAAACAATGACACCAATATACAACTAATTTTTTTTCAAACCCAACTTAGTAAGGCATTGTGGCAAACGTAAACCTAATGTGGTTTGTTTGCTAATGCTCTTATGAGCTTGTAGTTCTTGATACATGGCACTCTCTTTATACATTGCATATCTTTTTTCACTTTTCCATATCTCTATAATGACAAAATAGCTTCGATCTTCATCACCTTGGTATAGTTCAAATTTTTGGCACCCTTTTTCAAGTAATGCTTTTGCTACAAGTCCATTTAAAAAGCTTTTCACTGTTTTTTCTTCATCCGCTTTAGCGTTGATGATAATTTGATTAGCGACTGTCATTTGCTACTATTAACCTCATTGATTTTAGTTGTATTTGTCTCGGTACTTATGGTTGTGTTTAGCACTTCACCTTTAGTGGTATTTGACTCCAGTACTGAGTCTGTTAGGGCTGTTGTATTAGCGTCACTTTGTGTTGTATTACAATCAACAAGATTTTGATTGAGTTGTTGCATCTCTTTAGCATAACGTTCTTGTAGCTCTTGAATCTCATCTTCTAACGTCTCTACGGTATCTGCAAGGTCTTGTTGCGAACTTACGTTTGCTCCATAAGTAAACACAAGTTCCCCTCCACTTTTTGCTTGAAAAAACGAAAGTGTCAACACCCCAATAAAAGATACGATATAAGCAATACGACTCCAAGGTTTTTGAACAAAGATTGTCACCACTTTAAAAACAATTGGTATTAAAGTAAGATAAATGAGGTAAATTCCTACTAATTTATGAGACTTCAAAGCAACAACACCCTCATCACTCATAAAGAGACTTGCTTCTTGAGCATCCGTCACCCCACTCATATAAGCACCTACATAAACAACAAGCAGTAAACCAAATAGTATATAGACACTAATAGTCAAAGACTTACGTTTAGTGATGAGATTAATTAACTCTAACATCACAATAATAAGAGGTAGCACCACAGCAAAATGCACCATAATAGGGTGTATCAAAAGAGGGATAGTATCAAGAACATTAAATGGAAGCGAAATATTAGGTAATTCCATAAGAGACCTTTAAAAGTAATTTTCCCGATTATAAGTCAACTTTTGTTAGAGCGATGTTAATACAAAAGAAGATGCAACATCATGACATTATCCGTTTATTAAATTGATGTGATTAATTCTTAAAAAGTGTTGCATGGTATCCTTCATTAAAAGACCTTGCTAGTAGTATTTCTGCTACAAACTACCCTCTTTGGAAAAGCTATACCAGGTAACGTTGCTTTTATATTATTACATCCTGATATAAGCTATAATTTCATAACAAAACAGCCATATCTTTTACTCAAGGCAAATCTTTTATGAACATACCCTCTCAAATACTGCACCAATATGAAACACAAATCAACCTTGCCCAAGCACACCTCAAATCACTTCTTGATCTTGTTTTTTGTCATACTCAAAATGAAAAAGCCGTTGTAGTTTATGATACCAAATGTCTTCTTTCTACCATACTTGCAGCCGCATATCATAAAGCACTTCCTCAAGCAACTTTTATAGACTTTGACACCCAAACACCTGAAAATATCCATACCGTTTTAGACATCTTAGAAGAAGGAGATTTTGTTGCCTTAGTTCAGTCAAAAAGTTTTCGGCTTAATCAATTTCGAATCCGTATTGAACTGTTTAAACGCAAGATAAAAGTAATTGAACATCCGCATCTAAGTCGTATGGCAGAAAGTGAAACCGAAGCGTATGTGGACTCTTTGGAGTATGACTTTGATTACTATCGTGGCGTGGGTCATGCACTAAAGGAGAAGCTTGATACTGCTCCTTTTGGCATCTTAAAAAGTGGTGATGAAACCCTTAACTTTGAAGTACCTTTTGAATCAGCTAAGTTAAACATCGGAGACTATTCACAGATGAATAACATAGGAGGGCAGTATCCACTTGGTGAGGTTTTTACCGAATCAACGGACTTAAAAGCCGTGAATGGTCGTGTCAATATCTTTAGTTTTGGAGATGTTACCTACAAACTCAACTATCCTGAAACACCTATCACTCTTATCATTAAAGAGGGTCAAGTTATTGCTACTGAAAACTCAAACCCTGCCTTTGATGAAATTCTTTTTAATATACGAAGAGATGAAGGTGGTGTGGTCTGGGTTAGGGAGTTAGGACTCGGTATGAACCGCGCTTTTTCCAAAACGCGAACCGTAGCAGACACAGGAACCTACGAGCGTATGTGCGGCATCCATCTCTCCATCGGTGCCAAACACGGCATCTACGCTAAACCTGGATTTAAACGTCGTGATGGACGCTATCATGTTGATATCTTTGTAGATACTGACACCTTCACACTAGGCGAAGAGACAATCTTTGAAAAGGGTGCTTGGAAGGTATAACTTATATGGCTTAATGAAAAATATGAAGAATATTTAAGTGCACAGAATTTATTACACTCCCCCTCTACTTCTAAAATTAATATTGGCAAGTTAACCCCAAATTCTATCATTTTGTCTAATTATTTAGCTCTGTTAAAGAGGCATAGGTCTTAAAAGTGAGCCCCGTTCTCAAGCTAAACATCTTGTCTAAGATTTTCCTTGGCACATTTGCTAAGGTCAACACTTCATCTATACTGTAATCACTACCTTGTTTATCTAACAAATCAATGATTTTTATAATGTTAAAAGGTAGTTTACTTGGAGTTAAACGGTTTTTAAAGTAGCTATCGACTTCACTTTCTAAAATATTATTTTCTATATAAATAGGTTCTTTCGGAACCTGCATAAGTTCAGTCATCTGTTCTTCGTAAAAGAAAGAAGCTCCTGCTCCTCTAAACCTAACTGCCATGAGGTTTATCTTTTCATTACATCGAATATTTATAGATGCTTCATAGGCATTAATAAGTATGGCTTGAAAACTGTTTAGTACATAAGAGCTATTCTCGATTAACACTTCACACGCGGTCTCTTGATTGATCAAAACGATCATCCCACCATTTGGTTTTAGTTCATACGTTGCACAATTTTGTATGAGATCATATCGTTTTATATATTTTTTTAATTTTTTATCCATGACGTATTATATGACGTAAACATTATAACGCCATTTATAATTGTAATTTTATGAAAGATACCTTTTGTAAAGTATGTTAAATATGTAGGTCATATCTATAACTTATATCTTACCACCATTACGTAAAATTACTTCAATTTTATCCGCTAGAATAGGTTTGGAGTAGTAGTAACCTTGTATATTAACACAGCCATTTTTCACTAAAAAGTCTTTCTGATTTTCTGTTTCAACGCCTTCTGCAATAACACTTAAGTTAAGACTTTTAGCAAGGGCAATAACCGCTTTAGCAATACCTGCTTCCTCATCATTGTCTGTTATATGTTGGACAAATGATTGATCTATTTTAAGTTTATCTAAGGGGAGTCGTTTCAGATATGATAACGAGGAATACCCCGTCCCAAAATCATCAATAGCCAACTCAATTCCCATATCACTAAGCTGTTGCAATATCGAAATAGCATCTTCAGGATTTCTCATAATTTGCCCTTCAGTCACTTCAAGTTCCAAATGTTTTGATAGTAACTTCGTTGCCAACAGTGTCTCTTCTAAAAAGGCTATAAAGTGTTTATGTTGAAGAAGCTTTATCTCAAGGTTAAGCGCAAGTACACCTGGTTGTAAACCTTGTGCGTACCACTGTGAAAACTGTTGCATCGCTTTTTTCATCACAACTTTATCCAAATCAATAATGAGACCTGTTTCACGTGCAATTGGGATAAACTTATCGGGAGTAATCAGACCTTCATCAGGACTCTGCCATCGTACTAAGGCTTCCATACCTATAATTGTTGAAGTAGTTGCATCAATCTGTGGTTGATAATAGACAATGATTTCATCATTTTTAATAGCGCGACGTAAATTGGTTTCCATCGTTATATGTTCATAAGCAATTGCCGTTAATTCAGAAGCATAAAATTGATAATTATTTTTACCTTCATCTTTTGCTCTATACATTGCCGCATCCGCATACATCAGAAGTTTGTTTTCATTAACATTATCATCAGGGTAGATACTAATCCCTATACTACACGATACATAGAGCGTATGCTCACCAGTATAAATAGGTTGGGCTAGTACCTCTAGAATCTTTTGCGCTAAAATAGAAGCATCTTCACCACTCTTTAAATCCTCCACAATAATTGTAAACTCATCACCACCAAAACGCGATAAAGTATCAACTTCGCGAATTAAAGAGAGAAGTCTTGAAGCAGTCTCTTTGAGTATTTCATCCCCAACAGAGTGCCCTAGAGAGTCATTAATCTGCTTAAATCTATCCAAGTCAATAAACAACAGTCCAAAAACCTTATTATGTCTTTTGGCTCTGCTTATCGACTGTGTTAGCCTATCATGGAAGAGGACTCTGTTTGGTAGGTTTGTAAGCTCATCATGTTGGGCTTGGTACTGCAAAATATCTTTTTGTTCTTCCAACTCATCCTCTGCCAATAATCTGTTTTCATAACTCAGAAGTATCCACCATATTAAAACTGCAACAATAATAGCAATAATAAAAAAGAGTGTTGTAAAAGAGTCTTTAAAAACTACGATATCTTCACTACTGAGTTCATTTGAGTATGATGAAAACACCATCCAAATAGCAACTGATAATGTAAAGAGAATTACCGAAGTCAGCATCATAAAATTAAAAATTCGTAAAGCACCCGTTGTTGAAATTTTATTGGCAAAAAGTTGCTGGGTCCATACGGCTATCTTTTGGTTAAAAGTTTGTTCATTCTCTTTTTTACAACTGTCATGACACAAAGAGTCAAGAGAACAACACAGTGAGCAGATTTTGACATTATGAAACGGACAATATGCCATATCTTCCGTTTCATACTCATGCTCACATATCTCACACTCATGATGTGTAGCTTTGGTACTATCTAAAATATCATCACGTGCAATATAGTAACGACCTTTGGTCAAAAAGGCTATGGCTGGTGAGAGTAAAAAGGCAAGTACCATCGCAATAATAGACGAATAACTCTGTGCCATACCTCCAAAAAAGCCCATAAATGATATTACCGATACAATCGAAGCTATTCCCATACTGCCGATTCCAACAGGGTTAATATTGTAGAGATGTGCACGTTTAAATTCAATTATTTTAGGACTAAGTCCAAAAGGTTTATTTATCAATAAATCCGCAGTAATCGCACTAATCCATGCAATAGCCACATTAGAGTACAAACCAAGAACCTTATCTAGCGCGTCAAAAAGCCCTAGTTCCATTAGTAACACCGCGATACCTATGTTAAAAACCATCCAAACAACACGACCAGGATGCGAGTGAGTCACTCTTGAAAAGAAGTTCGACCATGCAAGCGAACCCGCATAAGCATTGGTAACATTAATCTTGATCTGCGACACAATAACAAAAAAGGTTGCCGCACCTAATGCAAGCGACGGGTTATCAAATATATACAAATATCCCGCATGATACATCTCAATAGGTGTCTTAGCATCATAAATTGACAATCCACCATAAATAGCAACACCCATTAAGAGTATCCCACCCATCTGCTTTAAAAACCCAAGAATAATCCATCCAGGACCCGCAATCAAAACAGATGACCACCACTTAACCCGGTTCTCTTTTTCCAAAGGAGGCATAAACCGAAGATAATCCACCTGCTCTCCAATTTGCGCAATAAGTGAGAGTGAAATTCCAATAGCAAAACCAAAATAATAAAAATCAAAATCGTTACTTTGCGATATAGCCCCACCAAAAGAGATAAACTTCGTAATAATATCAGGCTCTTTAAAGAAGATAGCAACAAACGGAGCAATCATCATAATAAGCCAAATAGGCTGCGTCCAAAGTTGTAACTTGTTGATAGAAGTGATACCGTAAAAAACAATTGGGATAATAACCAAAGAGCTAAGAAGATACCCAAGCCCCAGCGGTATTCCAAAGTATAGCTCCAAGGCTTGGGCAAGAATAGCCGCTTCAAGTGCAAAGAAAATAAAACTAAAAGAGGCATAAATAAGCGATGTTATCGTCGAACCAACATAACCAAAACCCGCACTTCGCGTTATTAAGTCAATATCAATGTTGTATCGCGCGGCATGATAACTAATAGGTATTGCTGTTAAAAATATAATGATAGAAGCCACAAGTATCGCAAAAAAAGCAGTATAGAATCCATAACTAATCGCAATTGACGCACCAATAGCCTCTAAGGCTAAAAAGGAGATACTTCCTATGGCAGTGTTAGCTATTAATAGTTCGGGAAATTTTCTGAAAGACTTGGGAGTATAGCGAAGCGAATAATCTTCTAAAGTTTCATCTGCAACTAGTCGGTTATACTCTCGACGAACATTATTTTTATTCATAAAGATTATTTTACAACAGTTATCGCCAATTTTAGGTTAAAGCACTACAATAAAAAGTCTACTTTTAACGTCACTCTTTTCCACGAGACGAAGCATATTATGTGTAAGAGTTAGTTGCCAACAATAAACATCAATTCAAACCGAAAAGTATTGGTAAAAAAGTTTATTTTTCACCTCAATTTTTATTTTATCAAGGAGTATAGTGAGGAAGTGTACTAATGTACATGACGAACGTAACGACGATGAGTAAAATGAAAAAGTGGTGTGAAAAGTGGCTCCGGATGCTGGAGACAAAATATTATTTTCTTCAAAATACTGCTGAGTCTCGTAATATAGGGATTTAATCAGTCTTTTAAATTTTCTTGTAAAAACTCTACTATGTAAAGTCATATACTAGATTCTAAAGTAATGTAAATAGTACCGTAAAATAGCCGGATAATTTAAGAAGCTATATAGTCTAAAGTAGCTTTTTGAATTAAAGCTGAGCGACTCATATGGTGTTCTTTTGCATAGAGATCGGCTTGATCTAAAAAGTTAGCCCCTACTGAAATATTTATTCTTTTTATTTCATTTCCAAAATCTCTTATAATACCTGCTATTGATATATCTTCATCTATTTTTATAAAATGTATCCCTATACCACCAGCGATTAATCTAAAATCATGTAAGTCATCTACATTCGCATTTTTTAATCTACTTGTATAATCGTATGGGACAGTAAGGACTTTACTTGAGTTAAGTTCTATATACATTTTTTCATCACCAAAACCAACTGACTTTATAAGAGTTCTATTGTTTGAAGTATTCATTCCATGCTCCTTCTAGTTTATCTTTATTTTCTGACACAAGTTTTAGTAACTTTTTTAACTCT
>Ga0256826_1000254_pt1 | contig 30850 bp, 32 predicted proteins | sample CV79metaG_FD_185975 | JGI IMG/M metagenome (GOLD analysis project Ga0256826, IMG submission 185975) | Hydrothermal vent microbial communities from East Pacific Rise, Pacific Ocean - CV79 | ecosystem: Environmental > Aquatic > Marine > Hydrothermal vents | place: Pacific Ocean: East Pacific Rise...
ACCTTTAAAAAACTTTTTATCAGTTACCTCTAAAAGAGCCAAGTCGGTATCGTGTGAAACCTCTAAAACTTTTGCTTGATAACGTTTGGTATCTCCATATTTTTTAACTTCAATAAACGTCTCATTGGCAACCACATGAGCATTCGTAAGAATACGATTACCTACAATAATACTTCCAGAACCACTTGAACGACTAACCGATGAGTTCCAAGGCTCCATATAATCCGTTGTTTTAGAAACTGTAAAAATTTTTACAATAGAGGAGTTGATACTTTGAGCCTGTGAAAAAGAGAGTATGAGGCTTAATAGAGCCAATAGTTTTAATATTCTTTGCATTTAATACCTTTATTTAATTTTGATGTAAGCATAACAGTAAAAAGTAAACCATTAAACAATGTAATATTAATCAAAGGATATAATATCAAAAAAAAATTAGGAGTTGTATAGATGGCAACAATTTCAATGGGTGACCTTAAAAAAGGCGTACGTTTAGAACTGGATGGAAACCCTTATAGAGTAGTAGACTTTCAACATGTAAAACCTGGAAAAGGTGCAGCGTTTGTACGTTGTAAAATTAAAAATCTCTCATCAGGTAAAGTAATTGAGAAAACCGTACATGCAGGCGATAAATTTGAAGTACCTGATTTAGAACAGACAACCATGCAGTACCTTTATGATGATGGAGAATTTTTACAGTTTATGGACACAACAACCTATGATCAAATTGGACTACTTCATGAACAAGTAGGAAAAGAGACCTTTGATTATATGATTGATGGAATGGAAGCAGATATTCTCTTTCATAATGGAAAAGCCATTTCTGTAGAAATTGCACAAACAGCTACCTATACCGTTGTAGAGACTCCTCCAAATTTCAAAGGCGATTCTCAAGGTGGTAAAAAACCAGCAACACTTGATTCTGGAGCAGTAGTGCAAGTACCTTTCTTTATTTTAGAGGGTCAAAAAATTGTTGTCGATACGGTTGATGGCAAATATCTAGAAAAAGCAAAATAAAACTTTTTGGTATGGCTCAATGCTGTACCAAACTACTAAAGTTCATACCTCTTTTTTTCTCTTTAATCTCTCTTTTTTATCCATAAAAATATTTTATTATGTTCATTTATATTCCTTATATTTGTTTAAAAATAAATATTAATTTTTTCTTAATTTTTCATCTTTTTTTAGGATTAAAGTGATATAATTTCACAATTATTACACATACAATTTTTTTATGTATAAATTCAACTTAAATAAAGGATATACTATAGATTTTTTTGAAAACCTAAAAACGCTTATAAACATCAACTCCTACACCAAAAACAAAAATGGTGTGGATAAAATCTCTGAAATTATGACCAAATGGTTCAATGATTTAGGTTTTCAAAACATCTGTTATAAACGGGAAGAGATTGGTAACCATAATCTGTATGTAAGTCCAAAGACAAAGGGTAAGAAGATACTACTTTTAGGTCATAACGATACTGTTTTTCCAAAAGGAAAGTTTGAACACTACTCAGAAGATAAAAAGTGGGTTTATGGACCAGGTGTTTGTGATATGAAGGGTGGAAATATAGTTGCCCTTCAAGCACTAAGAAATGTCTATGAAAAAAGTAAGAAAATAGAAAATATTGACTTTTTACTGGTTTCAGATGAAGAGACGGGTTCAGATGACAGTAAAGAATTGAGTTCAAAGTTGGCTCTTGATTATGACTACTGTTTTGTATTTGAAGCAGCAGGAAAAAACTTAGAAGTTGTAACTGGGCGTAAAGGTGTTGGGACATTTACAATAACAATAGAAGGCAAAGCTTCTCATGCAGGGGTACGTTATAGTGCAGGAATCAATGCCAACCTAGAGTCTGCCTACAAACTAATAGAGCTTACAAAGTTGACCAATCTTGAAATTGGTACAACCGTTAATGTAGGAAAGCTATCTGGAGGAATTGGTGCAAATACCATCTCTCCTAATGCTGAACTTTTATTAGAGTTACGTTACACACAAAATTCTGAAAGAGATAGACTCTTAAGTGCGTTAGAAGAAATTACAAATACTTCCTATGTTAAAGGCACAAAATCAACCCTTTCTGGATTAATTCAGCGTGATGTAATGGAAGCAAATGAGAATCAACATATGCTTATAGAAAAAATTGAAACACTTTCAGGGGAAAAGATTTCAACTGAACAACGTGGTGGTGTGAGTGATGCAAACATTGTAGCATCACAAGGAGTTACAACTTTAGATGGATTTGGACCTTTTGGAGACGGAGACCATACGGTTCACGAACGTGCATTAAAAAGCTCTTTTGAGCAACGGATTAATTTGATGACTCAAATGCTTATGCATCATCAAGAATTTAAACAATTTTAAGAGAAGGAAAATAAATATGTCAGACAAACGAACAATCGGTATGTGGCTTTATAAAAATGGTGGTGGAGAAGCTATTGGTAAAAAAATTACAAAAAATTTAAAAGAACGTAATATTCATACGGTAGATGATATTAATCTACGTCATGCAACAGCAAAAAATGCAAATATTATTCATAAAGGAATTAAACTAAATAAATTGGACCTTATGTTTTCGTATAACGCAGGGGAACAGACTATTTATCAAACGTATATGTATCAAGCACTTAACCGTATGATTCCTATGATTAACTCTTATGATTCATTTGCTCTAACAGAAGATAAATTTCATACATCTCTTATGTTAAGAAATGCAGGCGTAAATACAGCTGATTATCGACTTTTTCATAGAGATGAAGCATCAGAGCATCTCTATAAAACATTAAAAAAATGGAACGGAATGGTAGTAAAACCAACCAATGGTTGGGGTGGTGCAGGTTTAACAAAGGTAGACAACGAAGAGGGACTTCAAATGTTAATGCCAACACTGAACCATGGAAACATTCGTGAAGTTTTTGTAGAAAAATTTATTAAATACGATAACACTGACTTTAGAGTAGATATTGTAGATGGTCAATTTGTAGGATGTTACGGAAGAAAAGCAGGAGGAAACGATTGGAGAACAAACGTTACATCTGGAGGTTCAGTATTTATGAGAGAGTGTAATGATGATATTCTTGATGTTGCAATAAAAGCAACCAAAGCTTGTGGTGCAGATATTGCAGGTGTTGATATTATTTATGATTTAGAAAAAGAGGAGTATGTAGTATTAGAAGTAAATGGAATCCCAGCATTTGCAACCCCAGAACAAGAGAAAATGGGACTGGATTTGAATGATAAAAAAATTGAATTAATCGTTGATTTAATAGATAGAAAAACAACGAAACAGACAAAAAATAAAAATAAAAAAATTAAATAAAATTAAGGAAAGAAACACAATGGCTTTAAAGAACAAAGAACTACCAAAATTAGGCTTTTTATACATGGACTATGTCCTAAGATTTTTTGACCACTCAAACTTCAAGGGTTGGCCAAACAAAATAGAAACCGTAACTTACCACTGGAAAAATGATAAAGATCGTTTTATTAAAGAGGTAAAAAAGAAAAAAATTGATGTACTTATAGGAAACATTCCTGCAACAGCATACGAAACATTTAGAGAGATTGCAAGAGAACTACCAAATGTACGATTTATTCCATCACTTGATACACAATTTTCAAATAAATCAAAAGAGAATGTAACCCGTTTTGCATGGAAATATGATTTACCAATTCCTAAAACATACGTTTACTACAACAGACCAAACGGTGATAAATTTTTGAAAAAAACAGAATATCCAAAAATTGTTAAAAAATCTTATGGACCATCTAACTACGGTGGATACTTTGTACATAAAGTAGACTCTTACAAAGAAGCAAAAGAGTTGTATGCAGATAAAAAATACCACCCAATGTATTTTCAAGATTTTGTTCCAATGGAAGCAGATATTCGTGTAATGCTTATTGGTCACAAACCTGTATGTGCATTTTGGCGAAGAGCTCCAGAAGGAGAGTGGTTAACCAACACAAGCCAAGGTGGAGAGATGGACTACATGAATGTTCCAAAAAATGTTCTTGACCTTGCAGTTAAAGTTTCAAAAGCAGCCAATGCAGAGTACTGGGCATGTGATGTTGCCTATGGAAAAGATGGTAAAGTAAGAATCTTAGAGTGTGCAACAGCATTTGCAGCATTCCCATACATTCGTGACTGGATTGGTCAATACATTATGTGGAGTCTAAGTGAAGGTAGCTTTAAAAAACCACACATGCCAATGTTTAACTGGGAAGAGCTTAGTAAAATCTCTCCTGATTTACTTAGAACCATGAGACACATTACATTTGGAGAGTACAACCCTTCTTATGATGGTGCATATTTTGGAACAAAGAAAAAAATATATGGAGAAAAAGAAGTTTATATGCATGAACTTGATTCTACCTATAAAGTTTTAGATGTAAAAGAGCGTACATTTGAAGAGTGGCCAAGTGAAAAATGGAATTATCAAGACAGATTTGCACTTAAAAACTTAAAATCAATGAAAGTTCCTGCACTAAAAACAGAAGAAGCACCTGAAGTTTCTGCTGATGAATCAAGCTCAAACATAGAACTTTCAGAGGAAGAGCTAGAGACTTTACTATTAACAGTAAAAGGGCTAGGTAAAAAGAAACTTAAAAGAATTCTAAAAAAATTCAATCATCCTGAACTGATTGCTCTTTTAGAAGTAGAACCAAGAGTTTTAACCGATATTAAAACCATCAATGATAATTTAGTAGACAACATCATTGAGACATGGAACAAGCACAAACTTTCTCTTCAAGTGAGCTTTGTTTAAGGTATAAAAGCTCACTAGACGAGCTACTCTACCCAAATACTACATTTAAATACGATATAATAAACCCCTATAAAAAACAAACTTAGGGGTTTAATATGATTGGTGCAAAAAAAGAGCTAAGTAGTGAACAACACACTCTCTATACAGAGATAATAGCTGAACAAAAAAAAGTTGTAGATAAAGAAAAAAATATTTATCAAATAACACCAAAACACAAACGTTATCGTGTTTATATTGGAAGATTTTTTGAACTTAAAAAAGGTCTCCATTCTGTTTTTAATGAACTACGCGAAGCCAAAGATAATGATTATTTAGAGCTGATGATTAATTCTGGTGGAGGTATTATATTAGAAGGTCAACAGTTTTATAACCTCATCCAAGAAAAATTTCATCGACGCACCGTAGCCTATCTTGATAATTATGGATACAGTATGGGTGCATTACTCTTCTGTATGGCAGAAAAACGCGTAGCCTATGAATATTCTGATTTTATGTTTCATACCTATTCGGGTGGAGCGCATGGAAAAGGTGGTGAGATAAAAGCTCGTGTTGAACACTCTAATAAAAAACTAGAGCACTTTTTTCATAATATTATTGTTAAACAAGGTTTTCTAAGCAAAAGTGAATTTGAACAAATGTTGGTAGGGCAAGACTACTGGATGAGTACGAAAGAGCTTTGTAAACGTGGTATTGCTACACATGTTATTGTGGCTGGTAAAGAAATAAGTGCAAAAGAGTACCTCAAACACTTAAAACAACAACAAAAAGAAGCTAAAAAGAAGAATATATAGTTTTGAAAATACGTGTTTACTATGAAGATACCGATGCTGGTGGAATTGTCTATCATACAAACTACATTAAATACTGCGAACGAGCCAGATCAGAACTCTTTTTTGAAAAAAACATGACCCCTACCGATGGAAAGAACTCTGGTTTTGTAGTCAGAAATATTAACGCTAATTTTTTAGGTATGGCAAAATTGGGCGACATATTAGAAGTAAAAACAGAGCTAATAAAAAAGAGAAACAGCTCTATTACTCTAAAACAGATAGTCTATAAAAAAAGTGAAGAGATATTTGAAATGGAGATACTACTCGTATTTATACGTGAAGGAAAACCTTCACGTATCCCTCAAATATTGATGGATATTATTGCTCCAAAATCTCATGAACTCTAATTTGTATAAACTTCTCGACAATCTTTAATCGTTTCTTATCCAAATTATATCGGCTATGTCGTTTAAATTTGAAATTTATAAGTTTTCGGACGCTCTCTTTTTGTCTAGGGGTTATTATCTCTTTGGCAAAAGGTAAAAACTCTTGTGAGGTTGCCATTAGTCTTGTTTTAGAATAGGTTTTTATATCTTCTAACTCATCATCCATTGCATAATTAAACAAGGAGAGACCATTATCAAAAATTGAAGCTGTTCCTACTATTTTATTGCTTCTATTTTCTACTTTTAAACCAAAATTTCCAAAGTGTCTATCCTCATTACAGATAATAGCATCAAAAATAAGCATATCTATCAGTGTATTATAATACTCCTCTCCAAGATTTTTATAATATTTAAATACAGCACTCCAACCACCTTTTGTTACTATCCTACCAATAGGTAGATAGGAAAATTCTTTACTTGTAAAAAGTTCACAAGTAGAAAATAGCTCTCCTTTCCATCGACTCAACCTATATTCTGTCACATCTAACCCCATTGTTTGGGCTATCTGAAAAGCATAAAATTCTGAATAAGGCTCTTTTCCTGCATTAATAGCTCCTGTTGAACCTGCTTTATATAAAACAATATTCCCATTAACTCTACGCCAACACTTCGCCAACATTCCATTGGTCGTAAGTTCTGGAGTTGAATAGAACCCCTTACGATTAATTTCGCCATGCCCTGTAAAAGCAATCCATGAGAGTATACGACTAAAACGGTTATCACAAAGATTATATTGAGCAAATGTCCCTACAAAATCACTATCGACAACCCAATAACAATCATTAAGCGAAAGCCCTTTTGAAATATCAATAATCCCTTTAGTATCTTTGACATTTAGCCCCAATTTAGCTAAAAAATTGTGAACAAATGCTCTATTTTGTGGGATAACTCTTCTTTGCAACCAGTCCAATATCCCCTCATTACTTACAATCAAATCCATAGGAAAGAGTGAACGATATTGAGAATATTCTTTTATTATTTCCAAAGAGATTCCATCTATAATAGTTGATGAAATAGTAAACTCTAAAAGAGGTGTATCAAAGTGTTTTAACATGTAGCTCATGGTTTTTCCTTCTTTCTCATTTCAAAAGCTCAACAAACTCCACCCCTGTTTTAGAGCCTATTAATAAAAAGCTTCTAAGTTTAGGTATGGCTTTAACTTTGTCAAGCTCTAAATATCCTTGGACTTGTTTTAGACCCTCTTTTTTAATAGAGTTGTGATTATCTTTATCTTTTTTCCATTTTAACTCAAACAGATAGTTATTTGGTACTCTGTCGTCTCTACCTATTAATAAAATATCAGGATACTTATTGTCAAGTTCAGGTTGTGAGTCGATAAAATAGAATCCTGTAGAGTAGCTCAAAATAGCAAGAGTGATTGATTGAAAATGTTTCTCTGTAAATCCGTAATGGTCACGGTTAGAGAGGGTTTTAATAATCTCTTCTAATTGCTCTTGAAATAGGCTAATGTCTCCCATTGCTAAATTTCTTAGTTGGGTGTTTATGTCTCCTTGAAAGGTTAAGTTATTTCTGTTTTTAAGTTCAATGGCAAAATAGTTAAAGTAGAGCATTTTAATAACATAATTGGGTATCTCAAACTCATACTCTTCTCCAAATATTTCATCTTTTATGGTAATAAATCCCATAGAGTAGATTAAGGTAATAAAATCATCTCGGCTAAACTCTTGGTTTAGGTCGTATCTATCTTTTATAGCTCCCATAATTGAGTTCTCTTCTATAAGTTTTTCTAAAATTTTATAGTTTCTATCACTATCTCCAATATTAAAGAGTTTCATAATTGCTTTATAGTCACTTGCCACATTGCTATCGAGCATTTTTTTAGGCATTTTACACCGTTTATAATCATAATGAGAGATAAAATAGTTTACAAGTGTAGAGTTATAAACCCTCTCATCAGCTTCAATATTAAAGAGATACCCATTGTACCATTTTTGCATTTTTGTCAACAACTCTTCTCTATCTATCCTATCACATTTTTTAAAAATAGAGTTTTTTAATGAATATTCAACCTCTTCTTGACTAAACCCTACCATTGCATTAAAATTCTCTCCATTTGAGATGTTTGAGACAATATTAAAGCCACTACTCAAACTATCAAGCGTAATCGGTGTGACCCCTGTAATAAACATCTTCTGAATCACGCCTGAAAGTGTTTCAGTTTTTAAGATTTCATAAAAATTTCTTACAAACCCACCTTTTCCAACTATGGCTAAAAAATCTTTCATACTGTACGCCAAAATAGCGTTTGCAAATTGGTCATATTCATCTATTAACAGATAGATATGGTCATCTTGAACCACTCCAAAAAAATATTTTATCAAATCCAAAGGGCTTGTTTTATCTTTTAATGGTTCAATATACTCTTTATATCCATAATTATGAAAATATTTAAGGATTGATAACGCAACATTATCTCTAAATCCTTTATAGATACTATCCACTCCCCCATCAATATTAATTCCACTAAACTCAAAGAAGAGAATTCTATAACTACTTTTTAAAGAGGTTGGATTTTGTCCAATATAGGTATTTTGAAATATTGTATCAAACTCATCTTTGCTATTCTCATCATAGTAGTATTGAAGTGTAGATAAAAAGAGAGATTTTCCAAATCGTCTAGGGCGTAAAAAAATTAGAAAATCTTCATTTAACTTCTCTAATTGTTCTATATGTTGAGTTTTGTCGATATATAGATAATCATTATTTATTTTTATTTTTCTAAAATTACTATTGCCATATATTATTTTTTTCATATTTTATAATCCTTAGAGTCACTAAGAGAATTATAGCATATCAAACAGTTGAATCTAATTGCAAAAATCGCAATAAATTATATAAATTTACATAAAAAATAAGCTTTTTAATATAAAAACAATAAAAAACATTATACAATTCTCATGTTCAGTATAAAGAGTTTTTATACATATCCATATCCATAGCATAGGTAGCGAAATCCAAGCACTTATGGGATTTACTCTTAAAATGAACAAAAATTTTAAACAAGGTAGCTTGAACCTTAGTCATAACAACAATCTTTTGATTGTTGCGATTTTAATCAAGAGATAGAGTAATCCAACTTTTTGATATAATTCCACAAAAAACCAAGGGAAAAACATGTCAAATAAAACTCTTATCATCGGTGCAGGTGGTGTTGGAAATGTAGTTGCATTTAAATGTGCAATGAACAGTAAGACTTTTGGAGAAATTACACTTGCTAGTCGTACTGTTTCTAAGTGTGATGCTATTGCTCAAAATATTCAAGACAAAATATCCATCTCTATTAAAACAGAATCGGTAGATGCTGATTCTGTACCAGAACTTATTGAACTCTTTGAAAAAATTAAACCAAATATTGTTATTAATGTAGCCCTACCTTATCAAGATTTGACGATTATGGATGCTTGTAGCCATTGTGGAGTTGACTATTTAGATACGGCGAACTATGAACATCCCGATACAGCTAAATTTGAGTATAAAGAGCAGTGGGCAAAAAATGAGCAGTTTAAAACTGCAAATATTATGGGGCTTTTAGGGAGTGGTTTTGATCCTGGGGTTACCAATATTTTTTGTGCTTATGCTCAAAAACACTACTTTGATGAGATTCATACCATTGATATTTTAGATTGTAATGCAGGAGACCACGGTTACCCTTTTGCTACCAACTTTAACCCCGAAATTAATCTGCGTGAAGTCTCGGCAAAAGGGCGTTATTGGGAAGAGGGAAAATGGATAGAGACAGAACCAATGGAGATTATGCAGGTTTGGGATTATCCTGAAATTGGAGAAAAGGAGTCTTATCTGCTCTATCATGAAGAGATGGAGTCGCTAATTAAACACATTAAAGGTTTAAAACGTATTCGTTTCTTTATGACGTTTGGGCAGAGCTATTTAACCCATATGAAATGTTTGGAAAATGTAGGAATGTTAGGGATTAAAGAGATTGAACACAAAGGGATGAAAGTCGTTCCAATGGAGTTTTTAGCTACCCTACTTCCTGACCCTGCATCATTAGGAGAGCGAACTAAAGGTAAAACCAATATTGGAATTTATGCAAAGGGAGTAAAGAATGGTAAAGAGAAAACGATCTATATTTACCAAATAAGTGATCACGAAGCCTGTTATGCTGAAGTTTTAAGCCAAGGGGTTAGCTATACTACGGGTGTACCTGCAATGATTGGAGCGAAGTTAATGTTAGAAAAGAGATGGCAAGGAGAAGGGGTTTTTAATATGGAAGAGTTTGACCCAGACCCATTTATGGAAGAGCTAATGATTCAAGGATTACCTTGGAAATTGATGGAGGAATAATTGTAACAAATAGTTTAAAAACTTAAAATATTTTTAACTATTTAAACTATAGATTAAGATTAATAAATTATAATATACCTAAGCAAAAGAGAATTTTACAAAGGATTTATTATGACGTATCGAAGTAGCTATCAAGCTCCCCTATATTATCTTATTTCTATTATTACATTAACAAGTGTTATTATGTACACTATTTCAGAATTAAGTAATATTTTTATTAATTAATTTAATTTTAAACTTTTATATTAACTTTAATAGTTAAAACTATATAATAAACCTTTATAAAAGGATTTATTTATGGTTTTATTAAAACATCTACTTTTTTTATCCCTACTCTACAGTTCCAGTTATGCCATCGAAATAAAAAATATTCATCATGCTGTTGATGTTGCAGGTAAACAACGAATGTTTACTCAAAGAATGCTAAAAGACTATGCTATGATTGGTATGGAAAACAGCTTTAATAACCCAAGCAAAGATTTAAAAGATATTATTAAAAAATTTGAAAATCATTTGGAATCACTCCATCAGTACACAAAAAAAAAAGAGATTAAAAGAAGTACAAACAGGGTAAAAAAACTTTGGACACCCATTAAAAAAGTTTTAGAAAAGAGTCCTAAAAAAGAGACTGCTCTTCAACTACAAGAGAGTTTAGAACAGCTACTTCAAGCCTCTGATACAACAACACATCTTTTTGCTAAAGAGACAGGGGAACAATCAGGAGTTATTATTGATATTTCAGGTCGACAGAGAATGCTTTCTCAACGAATGGCAAGTCTGTATATGTTAAAAGTTTGGGGTGTCAAAAATAAAAGCTTTCAAGATAAAATGGATAGAAGTATGGAACTTTTTGAGACATCATTAACAGAGTTACAAAAGTCTAAACTCAATACAAAAGAGATTAGTAGTTTATTAGAAAAGGTAGAGAAATCATTTACATTTTTTAAAATTATGAATAAAACGTCAAATACATTTATCCCCACACTTATCTATAAAAAATCAAATGACATTCTAAAAAATATGAACATCATTACGCACAATTATGTTGACTTAAAAAGAAAATAGGAGAAGTCTATGCAGAATAAAATACTAAAATCTATCACGATAATAATACCCCTCCTACTCTTCTCTTCTAGAAATTTATTAGCTCAAGAGAAAGATAAAGAAATAAACCTTATTAATATTGCTGCAACACAACGAATGTTGTCACAACGTATTGCAAAAGATTATCTCTATGTTCATAAGAATATTGCGATGAGTAAAACAGAAAAAGAGCTTCAAGTATCTTTGAAAAATTTCTTTGACTCTCATAGCACCTTGGTTCATTCTATCAAGAATGAAGAGATTAAGAACCTTCTTGCTTTTGTGGAGCTAAGTTCCAATGATTTTAATCAAACCATTCATAAATCATTTACACTCGACAATGCTCAACTTATTTTGGATTTAAGTGAATCAATGTTGGAGGGAAGTCAATACATAGTAGATTCACTTAAAAGTTCTATTAAAAAAGAAGGTTCTAACATTATTGAAATTGCAGGGAAGCAACGCATGCTGGCTCAACGTATTGCAAAATATTATATTGCCTACCAAACAGGTATCAAAGATGAGAATACAGTGAGAAGTATGAAACAAACGGTTATAGAATTCAATGAAAACCTAAACATACTATTAAGTCATAAGAAGAATACCCCTATAATACGAAAAAAAATTAATGAAGTCAACAAACTTTGGAAAATTGTTCATAAGTTCTATAACAATATTGAAAAAGGTGGACTCCCCCTTATTGTTTTTAATACTACCGATAAAATTACTAAAAAAATGAATGAGATTACTCAACTTTATCTCTCACTTCATGAATAAGAAATAAAAATGAAAAAAATAGTATTTATACTCTCTATTGTTTTAGGAGTAATTAGTCATAGTAAAGCATCAACAAGAAGTGATGTTAAGATTATTGAAGCTTCAGAGGATATTCGATATTTAAGTCAAAAAATAGCCAAAGAGTATCTTTATCTCTATTACAATCCTAGTAAGATAAATTTAAAAAATAAACTTACAGAGAATATGAAAAATCTTGAAAAAAGCATTCAAGAGATAGCGATTAATACCCAAAATGATGATAGTAAAAATATTCTTAATTTTTTAACCTACACCAATGAAGAGATTCAAGTTTTATTAAATCAAGAGGTATCTAACGATAAGAGTATCTTAATTCTTGACTACAGTGAAACATTTGTAGAGGCAGCAAACTCTATTCAATCATTGCATCAGTACGAATTTTCTGACGAAGAGAAGATGCTAATGCATCTTAAAGAGTTAGAGTATCTTTTAGAACGTGTTAATAAATATTATATAGCGTCGATCCTAAACCTTAATAAAATAAGTAATCAACAACATATGAGAAATGCATTAGCCAAAGTTGAGACAATTTTAAAAATTATTAAAGAGTATCCTTACCCTAAAAAAATAAAAAAAGAGCGTAGTAAAATATTAAAGTATTGGAAAAGCAATAAAAGATTTTTAAACATCTCTACAGAGTTGTCTGTTCCTAATTTACTGTTACTTTTTACTAAAAATTTTAGAAAAAGTATAAAAGAACTGGAACTCCATCATAAACAAAACCAATAAAAAGAGTTAAAATGAGTATAAAGAAAAATAAAAGCATTACCGTTATCTTTCTTGTTGCTAGTATAATAATATTCTCTTTCTTAATCTATAATATAGTTATCACTTCAAATAAATGCAACAACAAAGAGAGCAGTTTAAGCAATATCCTTTTAATAGAAAAAATAAATTATATCATTAATAAAATTGAGAATGAACGAATTTATTCAGCTATTTATCTTGGTAAAAAAGAAGAGATAACCGAGAGTCAAGTAAAATCTTTCAGAAAAATAGTTGATCAAGAGATAGAAGAGACGCTTTTATTTTTTAATAAAAATTTAAAATTCTCCCATCAAAAAAAATTATTATCAAAAATATCAATGGAATTGAAAACAATAAGAAAAACCATAAACTTGCGTAATGTAAGTTACCAAGTAAGTTTGTTTGATAATTATGAAAATAAAATTATTCGCCCTCTAAATCATATGATTAAAAAATTTGATAAAAAATTTTCAGAAGAATATCCTATAGAGCTGATTCTATTTAAACTCTTAATTAAAGTTAAAAACAATCTTAATACAGAGACAAGTTTTATAGCTTTTATATTAAGTAATTCAAAAAAAATGAACCATACTGAGTTGCATCTATGGGAAAATTTAATTAACCGTGACAGTACACCAAATTTTCAAAATTTAAAAAAAACAGAGATGTCCAAAGAACTTTATGAAATCATTAACCCTCTATATTTTTCAAATATCAAAAATCATGAACGGGCAAAAATTTTTAATGATACACTTAGTGGAAACTATAGCCTTTCTATTGAAAAATGGCTCAATGTATCAACCAGTAAAATAGACAAAATTAATGTTGCTCAAAAAATACTTTTTATCAACATAAAATCCTCTCTAAATAAAGAGATAAAAGAGCTAGAAGAGCTTATTATGAAAGTTATGTTCTATTCCATATTCTTTTTCTTACTTATCTTGATGCTTATCTACTTAGCGTACAACATACGAAGAAACAGTCTCTATTTGACCGAGACGTTAAAAGATATTGAAGCAGAACTCAATGAAAAACAGAAGCTAGAGATACAAGAGGTTCTACGAAAAAACGATACCATTGAAATTTATAAATTTTTAGCAAATGCCATAAAAGAACCCAGTCGCGAAAAAGATAATTTTCTGGCGAACATGTCGCATGAAATTCGTACACCTTTAAATGGAATTATTGGATTTACAAACTTATTAAAAGTAGAAGATTTAGAAGAGGAGCAGTTGGAGTTTGTCAATATTATAGAAGAAAGTTCAAATAACTTACTCCGTATTGTTAATGATATTTTAGATTTTGCAAAAGTTTCATCAGGTAAAATAGAGTTTGAATACATCTCTTTTAATATTATGGAAAAATTTGAATCTTGTGTTGACTCCTACACAATAAAAGCTGCTCAAAAAAACATTGAATTAGGTCTTTTTATTGATCCTGAACTCCCAACAGAGATTATTGGAGACCCTACAAAAATTTCTCAAGTAATTCTTAATCTTTTAAGTAATGCCATTAAATTTACACCTGATGATGGTCAAATCAATATTTCAATAGAGAAAATTTCAGAAACATCTCAAGATATTGACATCCAATTTTCAGTTAAAGATTCAGGAATAGGCATAGAAGAAGAGAAAAAAGCTAAAATTTTTGATGCTTTTTCACAAGCCGATGCCAGTACCAATAGAAAATTTGGTGGAACAGGCTTAGGGCTGACTATCTCTAGTAAATTTGTTGAACTGATGAATGGAAAGTTAAAGATACGAAGTCAAAAAGACCGAGGCAGTACATTTTTCTTTACCCTCACATTAAAACGTTCAATGCATGCTAAAGCTCAAGCAAAAATAGAAGATCCAAACCTTACTATTGGGTACATTCTAGAAGATCATCTTCTAATAAATGATGTGGACAACAACTTTGAACACTACATGCACTATCTTGGTACAAACTTTACAACCTATAACAATAAATCTGAACTCTTTCAAAGTAAATCTTTACCTGATATTTTATTTATTAACGATCGATACATTCCAAACAAAGAACTTTTAAAACGATTTTTAAGACTTGATACTAAAGTTGTATTTATTACCACCCCCAATACCCAACAATACATACAAGTCAATAAAAATAAAATTGCAAAAACTATCTATAAACCGATGAATTTTTCAAAAACACTACAAACCATAGAGCTATTAAGTGAAACAAACAGTTTAAAGAAAATAGACAAAAATAGAGAACCAAAATTTTTTCCAAACATGAGTATCTTAGTAGCTGAAGATAATATTATTAATCAAAAATTAATTTTTAATATCTTGAAAAACCTTAAAACAGACGTTACTCTGGCTTCAAATGGACAAGAGGCAGTGGAACTGTTTAAAGAGAATCGTTATGATATTATTCTTATGGATATTAAGATGCCTATTATGTCAGGGATAGACGCGACTTCTGCAATTATTGCTTATGAAAGGGAACAAACGCTCAAACATACCCCTATTATTGCACTGACAGCCAACACACGCCAAGAAGATAAAGAGAAATACCTTAACAATGGAATGAATGGCTATTTGGAAAAACCTCTGCAAGTTACTAAGTTAAAAGCCACTCTTCAAAAGTATTTCTTGCCTCAAACAGATAGAATAGAAGTAAAAAACCGTAATGTTTTACTCTATAAAGATACAAAGGTTTCAGGAAAAATTTATGAAGCAATTCTAAATAATTTGGGGTACAAAGTAGACATATCGCATTCCGAAGAGGATTTTAAAAGACAAATTTCCAATAAAAAATATGAATTTGTACTCTTTGATGCAAAACCTCTCTCTACCATACGAGTAGAAGAGTCTCAAAATGCAATTATTGATTTAATTAAAAAGAATGGAGCTATCCCTTTTGCATTTACAGAAGAGAAGAAGTATAAACGTTACTGTCAAACTATAAAAGAGCGTACAAACGCAAAAGAGTTGCAAAATTTTCTAAAACAAGCTTAACTAAGAAGCTTGTTTTTTATATATCTGTTTAATACTTCGTATAATCAAAAAATTATCATCTGCCTTTTTAGACAACAAAGAGGGAATAAATTTAGTCTTTGATTTATACATAAATTCAAAAAACTTAAACTCTTTTTCTGCCTTTTTTAACAGAGCATGACTCTCATCATTATTTAGTTTATTCGCTGAAAGTAGTTTTAGATTTTGATGATATTTTGCAATAGTACTTTCAATATTATGTTCATAATCCTCTACCTCAACACCCCACATACGAATCAAATAATCAATAGTAACCTCCATCGGTTTTCGACAAAGTTTCCCTGTCAAAGAGATAAGCTCCAACTCAGATGTGGCAATAGGATGTGTACCTTCAAGTAATTTATCTATCATCTTTAAAAAGTTTTTCTTAATAAGTAAAACATTTTCTTTAGAGGGTTTTACCTCTAACATTTTCTTATTTATTTTCCATAAATCCAAAGCATCATCAAAAGATTTTTTCGCATTTTTATGATTTTTTTTTGTAAGCACGGTATAAAAATATTTTCTAACTTGGTGCATTCGCTTATCATAGTCTATAATTGCTTGTGCCAAATGCTCTTCTGGGTTTTGAAATTTATTTTTAACCCCCACCATAATGTATGCCTTAAGCATCTGTTGACTTTGCGTCATCTGCAAACAGTTAATACTGAAAATTTCCGTTAACGAAGTATCTTTTGGATAGGGATCAATTTTAAAAGCAGAAAGCCCCTCTATAAATATAACCACCATTAAAATAGCTTTTACTATAATTTTCATCAAATTCTCCAAATAAAATATAGGTATTTTTTAAGTAAACCTTAATTTATAATAGTATATTTTGCATTAAGATAATGTTAATTTTATTTAAAAGTTACTCACTTAATCGTTGAATATCTGCCCCCAATGATGCCAATTTTCCTTCTAAGTTATCGTACCCTCTGTCCAAGTGATAAATACGGCGAACATTTGTTGTTCCTTGTGCTACTAATCCTGCTAAAACCAATGCTGAACTGGCACGTAAATCCGTTGCCATTACATCTGCACCATTCAATTCTGCCACAGGTCTTACAGCAGCCACAGAACCTTTTAACCAAATATCTGCACCCAAACGATTCAATTCAGAAACATGCATAAAACGATTTTCAAACAGACGCTCTTCTACTACCGATTCGCCAATTGCCATGGTAGCCACTGCCATAAATTGTGCTTGCATATCGGTTGGAAACCCTGGGTATTCGGTAGTAATTAATGAGACAGGTTTTAAGCGTTCTTTACCATAAATAGTGATTTTTTCATCTTCTATTTCAAACAGACAACCCATAGACTCTAATTTATCAATAGAGGCTTGAATATGTTTTGCATTAACTTTTTCAAGAGTAATGGTAGAGGCTGTAATAGCACCTGCACAAAGATACGTACCTGCTTCAATTCTATCTGGAATAATTTTAACTTCTTTAAATATCAAAGGCTTCTGACCTGTTCCCTCTATCGTAATTTCAGAACTTCCGATTCCTTCTATTTTGACACCTGCGTCGGCTATCATCTCACAAAGCTGTACAATCTCTGGCTCTTTTGCTGCGTTTACAATAGTGGTTGTCCCATGAGCCAACGCTGCTGCCATCACAATATTTTCTGTTCCACCCACCGTAATTTTATCAAAAACAATTTTTGCACCTTGCAGACCGTTTGGTGCTTCTGCTCGTACATATCCACCTTTAATCTCTATTTTTGCACCCATTGCCTCTAGTGCTTTTAGATGCAAATCAATCGGACGCTGACCAATAGCACAGCCCCCTGGCAAGCTCACTTCACACTCGCCAAAACGTGCCAAAAGTGGACCAAGAACCAAAATAGAGGCTCTCATTTGAGAAACAATTTCATACACTGCTTTAGTAGAATTCATTGTACCATTATCTATTTTAGCCACGGTTGTATTATGATTAACTGTTCCACCCAACATATCTAAAAGCTTCAACAACGTTCGTATATCAACCACATTAGGAAGATTGGTCAATGTAACAGGTTTATCAGAAAGTATTGTCGCTGCAATAACAGGAAGAGCTGAATTTTTAGCTCCAGAAATTTGAATAGAACCACTTAGTTTAGCCCCACCTTTTATTTGTAAATAATCCATTTATTTTTTATCCATATATTTAATTTTTTAAGAGTGTTATTTTATCTAAAAGAAGCTAAATATACTAAAAAAGAAATTTACTAAAAAATTGGAATGCTACTTTTACTTCTTCATATCCGAAATAAGATTATCAATATTACTACAATTACCAATAGCTGTACACAATCCCAACACCCCAAAAAAACCTACTACCCCTCCGACGAACTAATCAATAAAACGAAGAATTTTATCTTTTAAATCTTCTTTAGAGGTAAATGTTTCTCTATTGATTACTTTTTTCATCAATATTCCAAACCAAATTTCAATTTGGTTTAACCATGAGCAATGTATAGGTGTATAGTGAAAAAGAACAGAGTGTTCAGAGTCTATTAAGTAGTTACCATAGATTTTAATCTTCTTGGGAATAATTCCCCATCCCCTATGGGGTAAAACAAATTAGTGGGTATGCCCTCAATTTTCAGTTTATAAATGTTGATTCCAATACCTCGTACCCTTGGGTCGAGGATGGCAAAAAAATCTATATGTTAAAAAAGCTAATTTTATTATAAAGAGTTAGGAGAGAAACAAAAAGCAAAAGAGGAAGAGGAAAAAGCAGAAGCAGAAGCGAAAGCAAAAAGAGAAGCCGAGTTGGCAAAGATGTTGTCTTTAGATAAAAAGATAGATAGATAAACTAATAATAGAAGATAAAAACAGTACTCCAAAAAGTACATTAATATTTAATGCCATTAAAAATAGTTATTTTCAAGAGAGTGAATTAAAAAAGGTATTGGAAAAATTAAAGAAAACTATGCAAAATGAGGGAAAGTGGAAAGAGAAATCTATAGCTAAAAAACCTGTAAAAGATAAGGTTTATAAACGTACACTTGAAGTGATGAAGATGATGATGGAAGAACAATCATCAATCTTACTTGGCTACCACACTGAGCGTGGTAGCGAGATTGGGACTTAATGCCTTCAGCCAACGTAAAAAAATCTACTTCAAACGATAACTAATACTAGAAGTTAACGCAGTGTTCCATCCTTTGGTTTCGGCAAAACCAAGGTTTGTTCCATCTACATTGCTCAAAGATAAGGTAGTGTTAAATGTCAATTGGTTTGCCAAATAATATCTAAATGTTGTACCCAATACATTGGTGGTTACATCATCTCCTGAATTATTTGCTTTTAAATATTATACTTTGTTTAATTGCAGAGAGAGAATTTGTTAAAAGCAGTGTTCCAATTACGGTTAAAGAAAGTTTAATTTTATTCATTTTTATTGCTCCGTTGTTAAAATTTTGAGAAGTATATCACGTTTAAATTAAAATATCTACTATTCCTTTATTGAAAAAATGCTATTATCTCTTATGCAAAGAATAAGATTAAATTATATTTGTAAAGATGAATTAAACATAGAGGAGTAATAGAATGAGTCATATATTTAACCGTGTAGTAGTGGTATTAAATGAGATAGAAAATACAGATAATTTATTAGAGAAAGCAGTAGCTTTTTCTAATAAACATCAAACTACTTTAGAGGTGCTTTTTGTGCATGAAGAACCACTTTTTCAATTGCCAGATTATTTTTTATCAGATGAAACAATATCTAAAAATAAAATAGACAAAAAGAGAATAAAAGAGACTATTCAAGAAAAATTAAGTGCCTTGAATGTTCATAGAATGGCTTCTATTTTAGTATTGGTTGATGATACTATCGACCAAGTGTTGGAGTATGGAAAAGAGAACAGAGATATTCTCTTTATCACAGCGTATCATGAAGAGCTTAATAGAAAATTGCTTGAAAAGAGTCCTTATAGTTTTTGGATAATAAAAAATAAGATTAAAAGTTATAAGAAAATACTGCTTCCTCTTGATTTAAATAAAAAGTCAGTAGAAGTGATTAAAGCAACAGGGCATATTTTCCCTACGGCTCAAATGGGAATGGTTCACGATTATAGATTTACTTTAGATATGTCTTTAATGGAGGACGAGCATCTTAAAATCACTCCTATTGTGAGCAGTATGGATATAGAGATAAATCAAGAGAGAAAAAAGAAGCAGAGAGCATTGTTTGAGACTTATAAGAGTGATTTTAATCTAACAGGAGATTTTCTTGAAGAGAATCAAGGTTTAGAAGAGGATTTACTTGAGTATATAAATAAGAGTTATGCAGAGTTGATTGTTATGTATCCAGAAGAGATTGAGCTTTTTTTATCTTCTAATCTTATTACAAAACTTCTATCCAGAGTTCCTAAAGATTTCTTGGTCTTAAATATTTAAAACATAGGGGAATTTTCTTTTCCATTTAGTATAATATTCAAGTAGGGGGCGATTGCTATCGCACCAATCAAAATCTGCACAAATAATCAATAATTTATGCACAAACAGTGGTGCGATAGCAATCGCCCCCTACGGATAAAATACAAAGGAAACCCATGAGATTAATCCTAATCCTCCTCTTAACCCTAAACCTACTAAACGCCAAAAAGATAGCCCTGTTAATTGGTAACAGTCAATACTCATTTCAACCCCTAGCCAATCCACTAAATGATGTAGATGGAATCTATCAAACCCTAGATGAGATAGGATTTGATAATATCAAAATCTTAAAAAACGCTTCAAAGTCACAGATGGAGAGAGCCCTAGCCAACTTTAGCCAAAGGGCAAGTTCTGCCGAGATTGCTTTGGTCTATTTCTCTGGTCATGGAATGCAGGTTAACAATACCAACTATATGTTCCCTGCCAATACCACAGCCAAAAAGCCTGTTGATTTGTTTGGATTGGTTGATTTAAACTATTTTATACAGAGTGCCACCTCTGCCAAATATGGAATTGTTTTGGTTGATGCTTGTCGGAATAATCCTTTGGTTAAATATTTTCAAGATGGAAATTATAAAGGAAATAATGGGAAAAAGGGATTGGGGCAAGTGACACCAAAAAGTGGGCAAGTGGTTATTGGGTTTGCTACAAGTGCAGGAGATACGGCTGATGATGGAACAGGTAATATGAGTCCTTATGCTTCTGCTTTAGCCTATAGATTAAAAGAGAAAGATGATATTCGTAATATTTTAGGTAAAGTGGCAAATGATGTATCTAAAAGGTATGAACAGAATCCTATATATAGAGCTAATTTAGATTCTAGTGTTTTTTTAATAAAATTTTCTAAAAAAGAAAAAATTAATAATATATCTTTATCTAAAATTGAATTTGATACATTGCCTAAAACAGGAAAAAAAATTTTACTTTTACAACAATCTCTCAAAATAAGAGGTTTTTACAAAGGAAAGCTTGATGCTACATATAATGATGATTTAAGAAAAGCTGTTAGATTATATCAAAAATCAGTGGGACTACCTGTTGCAGGTTTATCTCAAGCAACTTTAGACTCTTTAGGTATGTATTAGTTTTTATACTAAAATTTAGGGGAATTCCCCTCCCCACCTAGTATAACCCTAAACAACTCAAAAAAAGGAAACCCAAAATGAAAAAAACATTTTTAACCATTACCCTCTTAGTAACCTTGCTACTAAGTCAAACCCCAAAGCCCCAAAAGACCACAAGCTCATTTTTTGACCTCTATGACCAAAATAGAAAAGAGCAGGTGAGCAACTATATCTCACTTGATTTTATATTGAGTGCAAACTATCTCTTTAAACAGCAGAGTGTAGGGCTAGAGGAGAGGGTTTTGTATCCCAAATTTAAACGCCTTGCAGTCAATCTTAGAGCAAATCTTTTAAAAGATTATAAACCACAAAAAGCAGAGGCTTTGGCATATCTGTTTGTCCTAAATGAGCTTTTGGGAAACCAAAATAGCTCCAATCATACCGAAGCTTTGGCATTGGCAAAAAAAGAGTTAAAGCTTATCAATTCGCACAGAGGGATTTTACCCTCGCCCATTGCCAAAGTGAAATTGGACTACTCTCAATTAGAGGTAAATATCTCAAAAACTCTCAACTCAAATCCTACTTTTTGGCTCTAAAATATATGAGCTATATGTCATTTATGCTCAATCCTCATAGTGCCACAGGCGTAACGCCCCAAGTAGCCAAAAGAGAGATAGAAAACGCTCAATATATCGCAAAGGCTCTAAAACCACTCCAAAAAGAGTATAATCAGATAGAGTAGATTTTGCAAAATCTAAGTGGAAAAGGGGATGATTTGGCTATTGCAGAGTTATTGGAATCGGAGGCTTTAGCCCAATGCCAATGAATTAAGCTTTTGAACTTGTAGGGACATCCCTTGTGGGTGTCCACACTTATCCCAATATTTGGATACCCATAAAGGGTATCCCTACAAAAAAGAATCCAAAATTCCTTAATTCATTGGCATTGGGCTTTAGCCCCGAATAAGGCGAGGCTAAAGCCGTCGATTCCAAGCATTAGAAAATATCTCAATGGTTTAAATCGCTTTCCAAAAATCAGCGAACGAATTATAGACACCACCAAAATAGATAAAAAGGATATTCCAAAAGCCTCTTTGGCTCTAAAACTTCTACCATCACGATTTACACCTGATAGTTATATTTTTTCTCAACTGACCTATCCAAATGTGGGGGTTTTAAAAGGCAAAGCAGACAAATTGACCTCTCATATAGATGGTAAAATGGTTAGAGGGTATCCAACTATTATGGATTTATCGGCTGTTTTGGTGGGTAAATTGCCCAAAGAGCAGAACTATCAAAAGTATAAAGAGCAAGTAGCAAAACTCAAATCTATTGTGCCAAGTCTGAATAGTATCTATGGATATGATTTTTTTATCTACCATAAACTTTTGAAACAGAATAGAGTCAATAGTTTTAAAGGCTACTACACCCAAAGCCGATATATTATGAACCTCTACCAAAAACAGAGTTATACAGGTGGATTAAAAAGTATTTTTATAGATGAGCGAAAAAAGGCTTTTTTAGAACCAAATATTAGAGCTATTTTAGATTTATTGATAAAAGAGGATAGATTGTTGCCAAACTCTAGTGGTTTTATCTCTATTTTGGAGAGATTGAGGGTTTTGGATAAGAAGCGAAATCATTTTAATCGTGATGATGTGGTCTTTTTGAATAATTTGGATAGTAAGTTTAAATCTATTTTGGAGGATAAGGATGCACCTATAGAGGTGGATATTCATACCAATCCTGTTGATGGGAAGGTTATGTATGAGGTTTTGGGTAAGCCGTTTATTAGGGATATTAAAGGGTTTAGAGGGGCTTTTTATAATCATAATGAAGTTATTAAATCTCGGTAGGGTGCTGTTTTCTAACGCACCATTATAAAAACAAGCAAACCTAAAAAGCCCTTGCCGAAAGGCTTAATAAAATTTGAACGCAGAGATATTTCTTTATGCCGATTTAAGGTGCGTTGGAAAACAGCACCCTTGGTTTTAAATATGGAAATGAACGTTGGAGTGATAAGTTAAATACAAATTATGTTTTGTGTGTTAGAGAAAAATAACTAACTTACTTTCATGCTCTGTGCTCTGCATAGGAATCTATATCAATCTTTAAACTAAATTTCACCAAAAAAGAGTACAATATTAACCATATAATTAACCACTAAATAAAAAGGTAAATATCATGGTAAGATACGCAGAGCATGAGCTTTTTTCTATTACTACATTTACAAAACAGATTAGTAGCCTTTTGAGTGCTATTAAAAATAGTAGTATAGAGAAGATTGGGATTTTGAAAAATAATCGTTTGGAGGTGGTGGTACTCTCTACAGAAGAGTATGCTCGACTTAAAAAGATAGAACAAGATGCACAAGAGTTAAAATGGAGTTATTGGCAAGATGAAGAGTTGGATAACTTTGGAAAGATAGCCATTGGGTTGAGCCGTCATGATTATGACAATGAGGACTACTCAACATGGTAGGAAGTATCTATTTTATTGAGATGCCTTATAGCAATTTCAAAGAGTTTAAAGGGCGACCTGTTTTGCTCTTTAAAGTGGTTGATAAAAATGATTTTCTTGTATTGCCATTGACTACAAATCTAAAAAGAGAGGGTATTATAATAACCAAAGATGACCTAAAGAAAGGCTCAATAAAAAAAGATTCGGTTGTGATTGTTCCAAAACTTACAGCCATAGATAGCTCTTTGATTGTTGAAGAGAACTTTATTGCTCGACTGAAGACAAAAAGTTTTGTCAAGATTTCAAAAGAGATATGTTTGCAGTTTGAGTGTTGATTTTTTTATTCACTCTTGCACTTTTAACTATACTTCAACCCCTCTTTTTGCATATACTCTCTTAATAAATTATTGATAAGTGTCTGATAAGCTATCTTTTTTTCACTCGCTTGTTTTTTGAGAAAAATTAAAATATCATTATCTAGTCTCATAGAGGTTGGTACTTTTTTGGGTTGGTAAAATCGTCCTCGTACTCCATCTGAAAAATCATACTCTTCTAACATCTTATAATCATCATATTTGGCTCGGTCATTAACATTTTTCATATATTTTTCTCTCCTTGTTATTTGCTTTTCTTGCACTGATAATTCTAATAATCTCATCTCCTTCTTCTGTAAAAAAGAGATTCGCAACAACCAAAACTTTTTGTTTGCTTGTTGCTCCTAATGTAATCCATCGCTCTTCAAAATAGTTAAATCTATGGTCAAGTTTGGCAATCTGTAGTGCATCATCAAAAACCTCTTTGGCTTCTTCAAAGGAGATACCGTGTTTGTCTTGATTAATTCTATTTTTTTCTTCATCCCATTCAAATTTCATATCTCTATTTTATCATATTGTAATTACAATGTCAATACTTTATTTGTAAATTAATATTAAGATAAAAAGAGTAAAATTAACAAAAAAGAATAAAAAATGTACCTCCAAAAAATAGACAAATCCAAAGAGTTCAAAGAACTTCTGCTTCAGTTTTCAACTGAAAATATAAGAGATATGATTGACGACCATGACATCTTTAGAAGAGGCAACAGCTACAACAAAAGAGATTTTGTCTCTAATGTAATTCAAACCGAAGAGAACCGAGTCAAAGCCAAGGTTTCGGGAAGTTCGGATAACTATTATGAAGTTAATATATACAGAAAGGGAGAAAGCTTACATGCAGATTGTAATTGTCCTTATGGAGATGTTTGTAAACATATTTCGGCAACATTCATTCATATTGCTCAAACAAAAACGCTACAAGTCTCAATGGTTCTCTCTCATCAAGATAAAATTACAGAGCATCTTCAAACGCTTTCTAATAGTGAACTTATCGAGTTGGTGACAAAGTTTGCACCTGATAGTTTTATCAAAGAGATTATCTTAAATAATGCTCCTACCGAGGAGTTGAATGTTCGGATTAATGAGATTGCGAGTGCGATTAAGATGGATATAGATGACGAAGATTTACTCTATAACCCTGAAAAATTTCAAAAAAATATATCTGAATATATGGAGAATTTAAAACCATTTGTCCATAAAAATTGTGATGATGTTTTTGAGATAGTCTTTGATTTAGCAGAGGAGATTGAAGATAAACAAGAAGAGGGCTATCTATTTCTTGATCACTATTATGATGAGTCCTATTTTGAGTTTGATACCTTTAGTTCAGAGGTTATGGAGCTGATTTCTAAGATAACCGATAGTCAAAAGCAGGTTGAGATATTTGTACATTTTGCAGAGATTTGTAGTGCATCAGGTTATATGAGTGTCAATTATAATGATTTGGAGATAACCGATAAAAGAGTACTTTTAGACTATTTTAATGATGAGAGTAGTTTGAATTTTTATCACTTTGTAGAGGAGTTGCTATCATTTGAAGAGAGAGAAAAATTCCTACTCAATCAATCTGTCAATTGGGTATTTGGTTTATTGGTAAATCTCTATTTGGAGCATGATAAAAAAGAGTTAGCCATAGCCTATGTTGAGAATTTGATAAAAGAGAAGTTTGAGTTAGATTATATAGAAAAGCTTATGAAGATTACCGAGATTTCAAAAGAGAGACTTAAAAGGTTTGTTCTTCAAGCTCTTGAAAATGGTGGTTATAGAGATTTTGAGTTTGTACTTGAAAAAATTAGCAAGATAGAGGGGCGAGAGGATATTGAGAAGCTGTTAAAAGATAAAAATATTGAGAGTTACTATACACTACTTAAACAAGAGAGTAGAGTGGCTGAGATGTTTGAGCTTTTGGAGAAATTGAACCATCATAAAGAGAAATTTTTTAAAAAATACAAAAAAGAGTACCCAATAGAAGCAACAGCCTTTTTTATGGCAGAGATAGAGAAAAATCTAAAACCAACAGGCGATGAGTATTATCAAAACATTGCTGACTATCTCACTCATTTAAAGGAGCTTATAGGAGAAGAGGAGGTTGGTTCTATGGTTGAAAAATTTAAAAGCGAGTATAAGAGACGGAGAAATTTTATAAAGATTTTGAATAATAGGTTTAAGTAGTAAAAAGATAATAAACATGAGAAAAAAAGAGTACCACTGTAATTGTAAATCGGCTTGTCGAACCAAAAGATGTATCTGTTTTAAAAACAATGAACCATGTGATGACAAATGTGGTTGTAAAAATTGTGAAAATCCACTGAATGGGGTGGATGTAGCAAAATTATCTGATTGTGCCATTCAGAATATTAAGATATATAAGACCCTAACCAAAGAGGATTTAGAGAAAAAACATCTGCTTCCTTGTGAGTGTGAAGAGGTATCACTAAAAAAGCTTTTAGATAATTATAGCTGTAGTGTTTGTAATGAGGTCTATTGGTTCTCATTTTGTTGGAGTGAGATAGTTCAAGATAGTTGCAGTTGGCACTGTAATGATTGCAAAAAATGTAGAGATTGGCGAGAGTGGCATTGCGAGGATTGTAACCGTTGTACCTATGGTGTTTCACTTCCTTGTGAGAATTGTGGAGATAGAGAGGATGATATGTGGTAAGTACCTGACCATAATAAATCGACAAAAAATAATATAACACTAAATATGTAATCTAAAGAATGGAATAATAGCTTTTTCGTTTAAATTTAAAGAGAAAAATGAAAGAAATACTTTATTCTAAAATATGTCATTAATAACTCGCTCCCACGCTCTGCGTAGGAGTGTGTACATAAGCTCAACAATCTTTATTAAGCCTATCGTATTTAGCATGAGAGCCAATAAAAATAAAATTGACCACAGTTTTATACTCTGATAAAAGTATCTTATACCCTTGCCCTGTCTCTAATACAGCAATGCTTTTTCGGTGTTTGTCTCGTTTGCAACAGATAGAGTGATAGTAAAGCTTTATAGTATTTTTGTCTTTTGTTTTAAAAAGGATTTTTCATAATTAAACTCCATATTTTCTATCACTCAAATAAAACCCCAATTCAGCTTGAAGGTTGACCAATAGAGTATAAAAATTATCAGCTTTTTCATAATAATCTTTTTTGAGCTTATTAGCAGAGGTCATCTCTTGCATATCTTCAAACTCATCTATCAGGTCATCAAGTGCCAATACAAAATTTTCAATCTCTGTGTCTGTTAGCTCCATGTGATAGTAATATTTTTTTAAATCATCAAAAAAAGTATAGGCTTGTGAGAGAAGCAGAAGCTGATTGATTACATTTGGATTGTCTATATTTTGAGTTATTGCCTGTTTACTGTTTTCTAGGTTATTGATATAGGTTTGCATTGTGGTTGCATTGTCAAATGGTAAAAATAGCTCTAACATGATTTTGCTCCTTTTTTGTTTTTATTATAACGACTTTTTTGGATAATCAAGATTAAGAGAAAAAGAGTAACATTATAGTGTGATAAAAGTATGAATAATTTCATATAAAAGGAATCAAGATGCTAAGAAAAACCATAACAATTCAATCTGATATATTTCAAGCCCTAGAGCTAAATCAGATTATCAATCAATATCAATCTTTTTCAGAGATGGTATCTTCTGCTCTGCAACTGCTTATAGAGAAACAGAAAAAAGAGCAGTATAAAAAAGCGATGCTAGAGGCATCACAAGATAAACTCTATTTAGAGGATATGAGAGAGATTGATGAGGCATTTTTTTATGTGGATAGTGAGAAAATTAGATGAATCAATATGATATATATCTAGCTGATTTAAACCCAACTATTGGGCGAGAACAACGAGGGACGCGACCTGTTTTAATTATCTCTAATAGCGTTCTGCGTAAGAGTGTATAATTCAACCACACTTTCAATTATATTTCAATCCTACAAAAAAATAATAAAAACTTTTCAAAAAAGCAGGGGTATTTATTTTTCTCTCTAGTATAAGGGGTGTAATTAAAACAAAACTAGGAGAAAAGAATGTTAAGAACAACACTTTCAGCAATCACAGCAATGGTAATCACAATGAGTAGTTTAAGTGCAGATAGAGGTATCTCTTATGATGGTACAGGGACAAAAGATATGCAGGTTGTACAAAAGGTAGAGGTTAGCGAAAATAGTTATATTGAACAAGATAATGGTGGGGTTTATGGAGAGCCTTATAGCGAGGAGAAGATATATTCTGAACCAAACCCAACATTTAAACCTACACCTGCACCTTATTCTGAAAATGAGGTGGTTGACCCTACACCAAGTTATGATAATACTATTATCTATGCCAAATCAGCTAAAAAGTTTTTTAGAGTAGGAGAGGCTATTAAGCTTAGACTTAAACTTAAAAATAAATCTAGCCTTTATGTTTGGACTGTGGGGCGTGATGGGCGTGGGTATATGATTTTGCCAAATAAATTTACGGGGTATAACTCATTTAGAAAAAATTATGCTTATGTATTTCCTGAACCTTCATTAAATTATAAGTTTCAATCTGACCAAGCAGGAACAGAGCATGTCTATATTTTGGCTACAAGTAAACCAATATCAAGAGCAAAAATGGAGGCTATCTTTAACAAAAAAGTGGGTAACTACCCAGTGGCTAGTGCCAAAGATACCAAAGATTTTACAACAAAAGATATTCATGTGATTGCAAAGCAGGAGCATCTAGAATATGATATAGCTCATGTGGCAGTACAAGTGGTAGATGGGCAAAAAAGAGCAAACCGTAAACCTGTTCAAAGAGAACAGCATAGAAGTTCAGGCGTTACTATCAATATCAACAACAATTAAATAAAAAGGAGAGAGTATGTTTAAAAGATTGTTTCTAATAGGGCTTATTGCCCTGTTACCAATATCGCTGTTTGCAAAAAAAGAGGCACTAATTGTGGCTGTTGGTAAATATAAAAATTCAAAAAGAGTGCTTCATGTTGGAGAAGATATTCGTAAAATGAGCGAACTTTTAAAGAAACAGGGCTTTCATGTGACTATTTTAAAAAATTATCAAGCCACATATAGAAATGTTGTAAGCAGTCTAACAAAGTATCAACAGCTCTCTAAAAATGATGTTTTTGTATTTTATGACACCTCTCATGGGGTTCAAATTCCAGACCTTAATGGAGATGAAAAAGATAATTTAGATGAAGCACTTGTTCTTTATGATGCCACATTTAATAATGCAACCATAGCCGATGTAAGAGGAGTCTTGGTTGATGATGAGCTTGAAGTGCTTTTGGGTAGAATCCGTGCTAAAAAACTTATGATTATTGATGCTTGTCACAGTGGCTCTTTTCATAAAGGATTCTCTACAGGATATACGGTTAAAGGGATAAAACGTTCAAGAAAATTTCGTAACGACAGAAGAGATTTTTTTACTCAAAAACATAAAAGAAGAGTTGAAAATTTGGTTGTATTATCAGCATCAAAAGATAATGAACTCTCAATAGATACACCAAAAAACGGTGGACTCTTTACCGATACTATCTATAGAGTTTGGGACAAAAATCCAAATATTAGTTTTAGAGATTTAACCTATAAAACAGCACAAATTATAAAAGGAAAGAACTTTAATAATCTAAAACCACAACAGCCACAACTAAACAGTACCAACAACCAAGAGAATACAAGTGTAAACCTCTATCTGCAAGATGTAGAGGGGTATTTAGATATGGCTGTAAGAAAGAGCCATAATAACCCAATTTTTATTACATCAGCTCGTCCACACTATAGTGTTGGTTCGCCTATCTATTTTAAAATTAATACACGCCATAAAAAGGGCTATTTTTACATTATAAATGTAGGAGAGAGAAAGATAGAGAGAATTTTTCCAAACAGATATTATAAATCGAGCAAAATTTTAAATGACAAATTTAGATTTCCATCTAAAAGATTTGAGATTAAAGCAACCATAAGTAACCAACACCAACAACAGCGAACTGTAGCTTATGCCATACTCTCAAATAGCCCAATTGTACAACTAGAAAACAACAGCCGTCTATCATTTGCCATACTCAAAGATATATTTGGCGACCCAAGCCAAAGTGGTTGGTTAAGTGGAATCTTCTCATCTAATATCTCTTTGGGTAAGAGTGATTTTTGGGTTTATAGGTAGGGTGCGTTTGCAACGCACCAATATAAACATGAGAAAAAACATAAAAATATTTCTTTATGTCAATTTAAGGTGCATTGCAAATGCACCCTACGCTATAATATTAAAAAGAGAATTTAGGAGAGAAGATGAGAATATTTTTAATGGTAATCTTGATGTTAAATTTGGCATTGGCTAAAAAGGTGGCAATGGTCATAGGAAACAAAAACTACACCAACCAAACAGGCTTACAAAACCCAATATCAGATGCAAGGCTCATAAGAGATACGCTAAAAGGTATGGATTTTGAAGTGATGGAGGTCTATAACAAAAACCTAAACACTCTAAGCGATCAACTAGATGAGTTTATAACCAAAGCTAGAGGTGCAAAGGTGGCTGTAATCTACTATGCAGGTCATGGGATTGGGGTTGGT
>Ga0256826_1000255_pt1 | contig 30846 bp, 31 predicted proteins | sample CV79metaG_FD_185975 | JGI IMG/M metagenome (GOLD analysis project Ga0256826, IMG submission 185975) | Hydrothermal vent microbial communities from East Pacific Rise, Pacific Ocean - CV79 | ecosystem: Environmental > Aquatic > Marine > Hydrothermal vents | place: Pacific Ocean: East Pacific Rise...
AAATCATCAGGAAAATACTGAATAGTATCAGCAGCTTCTGTCGCATCCATATGTGCTAAAATTAGAGCAATAGTTTGTGGATGTTCATTTACAATAAAGTCTGAAAGTTGCTGTGGTTTAATTTTTGAAAGATAAGCAAAATTTTGAGTCTCTTGCATAGTTTTAGATAATTTATCTAAAACTTTCTTAGCTTCTTCACTTCCTAATGTTCTGTAAAGTAACTCTTTTGCATACTCCATACCACCAGAAGTTATAAACTGACCAGATTGAAAAATAACATGAAATTCTTCAAGTATTGCAGATGCTACAGCTTTTTCAACTGTTTTATTCCCAGCTATATACTTAGAAATTTCTGTAATAGCTTCAACACCCATATGACCAAAAACAGCAGCTGTAGCTTCTTCTCCTAACTGCATTAGTAAGATAGCAGCTTTTTCACCCATGCCCATTTCATCATAATTAGCTTGTTGTTGTGTATTTAGATTCATGATATTTCCCTTTTATCTACCAAGACCATCAGATTCTTCACTTAATAGGGCTTCTATTACTTGAGATAATTCTTCCGAACTTTCGCTTGCCATAGTTTTAACTTTTTCTAGTAATACTTCATATTTAAGTTCATCTTCACTAAATCCATCACCAACACCCAGTTGTTCTTCAACTTTTTTACGCATTGATTGAGCTTTTTCAACTAAATCTTCTTCTTCATCATCATCTAAATCAAGGAATGGTTTAATTTGATCTTCTTCCTCTTTAGATATTTCAAGCATTTTTTCTGCAAATGGAGAAATAACTTTTTTATAAAGTACAAAAAGAAGAATAAATACAAATATATATTTAAATAATCCAGAAAAAGGTGCTAAATAAGTTTCAGATATTTTTTTGAATTTGCCTACAGTATCATCAGCAGGATTAAGTGAAGCTCTTTTAAATTGTAGATTTTTAACACTTATTTGATCCCCTCGTTGCTCATTTATACCAATTGAACGACTAACTAAATCATTAAGTGCTTGCATATCAGTATCTGAAAGTGCTTCGTATTCTAAATCTTCAGTAGGACTTCCATCTTCATCAAGCTTAAATTTATACTTACCATCAATCAAAACAGCAGCCGTAACTCTCTTAATCCTAGCAAATTGAGACTTTGTTGTTGATACTGTTTTACCAACTTCATAATTTGTAGTACCTGAGTTTTTCTCATACTTTTCAGAAGTTTTGTTACTTTTAAGTCCTTCTACTGGTCCTATGTTACTAACAGTTCCAGGAACTCCACCAACTTCACCTGGAGTTGAACCCTCTCTTTTTTCTTCACTTACTTGTTCACTTCTAACAACATTTTCAGGATCAAAAGTTTCACTTGTAGAATTTTTAATAGAAAAATCAAACTCAATTGTAACTTGAGCTACAACTTTTTTATCTCCACCCACAAAAGGCGATATTACTTCTATAATTTTTCTTTGTTTTTTTCTTTCTTGCTTTGTTTTATACATCTGCTGTGTAGCTGAGAGTTCACCCATTTGAGCCATCTCATCTTCATCACCAAGAGTTTCACCATTTGAATCAACTAACATTACATTTGATGGTGTTAATTTTGAAACGGCTGAAGATACAAGATTTTTAATACCACGAATTTGTTTAGCTGAGAGACGTCTATCTTCATATATCTGAACCATTACTGAAGCTGTTGGTTCTGATTGTTTTGAAACAAAAAGAGTATCTTTTGGTATAGCTAAACTTACACTTGCTGATTCTATTGGAGATAGTGCATTTATCGTACGAGAGAGTTCACCCTCTAAGGCACGAAGATATTTTATATTTTGATCAAAGGCAGTAGCACCAAACTCTTGAGTATCAAAAAGCTCAAATCCAACTCCATTATTTTTTGGAATACCTAAAGCTGCGATTGCAATACGCTCTTTATATACAACTTTTTTAGGTACTTTTATAACATTATTATCTAGTAACTTATATGGAATTTGGTCTTTTTCTAATTGTTCTATAACTTTTGATGCATCTTCAGAACTTAAAGAGTCAAATAATATTTTATATTTAGAATTTTCATCTTTTTTAGCAGTATATACAACTACAAAAATTAAAAATGCAACTATACCAACAATGGCAACTGCTATAATTATCTTTTGCTGTTTAGTTAGTTTTGAATATAGAACAACTAACTGCGAAAAAAGTACCTTAAAATCCATTAAATTCCAATCATTTTAAATTATAATAATTCACTAATTAAATCAAAAAAACGAGTATTTTGCTCGTTTGTTCCAACTGTAACACGAATAGCATTCATCTTGTAGCCACTTAAATCTCTAACTATCATACCTTTTTGCAATAAAGCAGTAGATATTTGTGTTGAGTTTTGTTCATTTTTTAGTACTAATGTTACAAAGTTAGTATAGCTGTTTATTATATCTACTTTTTTCTTTGAAGCAAATTCTTCATAACGTTTCATCTCATCAAAATTAAGACTTATACTTTTTTGTACAAATTTTTCATCCTCTAAAGCTACAGATGCTGCTTCAAGTGAAAGTGTTGTAATGTTAAAAGGTGGACGAAGTTTATATAACTCTTTTATAATTTTTTTATCTGCCATACCATAACCAACACGCATACCACCAAGTCCATAGGCTTTTGAGAAAGTTCCAAGATATATAACATTTGAAAACTTAGCTATTAAATCTTTTACGATAACTTCTTTAGATTTATCTTTTGCTTTTGCATATTCCATATATGCACCATCAACAACAACTAAAGTATCATCATCTATTTTAGATATAAATTCAAATAAATTTTTAGTATCTATTGCATCACCAGTTGGGTTATTAGGTGTACATAAAAATATAATTTCTGGTTTTTCTTTTTTATATATTTTATAAAATTCATCTAAATCATGTTCTTGAGTAGATGTACGTAAGATCTCTGCACCCACGTGTTTTGCATATATCTCATACATAGCAAAAGTAACAGAATTTATCAATATTTTAGAATTCTCATCTGCTTTTGCATGAATTAAAAACTCTATAACTTGATCACTTCCTGAACCAATTATTATATTATCTTCATTTAACTCAAATTTTTTACTAAGAGCATCTTTTAACTTCATCATTGAGTCATCAGGGTACATTGCCATTTTAGAAACTATATCTGAAACACTTTTTTGAACTATTGGTGAACATCCATAAGGGTTTTCATTTGAAGCAAGTTTAACTATATCTTTTGCTTCAATCCCGAACTCTCTTACTACCAATTCTATTGGCTTTCCTGCTTCATAAGTTTTTATATCTTGTAATTTTTTATTGAACTTCACGTATTTTACCTTTTATGAACTTGTTGAACCACTAGTGTAGCTTCCAAGCCAAGTCACTTCACCATCATGCTTACTAAGTACTTTTTGTATTGAATCATCATCTATATGACCAAAGAAATCTATGTAAAACCAATATCCAAAACCATCTTCATCTTTTGAAGGGCGAGATTCTATTTTAGAAAGGTTAATTTTTTCATTATCAAAATCTTGTAAAAATTGAACAAGTGAACCAGCTTTTTTTGCATCTTGAAGTCTTACTAATATTGATGTTTTATCTAAATTACTTTGTGCATTTTTAAAATCACTTAAAATTACAAATCTCGTCTGACTTCCAATATCATCTTCAATATCATCAAAAAATGTAGGAACTCCGTAAAGTTTTGCAGCAATATGACTACAAATTGCAGCAGCACTCTCATCTTCTGAAGCTAAAATTGCAGCTTTTGCAGTTGATTCAACAGGAATTTGCTCAATATTTTCAAAACCATGCTCACTTAAAAACTCACGACATTGTCCAAAGCCCTTATCTTTTGAGTAAATTTTAGTAATATTTTCTAGCTTTGTAGCTTTTGTAGCAAATGACATATGAATTGGCATATATAATTCTGCTACAATTTTAACAGATGATTTTGCTAATAAATCAAGAGTTTCACCAACAATACCATCACGAGAATTCTCAATAGGCACTACACCAAATTTTGCTCTTTTTGATTCAAGAGTTTTAAAAACTGTATGAATTGAACTTAAAGATAAATAATCACTCATGGCTCCAAAACGACTCTCTGCTGCTTGATGAGTAAAACTTCCCTCTGGTCCAAGATATGCTATGCGTTCAGGTAATTCAAGATTACGAGATACAGCAAAAACCTCTAAAAATATTGCTTCAATAGCTGATGAGTTTAAAAGCCCATCTACTTCTAAAGATTTTTTACTAAGTCTATCAATAATAGCTTTTTCTCTTTCTGGTCTATAAATTGCTCCACCGCTATCATTTTTAATCTCGCCAACTCTCTCAACAACATTCATTCTTTTGTTGAGAAGTTCTAAAATCTCATCATCTATAGCATCAATAGCCACCCTACAATCATCTAATGTTTTCATATTACTTCTCCACCTATTTGCTCCAGTATCTCTTGCATATTAGCAAATGTTTCATCTGGTTTTAAATGTTCATCTAAAAAAGGCACAATCTCTTCTTTTGTTTTATATTTACCACTTGTTACAAAAATAGACTTCATCCCAAGTTCTTTTGCTCCACCCAAATCACCTTTAACATCATCAGAAATCATAGTAATATCACAAAATTTTGCATCTGCATCTAATTTTTGTAATGCTTCTTCATAAAAACTTACACTTGGTTTTCCAACAACAGCATAAGATACTGAGGTAGCAAACTTCAAAAGCTTTAAAACTGCTCCAACCCCAGGATAACGTTTATTATTTTTTGCATAAATAGATGTTTCATGCATTCCAACCAATGATGCACCTGAAAGTAAAAAATCTATCATTTGAGCATATTCATCTGGCATAAAATTTTCTTTTATTGCTACGAGTACTGTTTTTGGATTTTTATAATCTAATTTATAACCCATTTTTACAAGTGTATCCAAAAATTCATCTGCACCATAAGCTGCGACTGCTTCTTTTTCAACACGAGATTTTAAAAGCATTAATGGATCAAGATAAGCTGAAAAATTAAAATTAAAACCTATTGAAGTTAAATAATTGTAAAAATCTTCTGAGGCTTTTTTAGTATTATTTGTAACAATCATGTAAGGAACTTTTTTATCGTTTAAAGTATCAATAAACTCTATTGCACCAGCTATTGGTGATTTATCGATATCACTAATCAAAGTCCCTTGAACATCTATGAAATACAATTTTTATCTTTACTTTTGTAAATGCTTAAGCTCTAAAGCAACTAAATCTTCAAAACTTTCTCTATCACGAATAATTCTCGATTCATTATTTTCAATTGCCACTTCTGCACTACGTCCACGACTATTATAGTTACTTCCCATACCAAAACCATAAGCTCCAGCTGAATGCACAACTATCAAATCATTATGTTCTAAGTCTGGCAATGGATAATCTTTTGCAAAAAAGTCACCACTTTCACAAACAGGACCAACAACATCTGCTGGGGTGGCGTCTGTTTTAGATTCAGTTATTGCTTCAATTTTATGATAAGCATTATAAAGTGCTGGACGAAGTAAATCGTTCATAGCTCCATCTATAACTACAAATCTTTTAGCTCCATTTTTTTTCTCATATAAAACTTTAGATACAAAATATCCAGCATTTGCAGTCAAAAATCTTCCCGGTTCACAAATGATTGTTAAATCTAAACCTTTAAGCGTTCCTAAAATTGCCTGTGCATAATCATAAGGTTTTATTGTCACCTCTTCATCATAAACAATACCTAAACCACCACCAATATCAAAAAATTTCAGTTCTATTTTTATATTTTGAAGTGAACGGACTAAATCTGCTACAATCTCTGCTGATTCATAAATTGGTTTGAGTTCTGTAAGCTGACTACCAATATGAAAATGAATTCCCACAGGATCTAAGTTTTGAGAATTATTAGCTTTTATATACATTCTTTTTGCTGAGTCTAAATCAACTCCAAATTTATTATCATGAAGACCAGTTGAAATATATGGATGAGTTTTTGGATCAATATTTGGATTTACACGAATACTTATTCTACTTGTAGTATTTAACTCTTTAGCAATTAGCTCAACACGACCAAGTTCTGCTTCACTTTCTACATTGATATATAAAATATCTTTCTCTATTGCTTCACGAATCTCATCATCACTTTTTCCAACACCAGAAAAAATAATCTTATAAGCTGGAATTCCTGCTAAAAATGCACGACGAACTTCACCAATAGATACACAATCTGCACCTGAACCAAGATTTGAGAAATGTTTAACAACTGAAAGGTTTGAGTTTGCTTTTATTGCATAAGCTAAAATAGATTTTCTACCTTTAAAGGCCTCTTTTAGCTCTTCATATTGTTTACTCATATGATCTAAATCATAAATATATAGTGGTGTTTTGTATTTGCTTGCAAGTTCTTTAAAATTTATCATAAAAGTCCAAAATATTTTTTATTTATTTTATCTAAAAAGTGCTTTTATGAAGCTAAACGATATTTTCTCCACTGCCGTAAAGATATTAAAAATAAGATAATAATAGGCAATAATATTCCAGCTTCTGCAGGAATTGTTTTATGACTTGAGAGCTCACCTAGCATAAATAAAATTGCCCAAACCATTAAAGACGCTACTATTGCGCCAAAACTAAACAAAGATACATTTAAAAATCTAGGGCTTATTGGCACAAAAAAGAAAATAATTATAACTAATGATGGCACAAACAATGGATAAACAAAAATTTTATATATGGCACTTTTTACAATATCTGTATTGATATTTTGTTCTTTTAAAAGTGCATAAGCATCAAAAGCATCTCTTATTGTAAAATTGACCTTACCCTCATAAACCTGATCTAACATTTTTGGTCTAAAACCTTGAAGTATAGAAATACCTTTTTTATTTAATACTTTTATACCCAAAGAATTAAAATTGATATCATCAGGTTTTACAATAATATCAGCATTTGGAATAAACCAAGAATTATTTTTATAATAAGCTACTTTTGCAACAAGTACTTCTTTTAAAGAGTTTTCTTTTAAAGTAAAAACTCTAATATTATCTGCTTGACCTTGGATGGGCTTCATGACAGAAATATATATGAATTTATCTTCATAGGTAAAAAAAAGATCCCTTGTAAAACTTAGATATTGAGAGTTTTTACGAATATTTTGAGCATGTTCATCTGCTCTTGCAAAACTAGGAAACCAATGTAAAGATATAAAAATCATTATAATCAAAGATGAAACCACAACAAAAGGTTTTAAAATATCTACACGAGAATATCCTAAAGAGTAAAATGAAACTAAGGCATTTGAACGTATTAAAAATATTTTAGTAGATATCATAGCAAAAATCAATGATAATGGAAGTAATAAATTTATGGCATAAAATGCCTTATATACGAGATAAATTACCAATAAATTGGCAGAAGAAAGTTTATTTGCTGTACCCATATAATCAAAGGCAACAGTAAAAACAGTTAAAGCCACCAAGATAATAAGAAAATATTTAATATAATGAAAAGATACATATTTAAAAGCTTGCATGAGCGTTATTCTACCTGAAACTTTTTAATTGTATATTTAGAACTAACATCTTCTAGTGAATTTTTTTCTAAAAGTTCAATAGAATTACAAGTATGAGATATCCATTCATCTAAATATGTTTGCTCTTTTTCACTAAATTCACCCAAAACATAAGATGATACTTGAGATTTGTACTCTGGTTTACCTATCCCCATTCTAATACGTATATAATCCCTACCTATTCTTTCATCTGCAGATTTCAAGCCATTATGACCACCATGACCACCACCTTTTTTAAAGCGAAGTGTTCCAAAAGGTAAATCTAAATCATCATGTATTACAACAATATCTTCAATTTTATAAAATTTCTTAACAGCGACAATAGAATCACCAGAAAGATTCATAAAAGTAAGTGGTTTTAATAAAAAATGATTTTGAAATTTAAAAAGTTCACCATTAAAGTTTGATGAGGAGAGTTTTTGAGCATTTTTTCTTTTTATTAGCTCATTTATAACCATAAAACCTATATTATGGCGTGTATTTTCATAGTCCGAACCAGGATTACCTAGTCCGACTATAAGCATGATTACTTAGCTTTGATTATACTTAGTACAGATACACGATCAGAATCTGTATAAACTACATTATCAATAGTTTCTAAATCACGAACAAGTCTTGAATCTCCAACATCCATAGGAGTAACATCTATGATAATACTATTTGGAACATTCTCAATCGCTGCTTTAACTCTTAAACGAGTTTTAGCAAGATGAACTAGACCTTTATTTTTAACACCTAGTGCTTCACCTTCTGGTATAACTGGAACATGATAGTGTGTAACAACACCAGCTTGAGCTACCATTAAATCTACATGTAAAAGATTACCAGTAAGTGGATGTGCTTCATATGACTGAACAACAACATTCATCTCTTTTCCATCAATTTTAACAGCAAATGCCAATGTATCTTTGTTACGAACCGTACGGATATACTCATTCATTTTGAATGCAGCATGAATATTTTCAAGCCCTTTTCCGTATAAGTTTGCAATTAGATAACCATCACGGCGAAGTGCTTTCGTGCCTTTTTTGCCAATACTCTCTCTAATAATGCCTTCTAACATATTTAAATCCTTAATAAAAAATGTTCGCAATTATACTTATTTAAGCTTTAAATGTAGTTAAACCATAAGTTTTATTTAAAATCATATATATCTTCATCATTATTTAAAATATTTTCAGCTTGTTTATTTGTAGTCTTACCACTGTTTAAACCACTCATTTTAAGTTCTAAATCAGATGCACTTGTAGCATAATCCATAGCTCGTTTTTTTGTAATTACTTCAGCATTATATATATCTAAAATATGTTGATCAAAACTTTGGGAATGGTAATGTTCACGACCTTTTTCTATAGCATCCTTTATTTCATAATCTCTATTTTCATGAATTAATTTTTCAATAGTTGGAGTTTTAACTAAAATCTCCATAGCCGCAATACGACCCTTCTCCATAGGTTTTAAAGATTTTTCTTCTAAAATAACATTACCATCTTCATCTCTTTTTATTTTTGGTATCAAACGCTGAGATATAATACCTTTTAATACCCCAGCCAAAGATAAACGAACACGATTTTGCTCATCATTTGGAAACATTGCAATAATACGATTAATAGTTTCTTTTGCATCTATAGTGTGAAGCGTTGAAAAGACCAAATGCCCGGTATCTGCTGCATGAAGAGCCAATTCAACTGTTTCTCTATCCCTCATCTCTCCAACTAATATAATATCCGGATCCTCACGTAAAGCCGCACGCAATGCTCTATCAAAAGAGAGTGTATCTTGACCTAGTGAGCGTTGATTTAAAAGACATTTTTTATCTTTATGCACAAATTCTATCGGATCTTCAATTGTAATAATATGCTTTTGTTGATACAAGTTAATCTCATGAATCATAGCTGCTAAAGTTGTTGATTTACCAGAACCTGTAGCACCTGTTACCAAAATTAAACCACGCTCTTCATGAGTGAAATCTTTTACTATTTTTGGGTAATTCATTTCATCAATACTTGGAATAATCATAGGAATTACACGAAAAACAAAAGATGGGCCATCAGTTTGAAAAAAGATATTTACACGAAAACGATTTAGCTCATCAAATTGGTAAACTAAATCAACTTCTTTTTGTTCTATAAGCTCATGATAGCGTGAACGTAAGACCTCTTTAGCTAAAGTCATTCCATCTTCTTTAGTAAAAATACTTCCTGAAAATATTATTATTTTACCATTAATTCTAGCTCTAATTACACCATTTGATTTTACATGTAAATCACTACCACCATTATCAATTAGTTTTTTAAGATATGCTCTTATTTTTTTTAAAGTTTCAAATGTTAAGTTTGCAATATCTATATCTTTTGCATTAGCTATAACTTCAATCATAATGCCTCCAATATCTCTTTAAATGCATCTTTAAACTGTTCTAATCCATCAGCTATTTGTTTATCTAAAACAGCATCAAAATCTATTTCTAAATTCTTTACTTTATTGAAATGTTTCTCTATCGTACTTTGTTTTATTGGTAATGCTTTATTATTTTCACCATTATTTTTAAAAGCTTTGATTGTATCTACAGGAGCAGTATTAACACTGTTATATGCTAAAAGTTTTTCTATATAATAATGTGGAGGCAAGGAATCATCTTTCACACCAGTACTAGCAAATAATGTACGACATCCCTTAACCATCATAGATTCAACTTCAGCATAAATATCAGCTGAATTATATATGCCACTTAAAGCAGTATCTACTCCATTTTTGGATAATTTTTCATCTAAAACTCTATCGATACGCGAAACAAATACAGATATAACAGTATCTACGACAACACCTGTTTTTTGTATGCCTTTTTTAAAAGCATTAGCACACTTTATCGCTTGAGATTTTTTAAATATTAAAGTAGCATTTACTGGTATTTCACATGACGTTAGTTCCTGCATTGCAACATATCCAGCCTCAGTAGCTGGTATTTTTATCATTACATTTTTACGATTAATTAAATCAAAAAGTCTTTTCCCCTCTTCAATAGTTGATTGAGCATCATCGCAAAGAAATGGATCAACTTCTATACTTACATATCCATCATCTTTAGCGTCATATAATGGTTTTAAAATATCTGCAGCTTTTTGAATATCAAAAATTGCTACAGCCTCATACTTTTGTTTTGCAGATAGATGATTTAACTTTGAGAGTTGTTCTTTATATGCATCAGAATTTAAAATTGCATTTTTAAAAATTGCAGGGTTTGAAGTAGCACCATTTATAATGCCATCATTTATCAAGTCTTTAAACTCATTATCTAAATAATCTCTTTGTATAAAATCTGCCCATAATGAAAATTTCAATTCTTTTATATACATTATTTTATTCCCCCAATAATTTTTACTCAATTATATCTCAAAAATTCTCGTAATCCTTTTAAATTAATAAAAACTAATACATGAACTAAAGATAAAGCATACATTACTCCATTATCTATGTATATGATTTTAGTATATAAATTATATTTAAGTAACAAGTCCATATACACTTCATGATAAAAATCTAAATTTATAAATATAATTATTAAAATACTAAAAAACACTAATTTTATACTAGATATATTTATAATTTTTAAATTTAAAAAATAAAATAATAAACATAAATTTATAAAGTATCCTAAGTAGTATGTGCTTGAAAAAATAACCAATAATTCTATATGTAAAAATAATAAAATAATTAGAACAATAATATTTTTTAAAAATTGCATAATTAAATTATTTTTTTTGGTACCCTAACACTAAAAGTAGAACCTTTATTTGAACTCTCTACACTTATTTGTCCAAAAAACTGTTTTTGTACAATCATTTGACTCATGTAAAGTCCAAGTCCAGTTCCATTTTTACCTTTTGTACTAAAATAAGGCTCGAAAATTTTAGCTATTACATCATCATTTATACCATTAGCATTATCTTGTATATTTATATAGATAAATTCATCTTTTTCTAGTAAATCTACAAAAATCATAGGATTTTCTTTACTTAATTCATCCAAGGCATCTATTGCATTATTTAAAATATTAAGTATTACCTGAACAAATTCATTTGCAAATGTTAATAATTTTATATTCTTATCATCACATAATTTTATAACAATATTATTTTTTTTACATCTAGGAATAGTGAAATTAATTGCTTTTTGAAGTAACTCATAAACATTAGCCTCAAGCATCTCTTTATCTGGATTAAAATATGTTTGAAAGTCATCAATAGTATCAGAAAGATAAATTATGGTATCACTAATCTCACTAAGGGCATCATCAGTTTCTTCACCTGTTAAATCTTGCCCAAGTAGTTTTTTAAATTGTAAATTTGCAATTTGAAGCGTTATTGTTGAAAGTGGTTGACGCCATTGATGCGCTATCATAGAGATCATTTCACCCATTACCGCTTGTTTTGATTGAACTTCTAGTATTTTATCTTTTGTTCTAAGTTCTTCTATTTTTTTAGTAACTTTGAGACCTAGTTGCTCATTTAGTTCTTTTAACTCTGAAGTTTTTTCAAGGACTTTAAATTCTAACTCATGATTAAAGTCATGAAGTTCTTCTTGTTGTTTTAAAATTATACTTAGAGCTTCTTTCATTTTTCCCTGATAAAAAATCATTATTACATTAATTATAATTAAAAGAGCTGCTATATATGTTGTTTGATATAGAGTATATTTAACTTCAACTACTGTTTGTATTGGAGCAATAACTAACATAAATATTAAAAAAGTCATCCAGTAAAAACTTCTTTTAGTATCTTGCAAATACAATAAAAGTATAGGATATGAAAAAATCCAATTATGCTTCATTGAGGTAGGTTCAGAGACATAAATAAGAAATAAAAAGACAAGTGTAAATTGTGCTATCATGAAGATAACTATATATTCAAAAGCTTTAGGAAACTTTCTCAATAAAATAATTAGTATTATATTTACAAATATTACGCTTGCTTCAATAGTTATGAGACCATGAACATCTCTTATAATATTACCAGCTATTCCATATAATAAAGCAAGTGTTGTTAAGATAAGCCCCATATTTAAGGTTTGATATCTCACTTTTAAATCTTCTTGATTAATATCAAAATCAATACCACTTGTTATAAAATTATTAAGTAATTTGTTCATAAACTTTCCTTTAACTTATGGTATATAAACTTTATCTAAAAGTTCATTATATTCACTTTTACAATTACTATCTAAAGTAATTCCACCACCAGATTTATAAATATACCCATCTTTTGTATTTTCTATAAATCTTATCATCACTCCACTATCAAAACTTTTTCCATCAAATATCCCAAATATTCCAGAGAAATATCCACGCTCATAATCTTCAATTTTATTAATTATATTTAAAGTACTTTTTTTAGGTGTCCCACTAATACTTCCAGCAGGTAAAAGTTTTTTTAAAATTGAACCTATATTCTCATGCCAATTATTTTTTAAATCACCACTAATATGTGAACTAACTTGTAAAAGTTTTTTATCCCCAGCTTCTATTTTTGTTATGTAACGAAATTTTTTAACATGAATATTTTTTGCGACTATGCTTAAATCATTTCTTAAAAGGTCAACAACCATTATATGTTCAGCCATCTCTTTTTTATCTAAAAGTATTTTATTTTCAGCATCTTCTATTGAAGCATCTATAGTACCTTTCATTGGATATGTATGAATTTGATTATTTTTTATCTGTATAAATTTTTCAGGAGAAAAACAAACAAATTCATCTTTATAACGAAGTTTATAATGTGCATTTGCATTTTTAAAAATATATTTTAAATTGCAATCAAGCGTGATATTTGTTGGCATTGTTAAATTTAATAAGTATGTTTGCCCAGATTTAATTTCATCAATAACAAAATTAAATTTTCGCTTATATATTTCAAATGGAAGTGGTGATTTTGTTAATTTTATAGAGTGATGGTTTATATTATATTTTTCTTCAATACAAAATTCTATGTCCTCTTTTTCAAGTTCATCTAATTTTATTACTTTTAAATTTTGAGCCTTAAAATCAGATATAAATAAAAAAGGGACTCTTTTTTTACCAAGAGTATTTAGAAATTCAAACATACACAATTCTTTAAAAAAGTCATTAATTTTGTGTTATTAACTTTTTAAGCACAGCCATTCTTATAAAAACTCCATTTGCAACTTGTTCTAAAACTTTACATCTTTTATCTGCTAAAAGAGCATCACTTATATCTATATTTCTATGAACAGGTCCAGGATGTAAAATAATAATATCTCTATCTCCAACTAATTCTTCAGTAATACAAAAATCACTTGCATAATCTTTTAAAGATGCATAACTTTGTGAGGAATGTCGTTCAGTTTGAGTTCTTAAACTCATAATTACATCAATTTCATCTATAATATCATTTAAAAAATGTGTAGTTCTAAGAGTTGTTTTTGGTAAAAACTGAGGTGGTGCAACAAGTATAACCTCCATTCCAAATCTACTTAAAAGTTCAATATTTGAGTTTGCTACACGAGAATTTTTTATATCTCCAACTATAGCAATTTTTTTACCATCTAAACTTTTAAAATGCTCTTTTAATGTAAATAAATCAAGTAATGCTTGAGTAGGATGAGCATGCGCACCATCCCCTGCATTTATGATTGCAGCCTTTGTATGGTTAGATAAAATTTTTGGTACACCAGAGTTTTGATGACGAACTATAATAGCATGAGGATTCATAGCATCTAAATTCATAGCAGTATCTACTAAAGTTTCACCTTTTTTTGTAGAACTTTTAGCTACATCTAGATGAACTATTTGCGCTCCCAACCTCTTTGCAGCTATCTCAAATGAACTTTTTGTACGAGTTGAATTTTCAAAAAATAAGGTAATAATTATTTTATCTTCTAGAATATGGTGAAATTTAGAATCAGAAAATTTCTTTGCATCTTCTAAAAGCTCTTCAATCTCTATTTTTGTAAAATCATCAGTTCTTGTTAAGTGTTGCATCAAACTCCTTAATATATTTATAGATTATACAATACATCACAAATTTTGTCTATATCTGAATTGACTTTTAAAACTTCAAAATCACTTTTTATAAAGTAAGGTTCAGACACTTTAGAAAAATTATCATCTTTTTTATAACAATTAAAACTTACTAAGTGCTTTAATTTTCTATCTTCTAAAACTTTCTTACTTAAAAGAGTATCATTTATGCAACCAAGAGAGCAATGTGTTAACAATAAAGTACTAACATTTAAATATTCTATTAAATCAATCATCATGAAATTTTCATAAATTGGAACATATAAACCTCCCGCACCCTCAATAATTAAAATATCACAAAGTTTTTCTATTTTTTGTATTGCTTTATCAATTTGTTTTAAATCTATTTTTTTATTATTTGAAGCAACAAATGGAGCGGCTGGAAGTTTATATGTAATAGGAACAATATCTTCTATATTTATATTTTTGAAATTACTATTTAGTTTTTTAACAAGTTCTAAAAGTTCACTACCATCAGGACAAAATCCATCAATAACACCAGTTTCTATTGGCTTTATAACACCAACTTTTAAACCACGAGAAGCGTACTCTTTTAAAAGTAGTTTACTTGTGTAAGTTTTACCAATATCTGTATTTGTAGCAGTAATAAATATTCGTTTAGTCATAATTATCCATATTTCGTTATAATTAATACAAAAAAACTCTCAAAATATTTACATTTTGTAGCTTTAGAGGGTTGTAGGGACTTTAGTCCATGCCATTAATATGGGCTTTACTCATATTAGTGTGTAATATCAGTTATTATAGGAAAATTATGGCAACAAATATAGATTTAGAACTTATGGAAGAAACAAAAATAAAACATCCTAAAAAATATAAAGTACTATTATTAAATGATGACTATACATCTATGGAATTTGTTATAGATATTCTTACTACTATTTTTCATAAATCACATCAAGAAGCTGAAGTTGTAATGCTTGAAGTTCATAAACAAGAAAAAGGTGTCTGTGGGATATATACAAATGAAATTGCTGAAACAAAAATCATGCAAGTTCATAAACGAGCAAGAGACAATGGCTTTCCACTTCGCGCCCAAATGGAGGAAGAATAATGATTAGTCAATCATTAAATGATATTTTTCAAAAATCAATTCTTTATGCAAAAGAATTAAAACATGAGTATATTACTATTGAACATGTATTTTATCAACTTCTCATCTCAGCAGATGGCGCAAAAATTATTTTTAATGCTGGTGGAGATGTTGAAAAAATGAAAGAGCTTATTAAAGATTATATTTATACAAATATAGATCCTCTTCCAGCAGATATTAATGTAGATCCTTTTGAAAGTGTAGCTCTATCAAGACTTATTGATAGTATGATAAAACATATTCAAAGTTCACAACAAACTTCTGCTGATATTGGTGATTTACTTGCTGCTTTATTCGATGAAGAAAATACATTTACATATATTCTTTTAAATGAGTATCATATTTCACGACTTGATATTTTAGAAATTATCTCTCATGAAGCAATAGATGAAGATGAAAATATATCTAATAATGAAACATATTTAAGTAAATACTCTATAGATTTACTTCAAAAAGCAAAAGAAGAAAAAATTGATCCTGTAATTGGTAGAGAAAGTGAAATACAAAGAGTAACTCAAATTCTTTGCCGTAGAAAGAAAAACAATCCTATCTTGGTTGGAGAGGCTGGAGTTGGAAAAACTGCAATAGCAGAAGGTTTAGCACTTAACATTGTTGCAGGTAATGTACCTAAAATTATAAAAAATTCAAAACTTTATGCCCTTGATTTAGGCTCTCTTTTAGCTGGAACAAAATACCGTGGTGATTTTGAAAAAAGATTAAAAGGTGTTATGGATGAATTAAAACAAATTCCAAATGCTATTCTTTTTATAGATGAAATTCATACACTCATAGGTGCTGGAGCGACCAGTGGAACAATGGATGCAGCAAATCAATTAAAACCAGCCCTTGCTTCAGGTGAACTTAGATGTATGGGTGCTACTACTTTTGCAGAGTATAGAAATGGTTTTGAAAAAGATAAAGCTCTCAGTAGAAGATTTGCCAAAGTAGATATCAATGAACCATCAATAAAAACAAGTATAAAAATTCTTAAAGGTTTAAAAAGTAAATATGAACAACATCATAAGGTAAAATATACAAATAAAGCTCTAAAAACTGCTGTATTACTTTCAAAAAGATATATTACAGATAGATTTTTACCAGATACTGCTATTGACCTCATAGATGAAACTGCAGCATCATTTCACTTGCTTAAAAAGAGAAAAAACAAAGTTAATGCTCAAGATATTGAAAATACAATTAGTAAAATTGTTGGAATTAATAATACAAAAGTAACAAAAGATGAAACATCTTCACTAATTAATTTAGAAAAAGATTTAAAAACTAAAGTCATTGGTCAAGATATGGCAGTTCGAGAAGTTACTAAAGCCATAAAAATATCAAAAGCAGGACTTACACCAGAAGGTAAACCAATAGCATCTTTTCTTTTTTCAGGTCCTACAGGTGTTGGTAAAACAGAATTAGCCATTAGCCTAAGCAAAACTCTTGGCATAAATTTTGAAAAATTTGATATGAGCGAGTATATGGAAAAACATGCACTCAGTAGATTAGTTGGTGCCCCTCCTGGTTATGTTGGATATGAGCAAGGTGGTTTACTAACAGAAGCAATTAAAAAGCACCCTTATACTGTTTTACTTTTAGATGAAATTGAAAAAGCACATCCTGATTTAGTAAATATATTACTTCAAATTATGGACTCAGCAACTCTTACTGATAACAATGGTTACAAGGCAAATTTTCAGAATGTAATATTAATCATGACATCAAATATTGGAGCATCAGCAAGAAGTGTCATGGGATTCAATAAGGATGAATCAATTTCTAAAAATGAGGAATTAAAATCATTCTTCACTCCAGAATTCAGAAATCGTCTTGATGCAATAGTAGAATTTGAACAATTAAATTTAGATACCGTCAAAGGGATAGTGAGCAAATTTATAGATGAGTTAAATCAAGAGCTTAAAAAGAAAAAAATTACTATAAAAATATCTGCTAAAGCAATAGACTTTATTGCAGATAGTGCATACTCTGTAGAGATGGGGGCAAGACCATTAAAAAGATATATTCAAGATAATATTACAAATAAACTAAGTGATGAAATACTATTTGGTAAACTAAAAAATGGTGGTTTAGTATCAGTAGGATTAAATAAAAAATTAACATTAAAATATAAATCAATAGATGATTCCACAACTAAATAAATATAATTTAGAATTTCCAAACCCAAAAGATGCAAATAACGATGGTATTGTTGCATGGGGTGGAGATCTAAATTCTTCAAGACTGATACAAGCTTATAAAAATGGAATTTTTCCATGGTATTCTCATGATGATCCAATAATATGGTGGTCAGTAAATCCAAGACTGATTATGGAGTTAGATGATTTTAAATTATCTCGTTCACTTAAAAAAAGTATAAAAAAATTCACATATAAGTTTGATAGTAATTTTAAAGAAGTTATACAAAACTGTAAAACTATTGTACGTAATGATAAGAATGGAACTTGGATAAATAATGATGTAATTCAAGCCTATTGTGAATTACATGACTTAGGAGTCGCTCACTCTGTAGAGAGTTACTTAGATGATAAACTAGTAGGTGGTTTATATGGTGTAGTTGTAGGAAAAGTATTTTGTGGTGAATCTATGTTCGCTCATGAAACAGATGCTTCAAAATCAGCTTATGCAACTCTAGTAAAACATCTTAAACATTGGGGATATGATTTCATAGACTGTCAAGTTCCAACAAATCACTTAAAAAGTTTAGGAGCGAAAGAAGTTAGTAGAGATTATTTTTTAAAACGACTAAATAAAAGTAATTTTGAAAAGTTAGAACATTTTTGGGAAATAGATAATTCACTTTAAACTTTTCATCTTCAGCTTCACTATATTCGTATATTGTATTTTGCATAAAAACTACTCACGCCCACACATAATTTTGTATTCACAATAAATACAATTTTTTTCATCTTCGCACTTTTGAAAATTTATCTCTTTTATCTGAAGTAACCCTTCAATAATAGATTTTAATCTCTCCAATTTTTCATTTAAAAATGCTTCATGAACTATTTTTGATTCTTTTAAATCATAATAACTACAAGCAATTACATTTCCAAAAGTACTTGCTAAAAGATAATAAAATTCAAGTTGAAAATCAGTTGCTTCATCTAAATTTTTTTGTGTATATAATGGATATTTTCCTGTTTTATAATCAAGTACTTCTATCTCATTATCTCGTTTATCTATACGGTCAATACTTCCTTCTAAAGTAATACCAGCAAAACTACAAGTAATTTTTTCTTCTGTTTTGTAGACTTTCCAGCCATCTTTAAATCTTTGTATATCAACTTCACAAAATTTTTCTAAATTTTTCTTCTCAATAGCCATAATATATTTATCAAATTCTGTATTTTTACATACATTATCAAGCTCCATATTTAACGCTTTTTTAAGTTTTTGTAAATCTAAGTAACTATTTTGTTTTGCATATAAATTTTCAAGTGCTTTATGGACATCTAAACCTATTTCAAACTCTTTTGGCATATCTTTGGGAATCTCATGAGAGTAAATATGTTTAATATATTTAAAATAATATTTTCGTTTACATATAAGAAAATTCTTTAATTTTGTAGCAGATAACTTTTTATCCAAAAATGTATACTCTAACTTTATCTCTTTTTCTTCATTTTTAAATAAAGATTCTTTTTCAAATAAAATATTTGCATATTGAGCTTCATCATAATTTATATTTTCTTTTATACCTAATTGTTTTAAAAATCTAGAACCAGAACTATCTGCACTTTTTACAAAACTAATAGCCACTTCACTTGAACGCTTCATGAGCATCTCATAATAGTGTTTTTGTAAATTCTCTCTATCACTCATCGTTGGAAGATTTGCCATCTCTCTCACAGCAGTATTTAAAAACATATCTTTATCACTCTTTTTTGGAACATTAGAGTCTGAAAAGTCAACTATAACAACACCGTCGAAGCTAATCCCACGAGTTTCTAATACTCCCATTACAGTTATCTTACCACCACGAACATCATCAAGAGTTCTTGCAGCTAGTCTTTGTAAAAAAATACTTAATATAGATTTAACACCTAAAGCTTTCATATATGATAAAATATTTTTAAAACTATAAAGCTCTTCTTCAAATATTTTTATAGTTCTTTTCTCACCTTTATTCTCTTTGATAAAATCATCTTTATACTCTTTTAGAAATAATAAAATATCAACTTCTTCAGACTTTTTATAATAGATAGAGATAAGTTTTAGATATAAATCATCTTTAACTCTCAATAATTTTGCTTCATTCTCTTTTGAATCTTGCTCTATAAATTTACAAGTAGCATCAAGCTTTTCAAATATTTTTGTTTTTTTAAATGTTTCTCCCATTGCAAAATTAAAATTCCCTTTCTCATCAAAACTTTTTAGTAATGGTGCAAAACTTTCACTCGGTAGTACTACAGCAATTTTTTCAGCCTTATAGCCTTGTCGTAAAAAATCATATACTTTCTTTTTTATAAATGCTATTTGAAGTATTGATTCTGAAAATGTTTCACATGAGATTTTGGCATCATTATCAATCTTTGTTTTTTGTAATATTCTTTTTTCATTTAAAGATATCTCATATTTGTAGGCATTTTGCAATACTATATTTAAATCATTAAATTTTGATTGTAGTTTTGTATTAAACTGAGTAGTATTTAAAATTATAGTAATATCACTAAATTCACAGCACTCTTGTAAAAGTTTAAATTCAAAATTTGTTAAATATCCATCTACATGAATGAGTATATTTTTATGTGATTTTGCAAAAGAACTATTAAATTTATATAATTTTGGGATAAATATTTTATCTAAAACTTTTTTTTCTAAACAAAGTTTTTCATATCTTTTATATAACTCTTGAAGAATTGATATATGTTCTTCATAATCTCCATATATATCAGATTTATCTAAATTATCTACATCATACAATTCAGCACTTAATTCTTCAAAAAATTTAAATATATATGATGAATTTTTAGTAAATGTAAAAAAGTTTCTTTGTATTTTAAGATGCTTGAACATATCAAAATCACTAGCTTCTAAAAGTAGCAATACTCTACTATCAGCATCTAATGTTTTAAAGTCCTTAACAATACATAACTTAGAAATAAAATCACTCATAGTCATATAGTTTGGTAAAAAAAGAGTTTGATTTTCAATACAAAGCTGCTCTTGTCTAATCGCTCGGGCAGAAGAAAGAACTATTGTTGTATTATCCATAAGTAATTTTACCTATATCTTGCTTAATATTCGTAAGCACCTTTAGTTCGTGTATCCATTTTAACATTTAAAAATCTTTCATTTTCATCAATATCAACTTTTGCCATTACATCCCATCTTCCTGCTACAGGAAGTTTTATATTACTAAATGTATAAACTCCATTTGATATACTTGGATCAATCAACTCTTGATCATATTTATGTTTATTTGGTCTTGTAATAATTACTTTTATTTTTGCATTATTTATGGCATTATTATTTTTATCTACTATTTTATATTGTAAAGTTGAATTCTCTACATTCAATGTATTACTTAAAAGTTCTAATTTATATTTTTTATCAAATGATATTTTAGCTTTTATAAGTTCATTTGCTTTTGCATCAGCCTCATGATAACCCATCATATAAGTATCACTTTTTTCAACTGGTAATTCAATTGCTATAAATATCGTTATAATACCAGCGATAACAACTAAAAGTATAGATATACTTATTGCATATGGCCAAATTTTTCCATTACTTTTTTTGTTCAAGTCTTTTCCTTCTAAAATATAATCTTCTTTTTATATACATAAATATAGCATATAATAAGAAACCATAAAATATGATTTTAACTAAAAATATACTTTTTTTATTTGCATTTCCTACAGCATTTTCTAATACTATATTTTTAGTATCTGCGACTTGTTCAGCTATATCTGCATAACCATTAAACATACTTCCACTATATTTTCCTAGAACCTCACCCTTTTTAGCTTTTTGAGCAAGAAGAGGTAAAATTGTACCACCACTAGTCATATCGGAAAAATCCATATTTAACAAAGCTATTACAAAAGCTTGCACTGGTGAAGATATAGGACTAAGTACTTGTTTTTTATCAAAATATTTATATAAAGATGATTCACTAGCTAAAATATCAACTTTTGAATCCATCTCTGAAAATGTTAAAAGAATTGTAGGTTCACTAAACTCTTGTATAAGTTCTTTTTCGTAATTAACTATACTCATATCTTTTGGTAATTCTTTAAGCATTAAAAGCTTTAAAGATATTCCAGTTTTTTCATATAGTTCACTTCCTAGAGTCTCAATAGATTCACTAAATGAAGGATTAAATATAACTTCATCTTTATATAAATATTGTGCAAATAAATTCGTTTGAAAAACAGATGTGAAGATGAGGGCTAAAAGCCCTCTAAGTAGAAATTTCAATAAAATTCCTAACCAATATAAAGGTGGTTTGGTGTTAAAACCGCGTAAAGTGTGTACATTGCCATAGCAAATAAACCCCATGCAATAATTTTTTCCATCTTACAATCCTTACTTAGCTACATCGACTATATGATCAGCTACTAATGAACCATTGCCACCAATACCTGATCTAATAGATGCTTCATCTTTTAATTCATAAAAGTTAGCTGCATTTGTATTTTGAACACTCATATTCCAAACTGTTAAACCAGCAAGAATACTAAGTAGCAATAAAGTTGCAATTAACATACCTGTAATACCATCAAGAGCAAATAGACTTCTATTTTCATTCATACCTGACCCCTTAGTTACTTAAGCTAGTGATGTATGCACCAACAGCTTCTTTTTGTTTAGCATTAAGTCTATCAAATGCAGGCATTGTACCAATAGAACTTTTCTTACCATGATTTAATACATTTGTAACTAATGCTGAATTAAATACTTTTATATTTGGACCCATACTATCTACACCTGTACCATCAACACCATGACACATTACACATGTACCAGCAAAAACATCAGCACCTTTAGTACCGCTAAAACCATTACCAACATACTCTGCAACAGCATCAATCTCTGCATCTGTAATTGGTGCATAACCAGCATTTGCATTCATGAGACCATTACGATCTGGCATTGGCATTTCAAAACCAAGAAGTTGATTATTTGAACCATTAGTAACTACATGCTTAACTGAGGAAACAGCTATTCTCTCGTTAAGGTTAGCAGCCTTTCCATCAATACCATCAGCACTGATACCATGACATACTTTACATTCAGCTAAAAATACTGACTCACCCATTTCTACTAATCTATCACCAGTAATATCTTTATACTGTGCATTAAATTTAGCATTATGAGCGGCAACGTCTTCATTATATTCACCTATTTGTGAATATGAATCAACTGGATAGCCAGCTAAAAAGTACCACATACCCCATACCATAGTAAGCAAAAATGTAATTGCCCAACCTTTTGGTATTTCATTTGTATATTCACCTATTCCATCCCAGCTTTCAGCTGCTAACTCACCGCTAGCTGTATCTGTCTGCATTTGACGAACATACTTAATTACAACAAATACTGTAATAATTACAAGTGCAACAGCACCAGCAATTGCAAGCATATTGACGATATCACCATTTAGACCACCCTCAGACATACCTACTGAAACATAAGTAAAACCAAGCATAGCTATCGTAATAATAATTCCCCAAAGATAAAGCTTATTCATATATCTCTCCTATTTCTCTTGTGTCTTTGATATTCGTGATACAGGAGTATCACTTATATCATCGTGTAGTACCATATTGCTAAATTCTTCATAATCAATACCATCTGCATCTTTTTTTACACTATATAAATGATATATATATGCGTAAAGACCTATAACTAAAATAACTATAAGTGCAAAATATCCGTAAGCTTGAATTTGTGCAATATCCACTATAAACCTCTACTTAAGACTATTCAAGTATGCAATTAATGCTACGATTTCAGGAATCCTACCATTTGCAACTGCATCTTTAACATCTTGATCTTTCATATCTGCAACAATTACTTTTGCTTCTTCTAGTGCTAAAGCATTTGCTTCTGCAATACTAGCACCCATTTTAACAATTCTTTTAGACCCATCTTTCATAGGTATTTCTTTGTTATAAGGTACTGAGAAGAATTGATTTACTGTTAATTGCTCTGCAAAAGCAGTATCAATATCAGTAGTATTTGTATACATCCAAGCATAGCCTGGCATAATTGAACCTGGAACAACTGAAGCAGGATTTTTCATGTGATTTTCATGCCAATCAGTAGTACGATAATTACCTACACGCATTAAATCTGGACCTGTTCTTTTTGAACCCCAAAGGAAAGGACGATCATAAGCATACTCACCACTTAAAGAGTAGTGACCATAACGGTCAGTTTCTGATTTAAATGGACGAACTAATTGTGAATGACAAGCATTACAACTATTTTTAATATAAACATGACGACCCGCTAATTCTAAAGTAGAATAAGGAGCTGTACCGATTACAGGACGAGATTGCTGTGCAAAGTTTGGAAGAATTTCTACTAAACCTGCAAAAGCAATAGCTATAAATACACCTACCGCAAAAAAGAACGGATGTTTTTCTAACCAATGAAACATAATTTAAATCCTTTCTATTAAGCGCCCATAGGCGATGCTGATTGAAGTTCTGACTCTTCAACTGGGCGAGATGACATAGTTTTAAAAATGTTATAAGCAAACATTAAGAAACCAACTAAGTATAACAATCCACCAACACCACGAATAGCATAGTACGGATGTAAAACTGTAACTGTATCAATAAATGAGTAAGCTAAATTACCAAACTCATCATGAGCACGCCACATCATACCTTGAGTAATACCTGCAATCCACATAGAAGTGAAGTAAAGAATAACACCTAAAGTTTGAATCCAAAATTGTGATGCCATAAGACTTTTTGAATAAATTTCACGCTTAAATACACGAGGAGCCATATGATAAAGTGCAGCCATAATCATAAAGCCTACCCAACCAAGAACACCATCATGTACATGACCAACAATCCAGTCAGTAAAGTGTGCAATTGCGTTAACTGATTTAATTGCTTGAATCGGACCTTCTAATGTTGAGAACATATAAAAAGTTGAACCTAAAACCATAAACTTAATAAGAGGAGATGCAGCAACTTGTTGCCATTCACCCTTCATTGTAAGAAGCATATTTATCGCTGAACCCCATGATGGTAAAATAAGGATTATCGAGAAGATAGAACCCATAGTTTGCATCCAGTCAGGAACAGTTGAGAAAAGCAAGTGATGTCCACCAGCCCATAAATAAACAAACATTAAACCCCAAAAAGATAATAATGATAATTTATAAGAATAAATTGCTTGACCTGATTCTTTTGGTAAAAAATAATAAATCATAGCAACAATAGGAACAGTAAAACCAAATGCAACAGCATTATGTCCATACCACCATTGTACCAATGCATCATTTGTACCAGCATACATAGATACTGAATGGTACCATGCACCAATTCCGCTCTCTCCAGCGGCAGATGTTGCAAGCATTGTAGGAACTTCCATATTGTTAAATAGATAAAGCATTGCTATTCCAAGGAATGTAGCAATATAATACCAAACTGAAATATATAATGATTTCTCACGGCGAATACCGATAAGACCAAACATATTTACTCCAAATAGTACCCATACTACAACAATAGCAAGGTCAATTGGCCATTCAAATTCAGCATATTCTTTTGAAGTTGTTACACCAGATAATAGTGAAATAACAACAGCCCCAACTGTTATGATGTATAACCAAAATTGAAGTTTACCTAAAAACATCAATAATTTTGACTCTGCCATCGATACTTTTAGTACACGTTGACCAACATAATACCAAGTAGCGAATACACCACTTATAGTAAAACCAAAAATTACTGCATCTGTATGCAGTGGACGAAGACGACTGAAGTTTGTATATTCAGCTAAACCTGATCCTAGTATTGTATTAATACTTGGGAACGCAAGTTCAAATGCCAAGATTACACCGACGAGCATACCTACAATACCTAAAATAATAGTTGTAGTCATGAACATCTTTGCAACTGTATAGTCGTACTCTAATGGACGATTCTCCATATATAGCCTCCTTAAAGATTCAAAGCAAGAAGTCTAAAATAAAATTAGACTAATTAACACTGTAATACTAGCAGTTTAAATATATAATGAGTCTTAATTAGTGACAGATTTGTGACATTTTTAAAGATTTCGCTGATTTTTTACTTAAATTAACACTTTAGTAACAAATTTAAGATAATAAAAAGAGTTTTATCTTTTTATTAAAGATAAAAACTCATTAAAAATATATCTACTTTCTTTTGGTCCAGGTGAAGATTCTGGATGATGTTGTACCGAGAAGATTGGGCTATTACTATACTTTAAACCCTCAATTGTATTATCAAAAAGGTTAGTGTGTGTAACTTCTGCAATATCTGTTATGTTGTCAGGTACATTATAATTATGATTTTGTGCTGTAATCTCGACTAATCCAGTTTTTTTATTTTTCACAGGATGGTTTCCACCATGATGACCAAATTTTAATTTAAACGTATCATATCCATGAGAGATAGAAAGTAGCTGATGACCAAGACAAATTCCAAACATAGGAATTTTTGCAGCAATTAATTTTTTTATTTGCTCTTGCTCTTTTTTTAGTACAAGTGGATCACCAGGACCATTTGATAAAAACACACCATCTATCTCTTTATTGCTATATCTTTGCACTAAAGTATCAGCATTAAAATCATTTGGAATAACCTCAACACCTATTCCAGCAGATACTATTTCATTTAAAATATTTGTTTTTATTCCAAAATCTATAGCTACTATATTTGCCTGAATTTTCGGTGCTTTATCAAACTCAAAACCAGATTTATCTGCATAAGTTGATTGTGTATGCTTATAAGCAATTTTTGTAGATACTTGTTCAATATAATTTATATCTTCTATACGAGGAGAGTTTTCTAAAATCTTTTTAAGCTCTGCTTTATCAGAAATCTTTGTAGAAGCTACCATCATCATAGCACCTTCACTTCTAAGCATCTTAGTTAAAAATCTTGTATCTATATCACAAATTCCCATAATATTATGCTCTTTTAAGAATGCGTCCAATGAACCCTCTGCACGAAAGCTAGAATATCTTTTTTGATATTTTCTAACTATCATCCCTTTTGCATGAGCAGCTTTACTTTCCATATCTTGTGCATTTACACCAACATTCCCTATTTCAGGAGCTGTAAAAGTTACAAATTGTCCAGCATAAGATGGATCAGACATAATTTCTTGGTACCCACTCATTGAAGTATTAAAAACTATTTCACCAACAACTGTGTCATCAGCACCAAAACTATTTGCTTCTAAAAAAGTTCCATTTTCAAGATATAAATATGCTTTCATTAGTCCATACCTCTTTTTGCAAGTTCCTCATGATAGAGTTTTTCATATAAAATATCAAATTCATCAGTACCTGGAATATAACGCTTTTTATAAGTACGAATTTTATCCATAACAGCATCATCAAGCTCACTAGCTTCTGCGATAAAAGAAGTAATTGCACCATATATAATATTTTTAATACGATTTTCTGTAACATCAAAATGAATCAAATCTTCTTCATAAAGTTCATCTAAAATTTTATGAGCGACATCAGAATAACGCTCTTCATAATTTAAAATAACACCAAATTCAGGTGCTAGTTTTTTCTTAATCATAAAGAAAAGTTGTCTTTCATCTACAAGATTAAACTCTATCTCCTCTTCATTAGCTTCACAAATTTCATCAACTTTTTCTTCAAGAGCTAACTCTTGATGTACATTTTGGATTAAGACTTTTTGTGCTTCTGCTGAAATTGCTTCAAGGCCTTTAGTCATAGTAACAACACCACTCTTATTTAAATCGATTGCTATCTTAGAAGATATATGAGGTATAGTTTTTAGTGATATTTTCATGTTGTACAAACCCTATTTTTATAAATTTTGATATTTTACTATAAAAATCATTAGAGTTTAATTAGTAAACTAATTACTCAGAGAGGATTTGTGTTAATTGTGAGGCTTTTTTAGAATCCATTTTTGTTAAAATTTTACCTACAGTTTTAGGTTTTAATGAGTTTAAAATATTTGCAGCTTTTTGTTCATCCATAGCAGAGAGAATATTTGCAGCAGACCCTGCTTTCATTTTAGCAAATGTTTGGGCTATTTTATCCATTTTTAATTTTTTAATTTCTGCTAAAATATCCTCATTTTCTTTTAGCATTTTTTTTATATTTTCTTCTTTTGATGTAATTTCACTATGTTTTCTATCTACAACTTCTTCTTCTTGGGAAAGTTTAGTTTCTCTTTTTTTCAAGAGTTCTTCTGTAGCAGCTTTTAAAGCAGAAAGTGCTTGTTTTTGTTCATCTATTCGTTCTAGTTCTACTAAAAGCTCACCCTTTCTAGCTTTAAATATTTCCGTACATTCAAAAAGTTTATCTGATGTTTCAAGTGAAAATAAAGATGAATACAAAGCTAAAATTAATAATATAATTTTCAAAATTTATCCTTTTTATTTTTTTTACGCTCATGAGTCATTAAAGCTACTTCGTCTAAATCTTTTGCTTCTTTTTCTTTAAGCTTTTTAATCTCTTTTTTAATCTCTTCAAGCTCTAAATATTTAAACTTTTCATGTTCCATCATATCAAATTTAAATTGTTCTTTTGCTGCTTTAACCTGAGTTTTTGCATAATTAACCCATTCATGATTATGCTCAATAAGTCCTCTTTGTGAATTAAGTAATGTACGTGAAGCTAAAAAATCAATCATCGCTCCAGATAATGGCGCTTCCACATCTTTTAAAGAATCATAAGAAATTTTTAAAGCTATTGAAGCAGAGTTTAGGTCTGCATTTGCTTTTTGTACCAAACGTTCACTTTTTTGCATTGTACTTTTTTTAAGTTTAACAAGCGAAGTGAAACGGGTTTGCAAAATCAGTCCTTTTGTAAAAATTCTTTATAATATTATGGTATCATCTCTCTCAGGTGAAGTAGAAATTATACCAACTTTTGTTTTACTGATTTCTTCAATTATTTTTACAAAAGCCTGAGCATCACTAGGTAATGATTCAAATTCTCTTGCTCCAACTGAATTATCCCAACCTTTAAAAGTTTTATAAATTGGTTTTACATTCTCTAAATCTGCTGGCATATAGTCTATCTCTTTACCTTCATATTCATAAGCCACACAAACTTTAACCTCATCAAAACCATCCAATACATCAAGCTTCATGAGAGCTAGTTCATCACAACCATTTAAACGTGCTGCATGACGAGTAGCTACTGCGTCAAACCAACCACATCTTCTAGCACGACCAGTAGTTGTTCCAAATTCATGTCCTTGTTCACCAAGTCTTTTACCATCTTCACCAAAATCCTCAGATGGAAATGGACCATTACCAACGCGAGTACAGTAAGCTTTTACAATTCCTGTTACTTTTCCAATATCTTTAGGGTTTATTCCAAGACCAGTACAAGCCCCAGCTGAAACAGTAGCTGAAGAAGTAACATAAGGGTATGTTCCATGATCAATATCTAAAAGAGTACCTTGCGCACCCTCTAGTAAAATTCTTTTATTTTCATCTAATGCTTTCCAAACCAACTGTGTTGTATCTGTAATAAATGGAGCAAGTTTTTCTTTATATCCCTCTAATTCAGCACTAAGTTCTTCAAATGTAGGTGTTTTAATTTCATAAATATCAAAAATTGCACGATTTTGCTCAAAATACTCAATAATTGAATTAGTAAGTTTTGCCGTATTTAAAAGCTCACCAACACGAAAACCTGTACGATTAATCTTATCAGAATAGGCAGGTCCAATTCCTTTACCTGTTGTTCCAATAGCTTTATCACCTTTTAGGCGTTCTTTTGCTTGATCTATTAAAGCATGATAAGGAAGATTTAAATGTGCTTTATCTGAGATAAAAAGGCGACCCTCAAGTCCATCAAACTGAAGCATCTCTTTTATGATTGATTCAGGAGAAAGAACTACACCATTTCCAACTACATTTATAGCTTTTGGATTTAATACTCCTGATGGAACAAGGTGAAGTGCAAATTTAACACCATCAACCCAAATAGTATGACCAGCATTATGTCCACCTTGGCTTCTACAAACCATATCATATTTACTTGCTAATCTATCTACTATTTTACCCTTACCTTCGTCACCCCACTGGATTCCTACTATTAAATCTGCTTTCATCTACCCAACCTTCGATTCTATTATTGTATCTGTATAGATTGCAAACCCTACTGAGCTTACATCATTATTTTTATATCTTCCACCACGAGCATATACTTCATTATCTTGAATTACTCTAAAAAATAGTTCATCATAATAAAGCATTTTTGCGTAATACATTGGAGCTAAAACACTTTTTTCACAATTTATTTCAGAACATAAAACTTTCATTTTTAAAAGCTCGTCTTTTATCTCTTGTGGAACAATTTCTAAAAGTTCATCAACTTGTTCTACATGTTGAAGATATACAAGTTTTTCTAACCAGTCAATTTTTAGATTTAAAAATTTTTCTATATTAAAATGTCTAAAATCATCAATATCTAATTCATCAAACATATTTGCTAATATATTTGGTATTTTCATATTACTTATTTGAACAAGCGGTGATACTTCAAGTTTATCAAAAATATTAACTGCAATATTTAAAACAGATGATAATTTTTTCTCACCCATATACTCCACGCCAACTTGATACTGCTCAGTTGTTGGGTATGTAATAACAGGCTGAACATAAAACCATTTTTTTTGTGTAGTATTTCGACCAAGTCTTTTTTCAATTATGCGCACTACGTCAATAGTTGAATCAGCACGAAGAGAGATAGAGTTATTTTTAGAATCATTAACTTTTACTAACTCACGCTCATCAGCAATACTTTTATGTTGATGATATGAGAAAATTGGAGTTACAATCTCCTCAAAACCATTTTCATCTAAAATATCTGATGCTACTTTTTCTATTTCTCTTTTTACTTTTGCTGATTTTGCAAAATATAGTTTACTTCCCTGAGGAAT